>WASW01061969.1_pt1 | contig 13543 bp, 11 predicted proteins | sample 5698521 | NCBI WGS metagenome assembly WASW01 (sample SAMN11175560, study PRJNA528189) | sponge metagenome | isolation source: marine sponge | host: Leucetta | place: Antarctica: Western Antarctic Peninsula, King George Island | collected 2013-01
GTTCTGAGCCAGGATCAAACTCTCCAGTTATAAAACCTTGGAATTTAATCCAGAATAAATCAAAGTAATTGTTGCTAGACCCGCAACATCTTTTGACACCTATTCAATTTTCAAAGAGCAAAGTCTAAAAAAGCGTATAGAAATACGCAGACTTGATAAAAATATAATTAGAATTTTCTGAAAAAAAGGCAATAAACCTCTATTTGAAAACCTTTTCCCTAAATTTACTCAGAAAAAGCTTTCAGATAAAGATTGTCAGGCAAATTCATCAACTGCGGTAATAATAGACCGTGAACATTTGAAATGCAAGAACTATTATCAAGAAATTACGTTTTTCTTATAATTCTTTCAAATATAAAGCGGAAAGGCTCATCGAAGCCGGTGCTTTACGCATCCTTGTGCATGTTCTTCTTTATAGTAGGAGTAAACTTTAAAAGCAAGAAATATTTAAGAAGGGCGTGTTTATCAGGTTTTCTTGATAATTTCAGTCTGGCGATGAAAAATGCTAAAGCCCGTCATCGCAAGGGACCGAAGGGAACGCGGCGATCCAGACATGGAACTAGATTGCTTCGTCGCATTCGCTCCTCGCAATGACGGGCTATACGATACTAACCTAATGTCTGGGTTTAATATGATTGTAGGAATCCCAAAAGAGATCAAGACCGATGAATACCGTGTCTCCCGCGAGAATGGCGGATGCGGTATTTTACTTGGCGGTGTGCCCGGCGTTGATCTCGGTCATGTGGTCATTGTCGGTGGCGGCATTGTGGGAGCCAAAGCCGCAGAGCGAGTTGTTCATCAATCAAGCGGTGCGACAGTTTGAACTATGGACGGGGCAACCTGCCCCCATTGACACCATGCACGAAGTATTGATGGAGAAGTTAAAGGGGATAAGTTAGGAAGGTTTTTTTCATCAGGATGATCGTGCGATCTTAAATGCTGGCGGAAAGATTAACTGCTTCCACCGTCCGTTATCGGTCAATAGCGGACATTCGGCTAAGAAAAGTTTAACTGAAAGAATCTCTTAGATTTTTCCCTCAAATGGTCCACTTTTGGCTGACGGGAAACACTGTATGTCGTAAAACGAATGTGAACCAAAGTTGGAAATTGGCTAGAGATATATTAGTAGTAGAAGCCAGCTTTCCAACTTCTCAGAAAGCCTATTTTACTCATCACACGAATGTCCGCTTTGGGTCGATAGCGGATCAAAGCAATTACTGTAACATTGCCTCCCCCGCTAGGGAGCTAACCGTTAGGTCTGTAGCGGGGAATATTTGAATCGACCACTTGCGACCAGGCATCGATTCCGCCGATCAGGTTGTGAACGTTGAATCCGCATTCGACCAACTCTTGCGCCGCTCGTTGCGAGCGTTCGCCGTAGTGGCAGATCACCACGATCTCTTCTTCAAAAGCATATTCCTGCTGACGGTCAACAACTTCTCCCAGCGGAAAATTTTCTGATCCACCAATGGCGGCGAGGGAAAACTCCCAAGGCTCGCGGACATCGAGCAAAAAGATATCTTCTCCATTATCTAATTTTTTTTTCAGCTCAATGGGCTGAAGTTGTTTTACGGAGTTCATGGTTTATTTTTGCAATCTAATCAGTGGCAATCGGAAGCCCATCATGGGCAATCGGAAGCCGATCATCGGCAATTTGCAGCCCATCATCGGCTATTGGAAGCCCATCATGGGCCAGTAAAAAATCAGCATGATTAAAAAACAGCCCAACCCAAAAAGACTGAGAAGCGAACCGGACCAGACCATCTCTTTCAACGTCAGGAACCTTGAAGAGTAAGCCAATGCCGAAGCGGGTGTTGCAATGGGTAATATGAAAGCAAAGTTGCTCGGCAGAATCACCGTCATGGTTGCCATTGCAGGGTGGATGCCATAGGCTGGACTCATGCTAATCGCCGTTGGTAAAAGAATAGCGATGACCGCCGAATTGCTCATGAATGTAGTGAATAATGTCGACAGCAGGGCAATGACCAAAAGGAATACGATAGGAGAATCGACTGTTCCCGCAAACAATTTTTCTGCGAGCCACAATGCGGCACCTGTCTCTGCCATGACTTCACCCAAACAGATCGCGCCTCCATACATGAGAACGATTGCCCAGTTGATATGGGATTCCACCATTTTCCAGGTGATGAGATTCAGCGTAAATAAAAGGACAATAGAAATGATGGCTATGTTGGCGATTCCCAATTGATCGCCATAAACGAACCAGCAGAAAAGTGTCATCAGCATAACCAAGGCTATGCCCTTTTCCTGAAAGGTCAACTTCCCCATGACATGAGATTTATGCTTTAATGCCTTTCTTGCGGCTTCAATATCCTGAATATCAGGCGGAAATAAAAACTTCAATGCCAGCCAACCGCCCGCAAACATCGCCAGCACGAGGGGAAAACTTAATTGGGTGTATTGAAGGATGCCGATGGTCTCTGCCCCGGCGGTAGATTTTTCCAGCATCTCAACAGCAAGCGGAACCCTGCCACCACCGAGAACCGTCATGGCTCCACCTATGATGCACCCCCAGGCCATAGCGAAATACATGCCTTTTGCAAAGATCGAGTTTTCTCTTTTCAGGTTCAACGATTGAGCGATCTCGTGAATGATGGGGAACAGAATCACTGCCACTGCATGTTCAGACATAAAGCAGGAGCTGACTCCTGCAAAACAATAAATCGAAGTGATCAATTGTGACGGGGTGTTGCTCCAATGTTTCATTACCCAGATAGATATTCTTGTGCTGAGTCCGCATGCGATCATGGAGGCGGACAGGATAAAGACCCCAAGAATAAAAAATACCGCCTTGTTGCCAAAAAAAGAATAAGCCTGCGAAGCTTCCATCACGCCTAATAAAGGGACTGCGGCGATAGCCAGCAGGCTGGTGATAGATAGCGGGATCAGGTTCGTTGACCAGAGCAACACGCAAAGCACAAAAAGACAGAGTACTTTATAGCCCTCTAATGAAAGTCCGCTGGGGCCATCTTGCGCCAGCAACAGCGCAAAGATACCAAAGAACAGAGCTAGAAACAGGTATCGACGCATCCGATCAAACAGCACGATCCAAAGTGGACGGCGATCAACAAAAATCTGTTTGGATTGTCTATGGGACTCGGCCATGGGATTTGGGTATTAAAACTATTTAATGGGTTATTTTATGTGAACTTGATCGAACTGAGATGATAACCCGGTAAGCCATCGCTGGCAAGGCTACGCCTGAGGAAATTATTATAGCGGTTATTTGGTTTTAAGAGTCTTATAAATCCGTAATCCCTTTGCACGTCATCGTGAGCGACTAGAAGGAGCGTGGCGATCCAGACTGTAATAATATTTCATTATTCATAACACCCGTATTTGCAATTACTTTGACTTGTCATAATGGGAACTGAAATTCGTTTTATTGTTCTGGATCGCCACGCCACTTTGTGGCTCGCGATGACGGGGGGTTGAGGACTTTTCTTCCAAGCTAATGGGTGTTCAGTGCGGGTTTTGTTTCCGGTTGTTGTGGGGCTTGGCGTGTTATTTGGTTTTAAGAGTCTTATGAATCCGTAATCCCTTTGCACGTCATCGTGAGCGACTAGAAGGAGCGTGGCGATCCAGACTGTAATAATATTTCAATTAAGGTATAAATTTTTTTGGGGTTTCTATGTTTTCAATGGTATCTTTATATTACTTACATTATTTTCGTTTCGGAATTTCTAAAAGAAAACTCAAGCACTATGTGGGGCAATAATCCACTTTGAAAGGCCTTATTCAATGGGTATGACGATTACAGAAAAAATACTTGCTGATCATGCTGGGAAAGATTCTGTTGTCCCAGGCGACAATATCTGGGTAGATGTAGATGTTTTGATGACGCACGATGTTTGTGGGCCAGGCACTTTTGCGATATTCAAAAAGCAGTTCGGTGAAAATGCGAAAGTGTGGGACCGCGATAAAGTAGTTATCATTCCCGACCATTTTATTTTTACAAAAGACACCCACGCCAACCGGAATATAGATATCCTGCGACAATTTGTTAAAGAACAAGACCTGCCACATTATTACGATGTCGGCACGGATAATTATAAAGGTGTTTGCCATCTGGCTCTTGCTCAGGAGGGATTCAATCGTCCCGGCGAAGTTTTATTCGGGACCGATTCGCATACTTCAACATCGGGTGCTTTCGGTATGTTCTCAACGGGCATCGGCAATACCGATGCTGCGTTTATTCTGGGCACGGGCAAGATATGGGTCAAAGTTCCTGAATCCATGTGTTTCGAATTTACTGGAACATTCCCAGATCACGTTATGGCAAAAGATGTCATTCTTAATGTGATTGGAGATATTGGTGTCGATGGTGCCACCTACCGATCAATGGAATGGCGTGGCGATGCGGTGATGAGCCTTTCAATGGAAGAACGCATGACCCTGTGCAATATGGCGATTGAGGCAGGGGGTAAAAATGGCATTATTGAAGCGGATGAGGTGACGACCGATTATGTGCGGCAACGCACAGACCGACCTTATAAAATTTATCATTCCGATGAGGATGCGAACTATTTTTTTAAGAAGACCTACAACGCCAGTGAAATGGAATCCATTGTTGCCAAGCCACATTCCCCGGATAACAAGGCCAAGGCATCAGAATGTGAAGATGTAAAGCTTGACCGCGCTTACATTGGTTCTTGCACAGGTGGCAAGTTGACTGACTTTATGGCTGCGGCCAAACTTCTTAAAGGAAAAAAAGTGCTGATCGATACATTTATTGTTCCCGCAACGCGTGAAGTTGAAGAAGATCTTCATAAAGAAAAAATTGGCGGTGAAACATTGGTCGATATTTTCAAAAATGCCGGAGCTTATTTGGGAGACCCCTCTTGCGCCGCATGTTTGGGCGGACCGAAAGATACTTTTGGGAGGGCGAAAGACAATCAGGTAGTGATTTCGACCACCAACCGCAACTTTCCAGGTCGAATGGGTTCGAAACAATCCCATGTTTATCTGGCATCTCCCTATACTGCCGCCGCATCGGCTTTGACCGGGCATATTACGAATCCCGCTGAATTTGTTAATAATTAAACGACTATGAAAAAAATTATAGAAGGTCTTGCCTATGTTTTAGGCAACGATGTTGATACCGACCAGATAATCCCTGCGGAGCATCTGGTTTACAGTTTGAGTGACCCTGAAGAGAAAAAAAATTACGGCAAGTTTGCGTTAACTGGAGTGCCTGGTGAACAAGCAGGGTTGCCTGTTGGCAACGTATCTTTTACCGAAGGTGATAATTTTGAGTCAAAGTATTCGATTATTGTTGGCGGAAAAAACTTTGGCTGTGGCTCGTCGCGCGAACATGCTCCGGCATGTATGGAAATTGCGGGTGTGCGGGCGGTGGTTGCGCAATCGTACGCTCGAATTTTTTATCGGAATTCTGTGGACGGCGGATTCTTCATTCCTTTTGAATGTGCGACACGGTTGGTAGAAGAAATTAAAACCGGTGACGATTTGAAGATTGATCTGAGTACCAATACCCTCACCAATAAAACGCAGAACAAAACGTATGATTTAAAATCGCTGGGTGAGGTTATAGATATTATTGAAGCCGGTAATATTTTTGAGTATGCAAGAAAAAGCGGGATGATCGCTTCATCGTGATAAAAAAAATAATGGACCCTAACAGGGGCCGTGTACTTATCAGACTCTTTTGTATCATTGCTACATTTTTCTTTTTTAGCACTGGAGATAAATGTGCCGCCTCCGAGGAGGAAATGATCCTGATCCCGGCCGGACCTTTTAAAATGGGAAGCTCGGATAAAGATATCATGTGGGCGGCCCGCCATTTTCATTCGGAATCTTTGGACTGGTATCGGGATGAGACCCCTCTTCACGAAGTGACCTTACCCGCTTTTAAAATTGATAAGGTTCCAGTGACGATGAGGGCTTTTTCAAAATACCAGCAAGCGACTGGGAAACCCCCTTCACGAGAACACGACAATGCACTTTTCAATCATCCTCTACAACCTGTCGTGTCACTGCCCTGGAAACAGGCGCGAGATTATTGCCATTGGGCAAAAAAACGGTTGCCTACAGAAGCGGAATGGGAAAAGGCCGCAAGGGGTACGGACGGCAGATATTACCCTTGGGGGGATGAAGCCGATGCTCTTAATGCAAATATAAGGGGCAAAGGCGATATTTATCGATACACCAATCAGGTGGGAACGATACCCGAAAACGTGAGTCCCTATGGGGTAATGGATTTAGCAGGAAACGTTTGGGAATGGACGGAGAATTGGTATCAACCGCATCCGGGCAATCAATATGAAAACGATTTATATGGCGAGCAGTTCAAAGTTATAAAAGGTGGTTCGTGGAACTCAAATCTTGATCTGGCACGAGGCTCCGTGCGCGGTAAGGCATTGCCAGACCAAAAGAAAAACTATATTGGATTTCGTTGCGTTGCAACGAATTAATTTTGGAGGATTCTATTGTGCTGATTCGGGAAAAAATAGTTCAGGTGATTTTAGTTTTGGGCTGGCTGGTCTGGTCGCTCCCGGTTTTTGCATCGGGTGAACATGAAGGGCATCCCAGCAAGCATGGCAATGCCAAAGCCGCCGACAAACACGGTGGATATAGCGGCGATCATGGCGGCAAGGAAAAAAAAGGCGGACATCATGGATACAGTCGTCGTAAAGGCCCTCCAAAAGATATTCCTGCTCATATACGAGAAAGACTGGACCCCGATGGCAGTAAAATAAATCTCAATGGCTCCCAGATCGGGATTAAAGGGATGGCGATTCTTGTCAGCACTCCCGAAGTAAAAAATGTAGTTTCATTGGCTTTGCAGAAAAATAATCTTGGGGATGAAGGTGTGCGAATCTTATGTGACTCGGACACGTTTCAGCATGTTGAAAAGCTTTCTCTGTGGGGCAATGATGTGTCGGAGAAAGGCGCCAAAATGATTGCCGAATCTTCAAATATGAAAAACCTGAAAGAGCTCAAGTTGACTCGCAACAAAGTAGGCGATGAAGGAGTTGTCGCCATCGTGGGTTCAATGAATTCACACAATATAACTTTTTTAGATTTGAGCGCCAACAAGATCAGCGATCAGGGGGCTATGGCAATTGCAAATTCACCTCATCTTGTAAATCTGAAAACGCTGGACCTTTATAATAACCAGATTACGGAAAAAGGAATGGAAGCTCTGTTGAATTCCAAATCTTTAAAAAGTCTGGAAGAATTGATACTGGTCCGAAACGAGATCAATCTTGAGCTTGTCGATGACCTGGCAAAAAATCAGAGCCTGCCAAATTTAAGGCGACTGGAAATGTATTAGGTAACCGGCCCAAAAATTATCGATAGCGCCGGTCATTATACTGATCGATCTTTTCTAAGACCTGTTTGCTACCCCGCGTCAAAGCATCCAGCAACTCTTTTAATGCCTCAACTTCTTCGGCTGGTTCTGTTGCGTTTTTGAAATTTGCGACTTCCTCTGTTATCTCCTGAACGATCTCATCAATTTCTTGGTATTTATCCATGTTTGGTTTTTAGTGAGTGTGATTAATAGAGCTTCAAATACTTGCCAATAAGTTAGATTCAACTTAAAAGTCTAGTCGCAAACTCAAGAGCAAGCCATCTTTATAGCTCCAACTTCCAATATGGTAAAGCAAAAGAATAAAGAAGATGCCACACCCGCATTACAAAAGTTGCTTTACGTTTGAAGAAATAAGCTATCCCAGCAAAAGCACCAGTAAGTACAAAAACAGGCAGGGAGAATCCTAGAGCTTCTCCAACTCTTTCAACACCAGTATCTCAACCCATAATAGCTGAAACTGTCATTAGATCCAAAAGAAACGAACAAGTAAACAATCCTAACGCCAAAACGATGTTTTTTTCATTTTGTATGGGGTTCGAAAGCCAAGGATCAAGAAAACTTTGCGTTGAAAATGAAAAGAACTATACATTAAAACTAAAAATTCTGGAGACCTTATAAAATTTTTGGACTCGTAAATATTAGGGGTTGTTATTATTGAAACCCACACTTTTAATCCTAACCTTCCTTTTAAGGAATTTTGGAGAGGGAAAGAAAAAAATCCTAAAATTTGGGTTTTTGATAAATATGAAGAAAGGGTATTCCAGACTACCATAAGAAATATTGCCTCTGAAACAGGATTCTATGATTTTGTCCATCCAAGCGAAGGAACAAAAGAGGATGAGAGGGTAAGCAGAGAGCAAGTGTTTACTACAATGGAAAAGGAGGCTCATAAGAGATTTTTCTAATGAAGTTCAGAGAGATATCAAAGATGCAGAGAGAGTTTTGGAGTATATTCAAAAAGGACAATTCAACATTACTAAACCAAAACCTAAGAAGAAAGTTAAGAGGAAGGGTTGATTATTGAGGTTGATATTATGAGTTACGAAAACTTAAAAACTGGATTTTCCCGACTTTGTATTTTTCTAACAGTTCTTATTGAATCATCCATACTTATTGGTGACGGGGAATGGGTAATTTTTGGTAATTACTATTATGAAGGTTTCATGTCGATTTTTGGACCAATTTTTATATGGGGTTCATACTTTTTCATTCTTTGGATATGCAAAGGTTTCTTAGGTAAAAAATAATCTTCCCACGCACCACCCCTTCACCACTATCCTCTAGTAGGGAAAAATAAAAATGGACACGCACAAAAAATCTGTAAGTTTCTATTTTTAAGGAGTTTTTAGTGGTGGGACGGGACGGAATCGAACCGCCGACACGAGGATTTTCAGTCCTCTGCTCTACCGACTGAGCTACCGTCCCAGCACTGAATTTACTGATAGAAGAGCGAAATTTATCATAGTCCCGAACCGCTGTCAATTTCGTTTGTGGCTATAAATTATTATTTTTTCAGAACTTTTTTGCTGTAATGACTGCGCTACACTCTTTTGAACCTTGCCCCACGCTCTCAGGAATGGATTCCGCCCTATGCTGGTTCTTACCCGAAAAATTGGCGAAACCATCCTGCACGTCATCACGAGCGACTAAAAGGAGCGCGGCGATCTAGTTCGCCCATTAGATTCATGCGTCCAAGAGCTATCTGGATTGCTCCACTCCGTTCGCAATGACGTATAATAAATTTTATCTGCGTCCATCTGTGGTAAAAAAGGCTTTGAAAGACTGGCTGGATAGGGTGCCTATTTCTTTTTACTAGTTGTTGAGTTTAAAATGAACGATACCATAGCGGCTTTGGCAACACCCCTTGGAGAAGGGGGAATAAGCGTCATTCGCATCAGTGGCGAAAATTCCCTCTCTATTGCCACAGGCTTGTTTCATTCAGCGTCGGGTCTCTTGCCGCCACCTGCTCAAAAAGTTTTATTCGGTGAGATACGCGACCCAGAGTCAGGGCAAGTGATTGATGAAGTTCTTCTGACCTGGTTTAAAAAGCCCAATAGTTATACGGGTGAACATATCGTAGAAATCAGCGGTCACGGCGGCTCTCTGGTGTCAACCACCTTGCTACAATTGATTTTGAAACAGGGGGCAAGGTTGGCAGAGCCTGGCGAATTTACACGTCGCGCTTTCATTCATGGTCGTCTAGATTTGACTCAGGCCGAAGCCGTGGCCGACCTCATAGAGGCTGCATCCGCAAGAGCTTTGAACGTTGCTGTCTCTCAACTCAAAGGCGGACTTTCCCGGCGAATCAATAAACTATTCGAACAACTGTTAGCGGTGCAGGCGCAGTTGGAAGCGGCAATCGACTTTTCTGAAGAGGGACTGACTTTTCAATCCCGCGAAACCACCGGTCGGCAAATTGAAGACGTGAAAAATGAAATGCTTTCACTGGTGCAATCTTTTCGTCAAGGTAAAATAATTCGCGAAGGCATGCGTGTTACCCTGGTCGGCAAGCCCAATGTGGGGAAGTCCAGTCTGCTCAATGCGCTCATGCAGGAAGACCGTGCAATCGTCACCGATATACCTGGAACCACTCGCGATACCCTTGAAGAACGGGTGCGTATCAAAGACATTCATATTGTCATCATCGACTCGGCGGGACTCCGCGACAATCCCGAAATGATAGAAGAAGAAGGCATCCGAAGAACCCGTAACGCATTGGCGCAATCCGATCTTGCGCTGGTGTTATTCGATCCATCTCAACCTCTTGATGGCAATGATGAATTGTTGATGAACGAAGTGGGTGATCAACCTCGATGCGTTCTGCTCAATAAATCCGATCTTGAACAAAAATGGACGAAGGAAAAAGTTGAAAAATTTCTGCAAGGTGAAAAACCGATTTCACTTTCTGCTAAAACAGGAACTGGACTGGAAGATTTAAAAGAAGCGATTTATAACCATGCCATTAGAGGTGAGAGGGGGGGAGAGCCTATTGCTATCACCCGCGAACGCCACCGGGACCATTTGCAACAGGCCGCAGAAGCTCTGGACACTGCCAGCAGGAACATGGTTTCGGGTTGCTCTGAAGAACTCATCGCGGTTGATGTCACCCTGGCAATGGAGCATCTTGGCTCCGTACTCGGAAAAACTTTTGCCGAAGACTTGCTGGATAAAATTTTCGGTCAATTCTGTATCGGAAAATAGCCCGGGCAACCGCCAGTCCCAATAGAGTGGCCTAGCCGTCAACCCCTCACTGTGCGGAAGGGGTATTCGACCCACTGGAACCAAAGGATAAGTTCATGTCAAAAAATTCGATAAAAAATAGCCTGTTTTGTTTTGGCCGGGGCTTTGCCGCACAAGCTTTGGCAAAAAGAATGCGCCCTCATGGATGGAATATTTCGGGTACCTGTCGTGCAATGGATAAAGAGGATTCGTTAAAAGATTTATCTGTACTTCCGTTCGATGGAACCCATGCGACTGAAGAAATCCGCAATGCCCTTTCCAAAGCAACCCATTTATTGGTTTCTATTCCGCCACAACCTTCAGGTGATGTGGTGCTGCAAAAATTTTCTTCGCAAATTGCGGAATGCAAAAACCTTCAATGGATTGGCTATATCTCATCAACCGGAGTTTATGGCGACACTCAAGGGAAATGGGTTGATGAGTCTTCTCCGTTGCAACCCGTAACAGAACTCAATGAAAGGCGCGTGGAAGCTGAAAATGGCTGGTTGGACATGGTGAAAGAGAATGGCTGCCCGGTTATGGTGTTCCGCTGTGTGGCAATTTATGGTCCCGGTAGAAACCTGCTTATTTCTGTTAAACAGGGACGAGCCAGACGCATTGAAAAGCCGGGACTGGTTTTTTCCCGCATCCATGTTGAAGACTTAGCGCAGACCTTGGAAGCATCCATAAAAAACCCAAGACCTGGAGAAATATATAATGTTAGCGATGATGAGCCTTCTCCTCCATCTGAGGCGGTAGAATATGCCTGCAAACTTTTGAACATTGCACCACCTCCTTTAATTCCTTTTGAATCTGCTGATTTGTCAGAAATAGCACGCGGGTTTTATCTGACCTGCAAACGGGTGGATAATAAAAAAATAAAAGAAGAGTTGGGCGTAAAGTTAAAGTATCCCAATAATAAAAGCGGATTGGATGCGATTTTCAAAACAATGTGAGAGTTTGTGCTGGAGGATTTTGTGCAATTACTCCGCACGTCATCGCGAGCGACTGAAAGGAGCGTGGCGATCCAGATCACCCATTAGATTCATGCGTCCAAGAGCTATCTGAATTGCTCCACTCCGTTCGCAATGACGGTTTAAAGGTAGTTTGTTTTATGGGTTCTGGATTGCTTCGTTGCGCTCGCAATGACGTATAATAAATTTTATCTGCGTCCATCCCTGCACGTCATCGCGAGCGACTGAAAGGAGCGTTGCGATCCAGAACACCCATTAGATTCATGTGCCCAAGAGCTATCTGGGTTGCTTCGTTGTACTCGCAATGACGACTTAAAGGTAGTTTGTTTTATGGGTTCTGGATTGCTTCACTCCGTTCACAATGACGACTTATGGGTGAGTTAAAGCCCGGTGGGGTAATGCAGAAACTCGCTGGCGATCCCAAATTTTTCTTGCAGGTGTTTGCCAACGGATTTCACGCCTCCCGTTTCTGTGGCGTAATGTCCGGCAAAAATCAGTATGCAGTTCCCCTCGGTAGCTTCGTGGAAATGGTGATTGGCTCCTTCACCGGTGATGTAACAGTCGAGTCCTTCCTGTATCGCTTGTCGGACTATGTCTGCGGCGCCTCCGGTGACCAGTCCGACGGTTTTCACTTCTCCTTTACCGATGACTTTTACTTGAGAGTCGAGTTTCTGCTCAAGCACCTCGGCCAGTTTTTCCGCCGATATTGCGGGGAGCGAACCTTTGAATCCGATTTTTATACCGTTGTATTCTCCGAAAGGTTCAAGATTTTTCAGCCCGATCAAATCAGCGAGTGTCCGGTTATTTCCATAGACGGGGTGCAGGTCTAGAGGGATATGGGCGGAGTATAGCCCCAGGTTAGCCTGCATCATGGCTGAAATTTTTTCGTAATGCTTACCGCTTATCGGTTGCAGTCCTGACCAAAACGCACCATGATGCACGAACAGCATCTGGCATTGTTTTTCAATGGCAAGGTCTATCGTTGCTTGGCATAAATCGACAGCCAGTCCGATTTTTTTTATCTCACCCTGATTTTGAATTTGCAATCCATTCAGAGCCTGCGGTGCATCGCGAATGGAATTGATTTCCAGAAGGTTGTCGAGATAGTGGCTGAGTTGTAGAATATCCATGTCTGCAAGTATAACTTTTTACGAACGGTCGAGGCAATAGTGGTCAATTTTATTTTGCGCAATATCTGGCAACGGATCATCCTGCTGATATTTATTTCTATCATTTCCCATGCGATCGTTCATCTGGCACCGGGTGAGCCGGCACTGGTGGACCCATCTAACCCACGCATGAAAGCGGAAGACATTCAACGCATCCGTGCCGCCTTCCATCTGGATGAACCTCTGCATATGCAATACGTTTATTGGGTGAAAGATTTGTTTACCGGTGAGCTGAAATCGTTCAAAGACAATCAACCTGTCATGGGAAAAATCTGGGAACGTTTCCTTAATTCTTTACCGCTATTTGTCATTGCAACTTTTATCACCTGGTGTTTGGCGTTTCCAGTAGGCATTCGTGCGGCAGTTCACCGCGACTCGACTTTTGACAGGACCAGTACTTTCATATCTTATGCTTTGATTTCAATTCCAGGATTCTTCCTTTCCTATCTCGTAATTATTTTTATGGTGAAAACCTTCAACATCCCGGTTCTAGGTATGAGGACTTTCGGATTGGAAGATGCATCGTTTTTATTCCAGTCGATGGACCGTGTCTGGCATTTGACTATTCCCGCGTTGATGTCGGCGATCGCTGGCACGGCAGTTCTGTCGCGTTATGTTCGATCCCAAATGTCGGAGGTATTGCATCAGGATTATATGCGCACCGCTCGCGCAAAAGGGTTGCCAGAGGATCAGGTCATTTACCGTCATGGATTACGCAATGCTTTACTACCTTTTATCACGATGTTTGGTTTGACCATTCCAGGTCTCATTGGCGGTTCTGTTATTTTTTTGCAGATTTTTTTCTGGCCGGGGATGGGGCGGCTGGG
>WASW01083735.1_pt1 | contig 13530 bp, 15 predicted proteins | sample 5698521 | NCBI WGS metagenome assembly WASW01 (sample SAMN11175560, study PRJNA528189) | sponge metagenome | isolation source: marine sponge | host: Leucetta | place: Antarctica: Western Antarctic Peninsula, King George Island | collected 2013-01
TGCCAACATTGCATATGAATGGGGTTTTCTTGAAGAAGTTGTGGATCCAGACATTCTGGACGATGCGGTCGATACCGCCGTTGCATCAATCCTGGCGTCGGCGCCTGCTGCGGTCCGTGCTCAAAAAAGGTTGCTGCAATCTTGGGATCACACACCACTGGATGCGGCGATCACAGCGAGTATGGATACTTTTGCTGAGGCGTATGACACGGACGAACCTGCCAAATACATGGCGCACATCTTGAACAAAAAGAAACCGAGCTAAAGCTAGGAAGCTTCTCACCAAAGTTCACGTTTGCTCTTAGTGCGCCATCAACATCGGAATTTTTGCATGACCTAAAACGTGTTTTGTTACGCCGCCTAGTATGAGCTGGCGCATCCGGCTATGCGTATAGGCACCGCTCACGAGGAGATCAGCGCCAAACTTTTCGCATTCTTCCAGCAATCTCAGTCCAACATTACCTGCAGGCGCTTCAAAGATCTGTGTATCAGGTTTCACGCCATGCCATTCCAGATAGCTAACCAACTCAGTTCCACGAGCACCAGAGGTTCGGGAACTATCTGCTGTTAGAACCATCACTGCCTCGGCTTGCTCAAGTATCCGCACTGCTGCTGATACCGCGCGTGCAGATTGAACACTGCCATTCCAGGAAATCGCCACGCGTTTTCTGATCGACTCAGTGCCGCCCGGTGGCACAACAAGCACGGGCCGCCCACTTTCGAAAATCGCCGCGTTCAGAGTCATCGGTGTCAGCACATCATCAGAATCACCCGGTCTCGCAACAACGATTAAATCATTGAGACGGCCAATACGCGCTAACACTTCATCTTCGCGGCCGTGTTCGTGTCGCCAAGATACAGTCACCTTGCGTTCACCATCAGGTTTATCAGCCACATCAACGCCGTGCCGGATGACGCTTGCATCAAACATTGCACGCGCTCGCTCTGCACGACTGCTGGCTTCTTTTTCAGCCATGCCAATCATATCTTCAACCATTGAGACCGACATACCCTCGCCCAGCAATGGGATAGATTCCTTGGCTTCAGGTTCGACATGTAGAACTTCGAGATGGCTTTTGAGATATTTTGCGACCGAATACGCTTTATCGAGAATGCCCTCGTTCTCCGGCGCGCCGCTTAGGGGACATAAGATGGTGTTGACCATGATGAGCCTCCGTTTTTAGTTAGATTATATTATGCCATTTTTTAGGCTTGTGCGCAAAGGCTACACACCTAAAATACGAAGCCCTTGCGAAACCGTCTCGGTCTTCTCACCCGCACTATTAACAGATGCCCATGTCATGTCACCGACATCGTAACTCGATTGAGATCGCGCAATTTCGGGGGTGATATCAGAAACATTCCGCTCGCGCTTCATCACCCGTTCGATACGCACCTCTTCTGGTGCGGCAACCCAAACGCCCGTAAATGACACATTCAATTCCGATGCCAGAGCCTCGGCGGTCTCACGTTGATCTCGCATGGCAAAAACGGCATCCAGCACGACACTTTGACCGGCCAGAATTGCCTGACGTGCCTGATCGAAAAACGCGTCATAGGTCTTTATTGTCATTTCGGCAGTATAACCTTCAGCACCAAGTGTCTCGTTCGGATGGATACCCGAAATGCGCTTTCGCACGACATCTGTACGAACCACCCGCGCGCCCGGTGCCAACCCGATATAGGACGCAACCTCACGGGCAAGTCGTGATTTCCCTGACCCAGACAGTCCACCCACAGCGACCAGCCTGGGCGGCGTTTCATTCAAATACTCTTTAGCCAGGTCCAAGTAATTTCGTGCCGTCTGAAGTTCACGGTCCCGCGCATCCTTATCCGTTTGCGCGGCAGAGATTGCGGCGCCTACATGCGCACGGATTTGCGCACGCATCGACAAAAATATCGGCAGTACCCGGTACAGGTCTGCCTGCTCGTCAGCGACTTCGAGATATCTGTTCAACAAGAATGACGCCAAGCGACGTTGCTCATGGAACTGCAAGTCCATCAAAACAAATGCCAGATCATAGGCGACATCAATTTCGGAGAAATCATCCGAGAACTCAATGGCGTCAAACAAAGTTGGCTTACCATCAACGAGACAAATATTGCGGAGATGTAAATCCCCATGACAATGGCGTACACATCCACGTCCACGACGATCATCCAGAACACTTTGCTGCGCATCAATCCGCGCAAGTGTTTCTGACGTCACAGCGTTAACATCTGAGGCAGTAAAAATATCATCGGGCAAGGCCGAGAATGCCACCACATTGTTCTCAGCGATTTTACGGATACCATCAGCACCGCCACGGGTTTTGCTGATTTCAGCCTTACGATGAAAGTCTGCAATCGCGTCCGCCAGGCCTTCAATCATCGGACGCCGCAACCCACGCTCAACTTTTACCAACCTGTCAAACAGTGTGGCCTCATCAAATCGTGCCATCTCGACCAGCCAGTCGACAACCTCGCCATCCCCGCCCATTGAGAATTGCCCGTCAACCCGTGTGACCGGCACCACACCCTTATAGATTGTTGGTGCTGTGCGGCGATTGATTTCAAGCTCACGCTCGCAGGCGATATGCCGCGCTTCCAATGAAGTGAAATCTAGAAATGAATATGCAACAGCGCGCTTTAATTTGAAGGCGCGTTCACCGCTTAAGAATATCACCGAGATATGCGTTGTGATGATTTTGGGTGGACCATCGGTCGTGGTGAGATCTTGCTTTAAAAAAGCAATCACGTCTTGCTGAATGGAATCCGTCACACTCAATGGAAAACAGCTCTAGCCTCTTCGACGCCTTCGGGATCTTCGTGAATGATCACCTCAGCGTTCGGGAACGCGTCCATTAACTCCATTTCCACATCTTCAGAAATTTCATGGGCTTCTATCAGCTTCATATCTCCGTCGAGTTCGAGATGGAATTGAATAAACACATGCAGACCGGACGACCGTGTACGTAAATCATGCAGGCCTTTGACTTCTTTATGAGACATGACGATATCTCGAATTTTTTGCCGGTCGTCGTCCTCAAGCTCACGGTCCATCAAGATCGCCAATGACGTTTGACCAATTCCCCAAGCCCCCTTCACGATGTACAACGCAATCAATATAGCGATCAATGGGTCGGCATATTTCCAACCTAAATGGCTGGACATGAACAACGACACCATGACACCCAAGTTGATCAGCACGTCTGTTTGATAATGAAGGCTGTCCGCATCAATTGCGACCGAGCCAGACTTCTTCACCACGTAGCGCTGAAAGATCACTAGGATGATTGTCAAAACGATGGAGAAAACCATCACAGCATAGCCGATATCCGTGTTTGCGATCTCACGTGGATGGACGACGCGTTCACCTGCTTGTACCAAAAGGAACGCTGCCGAGCCGCAAATAAATGCCCCCTGCGCCAATCCTGCCAGTGGTTCAGCCTTGCCATGACCAAAGCGGTGTTCGCGATCAGCGGGCTGCAACGCATGATGGACAGCCAGCAAATTTATAAGTGATGCCGCTGCATCGAGGATCGAATCTAACAACGTTGAGAGCAGACTGACAGAATCTGTCATAATCCAGGCTGCGAACTTGGTTACGATCAATATCGTCGCGACACTCACGGACGCAATTGCTGCCGCACGCATAAGCTTGCCGCCGACAATCATCGGGTCTACGACATCAGCAGCGGCGCTTTCAGTAGATGGTGCTTCGGGTATGCTCACGGGTATTGTCGTTCCGTTTTCCAGCTATCTTCATCGCGATCATACACAATCCGTTCGTGCAGGCGAAATTTACCATCAGACCAGAACTCAATCAGTTCAGGTGCGACACGAAAACCGGACCAATGCGGCGGGCGTGGCACTTCGCCAACACCAAACTTTGCGGTGAATTCGGCGACACGTCGTTCAAGTATAAGCATACCTTCCATCGGGCGTGATTGCTCAGATGCCCAGGCACCTATTCGGCTGCCACGTGGTCTGGATTGAAAATATGCATCCGCCTCGGCATCGGAAACCGGCTCGGCATGGCCTTCAATGCGCACTTGCTTGCGGAGGCTTTTCCAGTGGAAATTCAATGCGACATGGTTGTTATCTGCTAATTGCAGGCCCTTTTTGCTCTCCAGGTTTGTGTAGAAAACAAAGCCTTCTTGATCAAAGTCCTTCAACAGCACCATACGCGAAGACGGCTTACCATCTGGCGTGGTCGTCGCTAAGTTCATCGCCGTTGGGTCGTTGATCTCTTTTTCTTTGGCCATATCCAGCCACTTCCCAAAAAGATCAAAAGGTTCAGCATAATTCGTCATGTTTGTTTCCGTGATCAATGTCACTGTAATTGCGGATGATAATTGCTATCAACGTGCCTAAATTTTGCCACAGGGTGTTGATAAAGAAGTATACGAAGAAAGTCGACCATCTGGCCATTTATTCAGGCGACTATTTTTCACAAGACTTGTAATATAGGCGACAGAATCTTCGTGATGATGACATCACAACATTAAGGACCTTAATTCTATGAAATTTACAAAACCCGTTATTGCCGTTTTTATATGCTTATCACTAGCAGCTTGCGGCCAGGGCCGTGAGAAAGAAACTGTTGGCACCGTCGCAGGCGCAGGCCTGGGCGCATTATTGGGCTCGCAACTTGGCGGTGGTAAAGGCAAGTTCGCGGCAATAGCGCTCGGAACCTTAGCGGGTGCCTGGGCAGGTAGCGAAATCGGCAAGTCACTCGATAAAGCTGACAAGCAATACGCGCAACGGACAGCCCAGGACGCCCTTGAGTATAACAAAGTAAAGCAAGTTTCCACTTGGCGGAATCCTGATTCAGGGAACTCTGGAACTGTCACACCCACCAGCACCTTTAAAGACAGTGATGGTACTGACTGCCGCGATTTTGAAACCGCTATCTTTGTCGACGGCGAGCAGGAGAAAGGCACTGGCAAAGCGTGCCGCCAAGCTGACGGGACCTGGAAAATATCGAGTTGAATGAACTTTCAGCACTTAACCGCGCTCTTGTAATAGGCATTATCGCTTTCTTAACGACGCCAAGCATCAGCGCGTCGGCAGAGGAAGTCATCACGTATACGACGCGTCAGGGTGACGAGATTAAGGCGGTCTATATCCCTGCCCCGGACACGGCGATGAAACCAACGCCGGCCATCATCATGCTGCATGGCTGTGGCGGACTTTATACGAAAAAAGACCGAATTCGTTCACGCGAACGCGCCTGGATCGACATTCTTCACGCCGAAGGCTATGCACTTCTTTTACCCGCCAGTTTCGCATCCCGTGGGTACGGTTATTTGTGCAAGACAAAGAATCGCCCCGTCACCCCTGAAGAACAACGCCCGCATGATGCTATGGGCGCTGTTCAGTATTTGGCTGGTAAGGCGCAGATTAATCCAAATCGCATTGCCCTTCTCGGATGGTCGAATGGCGCAATGACCGGATTACACACCGTACGCGAAGGCGCGGACGCAGCGCCAGCAAGTGATGCGACAGATGTGCGAACTGCCGTAGTGTTTTATCCAGGCTGCATCTCCCTCAAGAGGAACTATCCAGATTACGAAGCACGCATACCGACCTTGATCCAACATGGCGCACTTGATGACTGGACCTTGGCCAAACCCTGCCAAAAATTGGTTCTGAATGCTGCACGCAGTGGACGCGGCGCCCCCATGTTCATTGATATTTATTCGAACGCCTATCACGGTTTTGACAACCCAAACTCAAAGGTCCGTGCGATAACCACCAAGCATTCCGACTACAGAACAGGTGAACGCACCGTCCATGTCGGCACCAATCACGATGCCCGTAAGAAGGCCATTGCCCGTACCTTGGAATGGTTTCGGATACATCTCGATACGTCGAATTAATCACAACTATCAGGTTGAGCCGTCCGAGTTGGCACCTTAGGATACGGCCATCATGACTGACGAAACATCCGCTTCCGAGCCACCCATCCGCGTCGCTATTGTCCCGGTCACTCCATTGCAGCAGAACTGCTCTATTGTCTGGTGCGTTGAGACTAACAAAGGCGCATTTGTTGATCCTGGTGGCGATATCGACCTGTTAATGGATGCCGTCGAGCAAGCCGGGTGTGAGATTGAGAAAACCTTACTCACCCATGGACACGCAGATCATGCCGGTGCCGCGGACGAGCTTCGCGAGCGTTTGGGTGTTCCCATCGAAGGCCCTCACATCGACGATCAGTTCTGGATCGATGATATTCCGACATCATCTGCCAAATACGGATTTCCCGGTGGCCGAGCCTTCAAGTCTGATCGCTGGCTCGTTGGTGGAGACAGCGTCACCGTCGGCAACGTATCATTTGGCGTGTATCACTGCCCCGGCCACACACCTGGCCACGTCGTGTTCCATCAACCAGATAGCAATCTAGCGTTTGTTGGCGATGTCTTATTCCATGGTTCCATCGGGCGTACCGATTTTCCAAAAGGCGATCATGACACGCTGATCAATTCGATCACGACGCAGCTTTGGCCTTTGGGAGACGACACTGCCTTTGTCCCTGGCCACGGCCCGATGTCGACATTTGGCCATGAACGAGAGAGTAATCCCTACGTCGGCGGGACTTAAATTCATAAAACACCAACGGAGACATTGCATGTCTGATCCTATTTTAAGCGAGTGTATTAATCCGACTTGTCCAATATCCGGTGAACCTGTCGCCCCTGACAGCCTCACATTATACAAAGGCCATACTGTTGGTTTTGGCGAACCAGAGGACCGCGACAAGTTCGCCGCCGCACCAGATGATTTTCCGGATGCCATCCAGCAATTCGACCAACGCATCGCTGAGGAAAACTTATGAGTGACACACGCATTGAAAGCATCGATGAACTCGAAGCGATCTATAACACGCCGTCAGAAGCCTCGATCGTCAAAGAAAGCGCCATCATTACAGACGAATACCGTCGTTTGATTGAGGCATCGCCCTTTGTGGCACTCGCCTCAAGCGGTGCTGAAGGGCTCGATTGCTCACCCCGAGGTGGCCAAGGGAGTGTCGTTCATATTTATGACGAGAAAACGTTGATGATTCCGGATCGGCGCGGCAACAACCGGGTCGATACGCTCAGAAATATCATCGAAGACCCGCGCGTCGCCCTGCTGTTTCTAATACCGGGTTCCGGCACCACGCTCCGCATCAACGGCCGGGCACATCTCAGCATTGAGTCCGAGCTTCTTAAAAGCTTTGAAGAGCAAGGCAAGCCACCCCGCTCAGTGATGGTGATTGAAATCGATACGATGTACTTCCAGTGCGCCCGTGCGATTATACGATCAAAGCTCTGGGATGCGGACTCTCACGTCGATAAGGCCGATATCCCTTCCGCAGGCAAGATTCTCGCGGCGCAAACCAAAGCCCGCGCGGACGGCGGTATTGATGGCGAGGCGTATGACGCCGAATGGCCGGGGCGCGCTGCAAAATCACTTTGGTAAACAGCCTTCTTCCTTTCCTGTAGATCGCCCCCTCACCTTCCCACGCTCAAGCGCGCGGGCCCCTTCCTCTCCCAATGGGAGAGGTGATTATACGTGAGTCCTCTCTCCCATTGGGAGAGGGACAGGGTGAGGGGTTTATTTCCCCTTAACCCTTGCATATCCGGGCCTTCGCGCTTACACCTCCGAACCAAATATACAGCATTCTGGAGAACCACTGTGACCGACACCATGCATCCATTTCGTACCCATACTTGTGACGCACCACGGCCCGAACACGTTGGCCAGACCGTGCGCCTTTCTGGCTGGGTGCATCGCAAGCGTGACCACGGCAACCTGATGTTCGTCGATCTACGCGATCATTACGGCATTACCCAATGTGTGATTGATGTCTCTAATGAGTTATTCCCAACCATCGAAGGAGCACGCCCTGAGACAGTGCTCACGATCACTGGTGAGGTGGTTGAGCGTTCCGCCGAGACCATCAATGCCAACCTGCCAACGGGCCATGTGGAAATCCGCATTCGCGCGGTCAACGTTGAAGGTCCTGCCGAAGTGCTGCCGATGCAGGTCGCAGGCGAACAGGAATACGGTGAAGACATTCGTTTGCGCTATCGTTTCCTCGATCTCCGACGCGAGAAAATGCAGAGGAACATCAAGCTTCGTAACGGTGTGATTTCATCGATCCGTCGCCGTATGACAGATTTGGGCTTCATGGAGTTCCAGACGCCAATTTTGACGGCAAGCTCACCTGAGGGTGCGCGCGACTATCTGGTGCCGGCACGTAATCACCCCGGCAAGTTCTACGCCCTGCCGCAAGCGCCGCAACAGTTCAAACAGTTACTGATGGTCTCAGGCTTCGACAAGTACTTCCAGATCGCCCCATGTTTCCGCGATGAAGATGCCCGTGCCGACCGTTCGCCGGGTGAATTCTACCAGCTCGATTTCGAGATGGCGTTCGTAACCCAGGAAGACGTTTTACGCACTATCGAACCCGTCATCGCAGGTGTGTTTGAAGAATTCGCTGATGGCCGGACAGTAACCGACACGCCATTCCCGGAAATTCCTTACCGTGAATCAATAATGAAGTACGGCTCGGATAAGCCGGACCTTAGAAACCCGATTATCATTTCTGATGCGACGGAGCCTTTCCGTGATAGCGGCTTTGGGTTGTTCGCGAAACTGATTGGTGAAAAAGGCTGCGTCGTTCGTGCAATTCCAGCACCAGGTGCTGCGGGTCGTCCGCGTTCATTCTTCGATAAACTGAACGATTGGGCACGTGCCGAAGGCCAAGGCGGCTTGGGATACATTGTTTATGGTGCCGACGGTGAGACCAAAGGGCCAATTGCCAAGAACCTTGAAGCTGACCGTTTAGCTGCGATTAAAGAAGCCGCAGGCTTAAGTGATGGCGATGCCGTGTTCTTCGTCTGTCAGGCTGCCGAGAGCGCTGCCAAGTTTGCTGGCATCGTGCGCGACCGGGTTTGTGACGATCTGGATATCCGTGAAAGTGGATGCTTTAAGTTCTGCTGGATCGTCGACTATCCGATGTTCGAATTGGATGACGACGGCAAGCTCGAGTTCTCACACAATCCGTTCTCAATGCCACAAGGTGGTCTCGAGGCGCTTGAGAATCAGGACCCTCTCGATATTCTCGCCTATCAGTACGACATCGTCTGTAACGGTGTTGAACTGTCATCAGGTGCAATCCGAAATCACCGCGCCGACATCATGGTCAAAGCCTTCGGTATGGCTGGGTACGGCATGGACGTGGTGGAAGAAAAGTTCGGCGGCATGCTGCGAGCTTTCCAATTCGGCGCCCCGCCTCACGGTGGTTCAGCCCCAGGTATCGATCGCATTGTGATGCTGTTAGCGAACGAAGAGAACATTCGCGAAGTCATTGCGTTCCCTATGAACCAGCAGGCCGAAGACCTGTTGATGAGTGCACCGACAGAAGTGGACGCAAAGCGGCTTAAGGAACTCAGCATCAAGCTTGATCTGCCAAAGCCCAAGAAAACCACGACAGATGGCGACAAGGCTGAATAAGTATACTGCATTGCAACATACAAAATGCTTTGGATTTTAAGGAAAAAACTCTTATTTTTCAGCTAAATATATGTTCAATGCCGTACATAATTATTCTTGCATATACCCATCATTAGGCGTCTTAGTGCATGTGCGAAGGCGATGATGATCTATGGGCCAGATCCCATCAGGCCCGCAAAAACATAAAATAAATTACGGCCTTGGATACTGTATTATGATGAGATTTGCGTTCGCGCTTTCAAGTATTATTCTTTGCTCTGCATGCGCTGCCCCCATAGGCGTCACAGTCGTTGCGCTGATGGCAGATGGCGTGTCTTACGCCGCAACCGAAAAATCCATCTCAGATCACGGTCTCTCTGCAATCACCGAACAAGACTGTGCAATGCACCGGGTATTTACCGATACCCCTGTCTGTGCCGAGCATGAAGAAGGTGTGCAGGTTGCCGAAAATTTGCCGTTTGAGCCTGACCAGACGGTCGAGCAGCCCGGCGTCTATATGGTAATGGCCAGCACCTACGACTATCATTCAGCCAAAGCGTTTAATGCACAGCACACGGCGATGAAGCCTCAGCTTTTTGTAATGCCGGCAGGTGCGAGCAAAATGACCTATCACGTCATTTCAGGACCCGTCACTCGCGCAACATACAACAATGCTCAACATGTCGCTGCTCAAGCAGGTGTTCACAATACATGGGCGCTTAAGATCGAAGGTCGCGACTGGCGTATTGCAAAAAAATTACGTTCAAAGAACCCGTCAGAAGCCCGACTCGTCAACTAACGACTTCATCGCTGACCAAAAACCAGAGCATTTCGACCTAGATGCAGCATGGTTATGATTCTTTACTCCTGAGCCGTTCGTTACTTATGATCTGAAATCTTTCTTCTAGTTTCGCGAAAGGTTTCAACTATGCTTACTGTTCATACCCTCAATGATGATATTTGCGCGCACGCAAACAACGCTGGGCACGGCACCGAAGTGCCCGCCAACGCGAGGCTTCTATTCTGCAACGGCCAGGTAGGTGCGCGATTGGATGGAACTGTTCCGAATACACCTAAAGAACAGATCAAGGTTATTTTTGAACGGATTAGGATAATCCTCGAAACGTCCAAAATGTCTTTTCAAGACGTCGTGAAATTTACTGTTTATGTGACTCACAAAAACATCATTGCTGATTACCTTCAGGTGCGCGGCAGTTTTCTTGGAGATCATAACCCACCGGCCACATTATTAATCGTCAAAGAATTTCCCCGCGCCGGTATTGAAGTTGAGATCGAAGCTGTCGCCGCGAAAGTCGATGACGCATAGAAGGTCCGCCCGAAGTCCAGATAACTGGATTGCCTTACTAGCTCACGACCTCAAATGACTTCAGTAAGTGCCCTTGGCGCCCTTTTCGATGGCATCTTTCAACGCATCATATTCGTCGCACGAGAAAAAGCATGCATCATCAATCCTGGCCAATAGCGTCTTGGCTTTATCCAGCCGCCCCGTCTGAACATACAAAACACCGAGATACTCAAGCGCACCAACATGCTCTTTGTCGATGGCGAGCGCCTTACCGTATAACTCCTCAGCTTCGTCCATTCGACCTTGTTTACGAATAGAATACGCGAGCAGGTTCCATGCATTTGCACTCCCAGCGTCTTTGGCGACAGCCGTCCTAAGCAGTGCCTCAGCAGCAGCAAATTTATCCGCCTTCAGGGCTGTGCGCGCACTCGATATCTCTGAAGGTTTTGCTGGCGTATTATCGCCAGAATCAGCGGCGAAACCTGTAATCGGGGATATAAATAAAACCGCTGCAAAACAGCAAATAAGAAAAACGCGCATAAACATCTCCATTCGAATGCCAAACCTGTAATCATTCAAATGTAACTTAGAGAGTACTAATTTAGAAAGCACGATGGCGTGAACCATTGGTTTGCGCTTGAATCTGACATTACTAATTTAGTCACATTCCGGTCATACATCGTTCACGAAAAAGAAACTGATGTTGAAATAGCTGTGATGAACGTCGGCTCAGCCTATCCACATTCAAGCTAACATATTGATAAGTATAATTAAATCATATCACTGCGGCTTGAACAGTCGTTCAATGCCGGACCGACAAAAATCCGATAGATTAATGACTGTAAGCAAACCCTGAATAGCAAAGGAGGCGAAGCAGATGTTCAAAACTAAGATTTATTTGTTTGCCGTCTTTGCAACACTGGTCGTGTTATCAATAACCGCACCAGCGCTTGCAGGACAAATGGAAGATACGATATTCCCCGTACCCGAGCCGATTGTAGATATCGACTCCAGCGAGAACTATATCGATATCTCCGTCGAGCAATCATAAATTACGAAAGACCCCGAACAGAAAGCCAGCATTTCCCCTAGTGCTGGTTTTTTTGTTTAGCCGGCTTTCTTCAGTTTCTGCTCCAGAAACGGCATCAATCCACCCGCATCAACGATGGACATCAAATGTTCCGGGATCGGCTGACAATGATAGACTTTGCCTTGTGTCTTGTTATTGATTTCCCCAGAAAGAGGATCAATTTCCAAGTCATCGCTCATTGCGATCTCGGACGCTTCCGGGCAGACCAATGCTGGCAGTCCAATATTAAAGCAGTTCCGGTAGAAAATCCGTGCAAACGAATGTGCAACAACTGTCCGAATACCCAGCGTGCGCAGAAATAGCGGCGCAGTCTCTCGAGACGAGCCAATCCCCATGTTATCGGTCGCAACGAATACATCGCCTTCGGCAACATTTTTGGAAAAATTCGGATCCATATCACGCAGGCAATTCAATGCCCCGTCACCCAAATCGCCCGTGCCTTGATACGATCCAATTGGTGCGAGTTGGTCCGTGTCGATATTGGCGCCATATCTCCAGGCGCGCCCAGCGATGGTTCTCATAAGAATTCCCTCGGATCTGTAATTTCACCGGTCAACGCGGACGCCGCCACCGTATAGGGCGAGCCCAAGAACAGCTTGGATGATTTTGGTCCAGCACGACCGACAAAGTTTCGATTGGTTGACGAAATACCGACGGCATTTTCATCTAATCTCGATGGCCCAATACCAATGCAACCGCTACACCCCATCGGCAGAATGATCCCGCCTGCATCTTCGATGATTTTCATCGTCCCATCAGCCCTGGCTTTTTCGGCCATCGCCAATGACGAAGGTGAGATCATGAATTTGAAACCTTCTTTGATCTTACGCCCCTTAAGGACAGCCGCGGCCATCCTAAGATCATCTAGTTTGGCGCCTGTGCAAGCTCCCAGATAAGCTTGATCAAGCTTAGTGCCTTTATGTTCGGCTATCGGTGTTGAATTCTCAGGGCTTGAGGGGGCTGCAACATGAGGTGTCAGCGCATCGCCATCAATCGTCACTGTCTTGGCGTACGTCGCATTAGCATCAGAGCGCCAGGTTTCAATATCAATATCCTTGGCACCCCAACCGATCAGGGCTTCGGCAGTTTTTTCATCCGGCTCACAGTAACCTGCTTTACCACCCAACTCAGCAGCCATATTGGCAAGCGTCATGCGCTCTTCAACGGACATCGCACTGACGGCCGTGCCAGCGTATTCTATCGCTTGATAATTGAAGCCCATAATTCCGTAATCGCCACACAGCTTCAAGATCACGTCTTTTGCCGCAACACCTGGCTTCAGTGTCCCTGTTACATCGATACGCACGGTTTCTGGCACACGGGCCCAAATCTCTCCTGTTGCCAGCACACCGGTCATTTCAGTCGCACCGACACCGATCATAAAGGTGCCAAATGCACCGCCGGTCACCGAGTGGCTATCACCCCCAACAATAAACATGCCTGGCTTAATGTGACCGCCTTCGGGCAGCACGATATGGCAAATACCCTTTTCCTTAATGAAGTGCTTAATGTCGTGCTCGGCACTCCAGTTCTGAGCATGCTTCTGAATTTCCTGATGGCTAGGATTGTCATCATTAATATAATGATCAGTAATCACCACAAGCTTGTCCAAATCCCAAATTGGCACACCCAACGCGTCGAGGTTTTTACCCGCCGATCTTGGCCCTGC
>WASW01019049.1_pt1 | contig 13506 bp, 14 predicted proteins | sample 5698521 | NCBI WGS metagenome assembly WASW01 (sample SAMN11175560, study PRJNA528189) | sponge metagenome | isolation source: marine sponge | host: Leucetta | place: Antarctica: Western Antarctic Peninsula, King George Island | collected 2013-01
TACCGGTTTCCCCAACGCTTTCATCGTATTCCCGACGATGGAAGTCCCAATGTGTCCCGGCATCACGACCGCCACTTTTACATGGGGCGCGTGCAGACGAAGATCGCTGATTAGAGCTTCCGAAAAACCTTTAACCGCAAATTTGGCACTGCTATAAGCGGTGTGGGCAATGCCAGGCCCCAGGCTCGCCCAAAACCCATTCACACTGCTTGTATTGATGAGATACCCTTCTGTACTGGCCAACAAGAGCGGCATAAAAGCACGTGTGCAGTAATAAACCCCAAACCAGCAAACATTGAAAGTCTTTTCCCACTCGATCCGTGTCCCGTGCAAAAAACTGCCAGTGCCTCCGATTCCCGCATTGTTGAATAAAAGATTGATATGGTCTGTCCGGTGTTCTTGCTTGACGCCTTCACAAAAAGCAACCACTTGCGCCTCGTCAGAAACATCGCATTCGTGAAGACTGAAATGAGTCTCGTCCGGTGAATTTTCTTGACACAATCGCCTCGTTTCTTCCATATTTTGCATGGAAATATCACAGATCGCGAGATGGCATCCCTCTGCCGCTAACTGGCGTGCCAATTCTCTTCCCATCCCGGTGCCTGCTCCCGTAATAACAGCTAGTTTCTTTTGAAACGCTTTCATTTGGCATTCTCCTTTTCAGTGATGATCGTGGAACGGTTTGATATGATGAGGCAAGAGTAACACACTTTTCCAAAAAGTAAACTCAGGGCATTCGCAAGATCGCTTCAATCTTATTTGACAAAATAAAGCGAATCTTGCTAGGACTTGCTTGAATGTTCGCGAACACATTTTTTCGCAAATTTTACACACGTCACATCAATGACTAACATAAAACATGGGGAAACAATGTCAACAAATGGGATAAGAAATTTTGACCTCCGGCAGATTGCGCTAGTTGCAGAAAACTTAGATGCGGTGGTTTCTGATTTGACAGAAGTGCTCGATCTCGTGGTGTGCTTCGCTGATCCGGGAGTCGAAAAATTTGGTTTAAAAAATGCGCTGATGGCTTTTGGAGGAACGTTTTTAGAGGTGGTTGCGCCCAAGCAATCGGATACCAGTGCGGGGCGGTTGCTGGAAAAGCGAAAAGGGGACGGAGGTTACATGGTGATTGTGCAAACCGATGATTTGGCTGCTCAAAAAAAACGGCTTGCTTCAAAAGAAGCCCGCATCATTTGGGAATCGGATCTTGAACAGGCGAAAGCCGTGCATTTGCATCCGAAAGACATTGGAGGAGCGATTCTCTCTTTCGATCAAATGACGCCGCCAGAAAGCTGGCATTGGGGCGGGCCGGACTGGCAGAAAAAACAAGGGAGTGGATTGCTCAAACGTATCAGTGGGGCGGTTCTTCAAAGTGCTCACCTCAAGCAATGGCTCGGCGCTGGGGGGAGATTTTCGGATTAGCGGCTGAGGAAGCAGGAGCGGCTTGGGTTTTGAGGTTGAATCAAGGTGAAATTCGTTTTGTCCTTGAGACTGATGGACGCGGCCCCGGTGTCGCAGGAGTGGTGGTGGAATCCCATGATATTGACGGTATCAAAAAGCGCGCTCAGCTAGAAATCTTTCCTATAATGAAACAAGTGTTCTCATTGGTGGAACCCGTTTTTATTTTAGCGATTAATGTGAAAACAGACTCGTTTGCCAACCGCCTTCCAAATCCCCATAGCCATGAATTAGTAGCTCAATCAAGTCAGGCAGGATTCCTTGAGATTGGGCGTTCAATTTCAGCAAAGATGCGCCCGTGGGTAGGGTTTTTCGGCGTTCCATCATTTCTTTCAATTTGCGATAAATCTGCACCAGATTGAGCACATCACTGGCGGCATATTTGAGTTGTTCTGGAGTCAAATCTTGACGAGACCAATCGGTTTGCTGTTGTTCTTTTTCCAATTTAATCCCAATCAATTCCCAAGTGAGGTCTTTGAGACCATGCCCTCCGGTATAAGTCCGAATGATTTTGCTCATGACTTTGGTGCAGCAAAATGGGTGGACTGTTATTTCAAGAGAAGTTTTAAAAAAAGCCACATCGGTGAGGGCAAAATGAAAGATTTTCAGCACCTCTGGAGCTTGCATTAATTTTCGTAGGTTTGGTGGCGGGGTCTGAATGTCGGGTTTGACCAGGCAAACATTTTCCTGATCATCACACAACTGGACCAGACAAATATCATCTCGATAGAGCCTCAAACCATGCAGTTCAGTATCGACCGCGATGACCTCCTGTTTGAGGTAATGTTGTAGCAATTCATCAGGAATATCTGACACCACTTTATATTCAGCAGAATTTGGCATATCATTATTCATTAGTGGTTTGATCAATTGGAATTGAGGAATGTTGCTCACAGCTCTTTTGTGTTTCAGCCAATCATACTATACCCTCCGCTGACACTGAGTACTTGTCCTGTCACGTATCCGGCAACTGCGTTGGATGCCATAAAAAGAACCGCATTGGCAATATCATTGGGATGTCCAATTCTTTTCAAAGGCAGGGCAGCGGCAATCTTGGGAATTTGTTCATCTGAGAACATTGCTCCCTTGATAGCCCACATACTGTTGGGGCTGACTTCTTCGTCGTCGTCCGGCATGACAACCCCAGGGCAAACGACATTACAACGCACACCAAATCGCCCATTTTCCTTGGCAACGGTTTTCATGAAATTGTTGATGGCAGCCTTTATGCCACCATAAACCGCTTCACGAGATTCCCCTTGACGGCTGGCATCTGAACCAATGGAGACAATCGACCCGCCCCCTTGGGCGACCATTTCTTTCAAAACCGTGTGGGTGCAGTTGAGCACACCGATATAATTGATCTGAATAATCCTCTCCCAAAAATCAGGGGTGGTCTCGGAAAAATACATCAACTTGTCCCAACCAACGTTATTGACCAAAACATCAATCCGATTGTATTTACTTTTTACCGCCGCCATCATCGCTTTGACTTGATTCAGATCCGTCACATCTGTCTTGATCACTTGAGCCTGAGACGCGCCTTGTTGACGTGCCAATTCGGCCACTCGTTCTCCCACTTCGAGATCCAGTTCAGCAATCGTAATCTTAGCACCTTCCAGGGCAAAACCTAACGTGATGGCGCGTCCGATGTTCGAAGCGCCTCCAGTAATGATTACCGATTTTTCTTTCAATTCCAAATCCATTGATCATTCCTTTAAAAAATGAAAGGCTCTTCAGTTTCCAAGAGCCAAGCCATGCGTTTCCATGACGGCTCGAATTTCTTCAAGGATTTTTGGATCATCAATCGTTGGCGGAATGGGCACTGTTTTCTGCTTCGCCAATTGCCGAATCGTTTTACGGAGGATTTTTCCTGAACGGGTTTTTGGGAGTCGGATCACCACCACGGATCGTTTAAAACTGGCAACGGCTCCAATTTCAGAACGGATCAAGCCAACCAACTCTTGCTCTAGTTGCTCATTGCTGATATTCACGCCATCTTTCAACACGACAAATCCAACAGGAACCTCACCTTTCAAATCATCGTCCAGCCCCGTCACCGCACATTCCGCAACCGCCGGATGCCCTCCGATGATTTCCTCCATTTCACCAGTGGAAAGGCGATGCCCGGCCACATTGATCACATCATCCGTGCGCCCCATCACAAAGAGGTAGCCATCTTCATCAAAATAACCCCCGTCTGCCGTGATATAATAGCCTGGATAGGTGGCAAGATACGATTCTTCAAAACGGGCATTGTCTTGCCAAAGTGTCGGCAGGCAACTCGGCGGTAAGGGCAATTTAATCACGATATTCCCGGTTTCTCCCGCAGGCAATTCCTGGCCAGCTTCGTCTAAAATTTCTACTTTATAACCGGGAACTGGGAAGGTCGAAGATCCACTTTTAATCGGATACATTTCGATCCCTGCCGGGTTACAAGCAATCGGCCAGCCGGTTTCGGTTTGCCACCAGTGATCAATCACCGGACAATCCAATAACCCCGCCAACCAATCATAAGTCGGAGGATCGAGCCGTTCTCCCGCCACAAAAAGTGTGTTGAGGGCGCTGAGGTCATATTGCTCTTTCAGTTTACCATCCGGGTCTTCCTTTTTAACAGCACGAAAAGCCGTCGGCGCCGTGAACATCGTATTGACTTTGTGTTCGGCCATGACCCTCCAAAAAGTTCCGGCATCTGGGGTTTTGACAGGTTTTCCTTCAAAAAGAATCGTCGTGCAGCGATTGATCAGAGGCGCATAAACAATGTAGGAATGCCCCACGACCCAACCAATGTCCGAACCAGCCCAATAGACACTCCCCGGTTGAGCCTTGTATAAAGCCGTCATGCTATATTTGAGAGCAACGGCATGCCCCCCGTTGTCCCGCACCACCCCCTTGGGTTTTCCCGTCGTACCGGAAGTGTAGAGAATGTAAAGCGGATCAGTCGCCTCGACCGGCACAGGTTCGACCGGCTCAGCATCCACCATCAAATCCCCCCAGAAATAATCCCGCCCGGCTTCTAGAGAACATTTCGCTTCCGGTCGCTCAAAAACCACCACTTTCTCAGGAGGAAACGCTGAGAGTTCCAACGCTTTATCCACCAGAGGTTTGTAAGGAATGACATTTGAAAACTCGATGCCACAAGTCGCGGTCACTAACACTTTTGGTTGGGCATCATCAATCCGAATCGCCAATTCATTCGGAGCAAATCCGCCAAAAACAACAGAATGAATCGCCCCTAAGCGAGCACAAGCCAGCATCGCCATCACTGCTTCTGGGATCATTGGCATATAAATCACCACTCGATCCGATTTTTCGACCCCTAATTTGCGCAATACTCCGCTGAAACGTGCCACTTCGTCACGAAATTGCCTGAATGTATATTTTTTTTGAGTGTTCGTCACCGGCGAATCGTAGATCAGGGCCAGCTGCTCTCCATGCCCTTGCTCAATATGATAATCCAATGCGAGATAACAAGTATTCAACGTGCCCCCGGCAAACCAGCGGTAATGCCCGCTTTCATCCTGGGACAAGATCGTTTTCGGAGGCGTGTACCATTGAATGGCCTCTGCCTGTTTCTTCCAAAACGCGTTCGGGTTTTCTATGGATTGCTTGTATTCGTCTTTAAATTTCATTCTTTCCTCCTCAAACTGAATCTGGGCATGATCCCACTCTCAATCAACCTTCTCAATACCTTGAATCAATTCAAATGTCTCAAATTAGTTAAACGCGATTTCTTTACATTTCTTAGCGTCTCTTCACAATAATAAACAAAAAATGCGAGAATGCACAATGCTTATCATATTATCATGGAGAAGAAAGTTGATTGCGAAGCCGGAAGATGGCACCCCCCCTAACCCCCTCCCAGGAGGGGAATGATTCGGAAGGGCACACGCGGAAGCTGGCACGGTTATAATGTGTTGTTTACCGGCGTATCAAAAGTGGGCTGGAATGTATCTAAATACGCATAAAGCGCGGGAGAGCCTCCTGTGTGTAGAAAAAGGATATTCTGATCATTTGAGAAATGCCCTTTCCGCACGAGATCGATCAAGCCCGCCATGGCTTTCCCTGAATAAACCGGATCGAGTAAAATACCTTCATTGCGAGCCAGCAACGTGACTGCTTCAATCATGCCCTCAGTCGGGATTGAATAACCTTGGCCGACATACTCATCATAACACTTGACCGCCTCACGAGGGATTTCCTGCCCCACGCCAACATGAGCCGCCGTTTCCTGAACCAGGCCATAAACAAGCGATTCTTGAGCGTCTCTAGGGCGACTGACATTGATTCCACTGATCGGAATATGGCTATTGGTGCCATAGATTCCTGTCACCATCCCGGCATGGGTTCCGGCACTCCCGCTTGGCACGACAATATGGTCGATTTTCAACTCCTGCTCAAATAATTGCGCCAGCGTTTCCTCAGCACAGGCAACATAACCTGTCGCCCCAATCGCATTGGATGCGCCTCCTGGAATCAGATAAGGTTTCCCTCCTTGAGCCGTCACGTCAGCGGCAATTTCTTGCATGATCGCTTTCACATCGCTGCCTCCTGGCACAACGATGATACTATCAACCCCCAGCAGTTCGTATAAAAAGTTATTCCCACTGGCTTTCGGATTGTATGTCCCAGCGACTCTTTCTTCTAGAACCAGCCGACAGGAAATCCCTTCTTTGACTGCGGCAAATGCGGTCAAACGGCAATGATTGGACTGAATCGCCCCACAAGTGATCAAGGTATCGGCTCCCCGTTCCAGAGCATCCCCCACCACAAAATCAAGCTTTCTCGTTTTATTTCCTCCTTCGGTTCCCGGAAGCAAATCGTCTCGTTTGATATAAATATTTGGCCCTCCCAATGCTTTTGAAAAACGAGGAATGGCATGCAGAGGAGTTGGGGTATCCACATATTTTCGTCGTGGAAAGCGGGCTAGATTCATAATGGCACCTACACCATGATTGTGATTGAAAAGAACTCTTTCCTAATTCCGGCAAAATGGTTAAAATTCGCAAGGAGAAAAAAATTTTATTTGAGCGGAAAAGAGCATTAAGGATTCAATAAAATTTGATCAGATGTTATAGTATAGCAAATTAAAATAAAGCCAACCTTTAATTGAAGCGGAGGAAAAATTGTCAAAGCACCGATTGAAAACCATTGGGATTTTAGGGGGAATGGGCCCCGAAGCAACGATCTTTTTTTATCAAAAAATCATCAATCTCACCCCCGCTCAAAAAGATCAGGATCACATCCCAACCCTCATTTTTTCAAACCCTCAAATTCCCAATCGAACTGAAGCCATCCTGAGCAACCAGCTGGAGATGAGCGCAAAAGCCTTGGGAGATTCCGCAAAGATTCTAGAAGACGGCGGGGCTGATTTTATTACGATTCCCTGCAATACGGCACATTTTTGGATTGAGGATATTCGTGCGGCGGTCGGGATTCCCGTGATCGATATGATTGAAGAAACGGTGCGTTTTCTGGTCAACAAATTGCACGTGAACAAAGTGGGGTTGCTCTCTACAATTGGGACGCAGAAAACAGCAGTGTACCAGAAAAAAGGAAAGGAATTTTCGTTGGAAATCCTCGTTCCTAATCAAGAATTGAGTGAACAGGTGATGGCAGTGATTGGCGAAATCAAAAAAGGCGACAAATCGGCAGTTTTGTTCAAACGCATCGAGAAGGTCAAAGTTTGGTTTCAAGCGCAAGGCGTGCGTCAATTGATTTTAGGATGCACCGAATTGCCATTATTGTTTGACAAAAAAACCGAGTGGGCACTTGACCCGATGGATGTCCTTGCACAGATTGCCGTCAAAGAAGCACTCACTCCTGTGCTAGCTTCTGAGACAACTCTTCCAGCGTCGTGATGCCAAGATCGGTCCAATCCGGCCACGGAAATGTCGAGGTGCGATCAACATGAATTGTTGCCGTTCCAGCAGACCGCCCTGCTTGCAGGTCAAAGAGGTAATCACCGGCCATCACCATCTCGTTTGGAGGAGTTTTCCAGTGGCACGATAATTTGAGAATGCCGTCAGGATCGGGTTTTGGAGCCGCATTTTCACGCCCCAACACACATTCCTGTGAAAAATAAGACTCCACCCCCAAGGCTTTTAAAGAAAGCCAGGCATTCTGTTGGGTATTGCGCGTCAGGATTCCCAACTGACACCCGCGCTGATGGAGGGTGGACAACAAAGCATTGACCCCCAGAGCGGGTTGAGTTTGCCGGGCCAACTCGATTTCGATGGCATCCAATTTTTCAAAGAGAATGCGCGCTTTTTCTGCTGGCATCGCCGCGAGAGATTCGAGGATACCTTGCTCTGGAGGAATACCAAGGGTTTCGCGAATGGCTTGAAAATCGTGGATTGGAACCGTTAAGGTGCCATCGAGATCAAAAACCCAGTGCGTTCGTTTTAAGAATCGAATTTGTTTCATATTAAATCTTGAGGCTGTCAGGATTTTGCAATATAGCAGGGATGTTTGGAAAATATAAGTTTTTCCTCATTGCTCAATCAATTATGGAGATCATTTCGTTTTGATGAAATCGATACCACATTTTTTAATGAATCTGGCTGTGATTGGGTTGATCTTCCTCACCGCTTGTGGTCGTCGAACGCCACCCCATCCCATCAAAACAGACAGCGCTTTCAAGCAATTAAAAGTCGCCCAACGGGGAAATCAGCTGAGACTTTCCTGGGTGATGGAGCAATCAATTGTGGCAGCTGCCGAAACACAGCGGTTTCACATTGAGGAATTAGAGCTCGATCCGCTCTGTACCAACTGCCCTCCTCAATTGACTAAAGTTTACTTGGCTCCGTTTCCTTCTGATCATTTTATTATTTCGGGGAAACACGTTTTCTTCTATCCGATTACCCGAAAAGATCTCAAAGTTCATATCTACAAAGTCATCTATCAAACTGAGGATGGAAACAATTTAAGCAATCCGCAAGTTGCCCATTTTACTGGATTTTCTGATTACCCCTCACCGTCCTCTTTACGATGGGATTTGTTGCCTCAAGGAGCACTGCCAAAACTTCCCAAAATCCCGATTGTGACGATTCCGTCTTCTGCCAAAGAAGCCCGATTATTACGCTTATCCTGGGAGCTTGAGCAGGAAAAAGTAGAGTTTTACTTTCCCAATCAAAACGAACTTGCACAACGAAAATTGTTTTATCGCGTCAATCTCTATAAAAAAAAAGAGGGAGATCCTTGGCCTGAACTCCCGCTCAATGAGAAGCCCATTGCAGAAAATTTTTATATTGACTATCAACTTCCAAGCGAACAAGCCTTTCTTTATCAAATGAGATGGGTGGACTCAGAAGGCAATGAAAGTGGGCCTTCTGCGACCTATCCCGTCTCTTTAAAACCAAAGACTTAATCAAAATCACCTCACCCGATGCTTCATAAAATGATGAATGGTTCTCTCTTAAAAACAACCCTCTTTGCTCTCCTGTTGGGGTTTGCCTTGGTTAATTGTAGTGTCCCGGCCCAATTGCTGCTCTCCCCCGCTCTTGCCATTGATAGCAATGTCGAGGAAATGATCGCAACTCAAAAGGAGCTTTTAGCGGAAGACCCGAATGACATAACCGCGCATTACCGACTGGCGGCGGCCTTCATGCAACAGAAAAACTACATTCAGGCTGAACAACATATTAAACGAGCGACCCAGCTAGCGCCGATCAATGGCCTTTATTTTGAACTATGGGGGGAGCTGGCTTTCCGCACAAAGCGTTACCGTATTTCGGAAAATGCTTTCAAATCCGCGATTCGCCTCCGGTCTGACCTGCTTTCTGCTTATTTGAAACTGGCTTTGGTCTATGAAAAAATTGGCGAAAATGAACGTGGGATTGCGATCCTAGAGGAAGGAATCAACCGAGAACCTCGCTATGTTGAAGCTCTCTATCATCTCGCGCGTTTGAATGTCATACAAAAAGAATATGAAAGGGCGCGAGAGGCGATCAATACGGGCTTGACCCTGGAACCGAACAATCAAGAAATGCTCCTGTTACAAATCAGGATTCTCTCAGAACAAGGGAATTATTATTATGCCAAAACGTTGTCAGAGCAATTCTTAGTAAAATACCCGCATTCCTCTCAAATCCAGCATGAAAATCTCAAAATTTTATTTGCTCAGCAAGAATGGAATGCGGCTCTCAAATTGATCGAAAAACTGAGGCAAGGCGGTCAATTGAAGCTGGCAGATCAGTTGATTCATGTGCAGATCTTGATTCGCGAATCCCAATTTTATCAAGCAAAAACCTTGTTGGAAACACTCCTCAAAAAACACCCATTGCATGCGGAAATCATGGTAGAATTTGCTTCGTTTTTGATTCAGCAAGGAAACCCTGAACAAGCATTGGAATGGTTGAATCGAAGTTTGGAAATCGATGAAAATCGACCACAAGCCCTTTTTCTTCAAGCCGCGATTCTCTTCAAGTCAGGAGATTTTTTACATGGGGATTTCGCTTTGAATCGTCTCCTGGCACTCGCCCCGTTGAATCGCAATTATCAGTTATTGTCCCTGCGTCGGCGCTTGATGAAAGGAGAATTCAATGAAGTGGAAAAGCAATTGGCAACACTCCTGCAAAAAGACCTCCTTGATCCTGAAGTGTTGAGACTCCAAGTCGATTTACTCACGCTTCAAGGGAAATACGATCAGGCAGAAAATCTCATCCGTCAAATTCAATTGATCCAGGACAGTGATATTCTCCATTTTTCCTTAGCCCGTGTGTTGTATTTCAAACAAAAATACCAAACCCTGTTACTAACGACGGAACGTTTGCTTCAAAAATACCCGAACGACTGGGAAAACCGTTATTTACATGCCGCCGCGCTGCATCGTCTTGGGCAATTTGAAAACGCTCTGAAGGTCTTATCCCCGCTCATAGAACAAAAAAAAGGCGCTGGGTTCATTCATCGTTTGGTAGGGGATTTCTATCGTTATCAGAGAAAAGAGGAAATGGCTCAGAGAACGTATCTGGACGGATTAGAGGCGTTCCCTCACAATATTTACTTGGTGGAAGCCTTGAGTGCATCTTACCTTGGGCAACAAAAATGGGCGTTGGCTCGTGATAGCATTCTGGAAGTTTTGGAACAGGAGCATCCCTTGAAAACAATTTTTCTGGATCGCCTGATTTATATTTCGTATCAACTGAAAACCCCTCAGCAAGCTCAACATTACTTGAAAATCTATAATCAAGCGACTGACCCCATCCTCAAAGCTCACGATATTAGTGTCGAAAAACGACTTCTTTTCCCGGTCGCCTCTCCGGTCTTAGGGTATTCAGAGCTGCTCTCTCCCTTGCCACAAAAATCTTCTAGCCAACCTGAGACGGAATAAAACGTTCTAGGATTGAAGAACATTTTTAGAACGGGATATCGTCTTCAATATAAGAATCAATAGGATTGAAGAACATTTTTAGAACGGGATATCGTCTTCAATATAAGAATCAATCGGGGGTTCCTCCTGAGGAGGCAGTTGATTTTGAGGGGAGCTTTGTTGCATTTGCGGTTGATGAGGTGGTTCAGAGACCGAGCCATTATTGGCTGGAGGCCCGGAATACGGCTGGTTTTGAGGAGACTGCTGGTTTTGAGGAGACTGCTGAGGAGGCGGTTGATTTTGGGGCTTATTATTGTAATTCCCTGCTCCGGCTTCAGTAGGGCGACTGTCCAGAAATTGGAGGACTCTCGCACTGACTTCCGTTTTGTAACGTTTCTGCCCGGATTGCGCATCATCCCAACTTTGAGTTTGGAACTTGCCTTCCAGATAAACCAGGCTTCCCTTCTTTAAATAGGATTGCGCTAAATCGGCCAGTTTGTTCCAGACAACGATGTTGTGCCATTCTGTTTTTTCCTGACGCTGTCCTTGTTTATCTGTCCAATATTCATCAGTGGCTATTGTGAAATTTGCCACAGCGCTCCCTGATTGAGTGTAGCGGATTTCTGGATCTTTCCCTAAACGCCCGATGAGCATCACTTTATTTAAACTTCCCATAAGAACCCCTTCTGCTTAGAATATCAATTGAATGAGGAGAGTAAAGCCAACGCTTTTTTGATTTGTTCCTCGAAGGATTTTCCTTCAGCCTGCGCCTGTCCTAAAATAGATAGCACATCCTTTTCGGAAAATCCCATGTTTGTTAGCGCTGATAATAATTCATCCACTTCGGACGCTGGTATGTTGGCGGAAACCTGCTGGGATTCCCTCCATTCCAGCCCCACAATGGGATGTTTTTTGAGTTGATCTGTCATATCCAGATACAATTTAGAGGCGGTTTTTTTCCCAATTCCCGGAATGGCGTTCAGTTGTGGAATATTTTGATTTTGAATAGCCTGAATCAATTGAGGCGGTCGCAAGATTGAAAGCACCATCACCCCCAATTTAGGGCCAACCCCTGAGGTTTTGATCAACATCTCGAATAATTTTTTTTCTTCTAAAGACGCAAATCCGTAAAGGGTGCTTTCGCCTTCACGGACATAGGTATGAATGTAGTAATGCCCTGCTTCATTTTTGACCGCTGCCAACAAAAGAGGTTCGGGTAAAAAAACTTGATAACCGACCCCCGCAGAAGTTTTTAAGACAAGAGAGCCTGGTTCTGTGAGCAAGACGATTCCTTCAAGATAAGCGATCATGCCGTTTTAAATGGGGGATAAAGTGAGAATGAGTGATGGCAATCGCCAAGGCATCGGACTCGTCTTCTCCCATCAGGATTTGTTTTTGATTGAGTAAAACTCGTACCATATGCTGCACTTGCTCTTTGGAAGCACGCCCTGTCCCGACAATCGTTTGTTTGACCTCCAAAGGCGTGTATTCATAAATCGGGAGTTGCTGGCTTGCCAATTTGAGCAACGCCACTCCGCGAGCATGCCCTAAAATCAAAGCGGATTTGGCGTTCTTTGAAAAAAAGATGGTTTCAATGGAACCACAGTCTGGCTCGAATTCCCGCAAAATTTCAGCCAATTTTTCATCTAAAATCACCAATCGTTCTGCGAGCACAAGCGTCTCTTTAAGGTGAATCGTGCCACTGCCGATATACTGATTCCGATTGCCTTCTTTTTCGATAATACCATACCCCGTTTTACGGCTTCCCGGATCAATGCCGATAATTTTCATACCACCGGTTTTAAGACATTTCCGCTAAGACACCATCGCTGATGTCAAAATTGGAATACACATCTTGAACATCTTCATTGTCTTCCAGAGTATCAATCAACCGCATCACCTGTTCCGCTTTTTTCAGATTATCAATTTCAACTCGGTTTTGAGGAACCCACGCCAAATTGGCTTCGGCCATGGCAATTTCCTTATTTTCCAAAGCACCTCGCACTTGAGAAAAATCAGAAACAGCCGTGATCACTTCGTATCTTTCTGGATCATCCGTGTTCATGTCCTCAGCGCCAATTTCAATGATCAATTCCATCAGACTGTCTTCATCAATCACCGATTTTTCAATATAAAGTTGCCCAATCCGATCAAACATATATTGCACTGAATTGGTCGCGCCTAAATTGCCGCCAAGTTTTCCAAAAGCACTGCGCACAAAAGAAACACTCCGGTTGCGATTGTCCGTCAAGACTTCGACAATCACGGCGACATTGTTGGGGCCATAGCCTTCAAAGATAATTTCTTCATAATTCACCCCATCCAAATCGCCGGTTCCCTTTTTGATGGCACGCTCAATATTATCTTTGGGCATGCTTTGCGCTTTGGCATTAGAAACCGCAGTCCGCAAGCGAGGATTGGCATCGGGGTCTCCTCCGCCATCACGAGCCGCAATGGTAATTTCCTTGATCAGTTTGGTGAAAATTTTCCCACGTTTGGCATCTTGAGCCCCTTTGCGATGCTTGATTGTGCTCCATTTACTATGTCCTGACATAACCTTCCTTTAAAAAGTTAACCGATGATTGAGAATACTCAGCGGGTTTCTCCTCCCAGGGATTGACCAAACGCCCAACCAGGTCATACGGATGAGCCTCCGTAATCTCGACGGTATTGAATTGATGAGGGATGGCGTTTCCTTGATTGATATAGACCAAACCGTCCACTTTTGCCCCCTG
>WASW01039207.1_pt1 | contig 13477 bp, 9 predicted proteins | sample 5698521 | NCBI WGS metagenome assembly WASW01 (sample SAMN11175560, study PRJNA528189) | sponge metagenome | isolation source: marine sponge | host: Leucetta | place: Antarctica: Western Antarctic Peninsula, King George Island | collected 2013-01
TGAAAGTGGTAGATTTAAATCCACACCCCACCGTGGCTACGCCTTGCCTCCCCTCATAAGCACCCGTTGGGTGATGGGGAGGAATTTGTTATTTCCCCTCCCTTCATAGGGAGGGGTTAGGGGAGGGTTGGATTAGTGTCATTTTTGCATAGCTCGTTTCAAAAAGTTTTAAAATCCACACCCCACCCTTCGACAAGCTCAGGGTGAAACGATGGATTTAAACAGGGAATAATCAAAAAATATCATCAGGAATATTTTTGCGACGGTCACGCTTGGACCTGGTTTTTTCTTTTTGAAACTTTCTCCATTGAACCCGATCTTCTTTCGAAGGAACGATATCCTCTTCATCCTCCCAAAAATCGATGGCGAGTGGTTTTAAGATTTTCTTTGTTTCTTTGGGTTGATAACGTTTCGCTTCTTCTGATTCCTTGGCAGTCAGAGCCGTTTCCATATCAGCGAGAGGCTTCATGTCTTTTTTCATACGCCGCTGAAACAAAGCCTCGCCTCTTAAACGAATTTCACGGCTATTGACCAGACCGGTTTTTAAGTTTTCAGGAATGACTTGCGTTCCATAAACTGCTCCGCTCCACGCACCCGCCAATGCACCCAGCTTTTCGGTTTCCCTTCCCTGTCTAAAAATAGATGCTAGCAAAAATCTGTTTTCATGGCTTAACATCCAATGCAAAGCTAACGGGATTAAAGTCAAGACAAACCCCTGAGAGGCATGCCGTATCCCGCGTTTTGTATAGACCGAAGCATTGTCAACGATCCATTGCAATACTTCTTTTTCTGATTTTCCCAACTGGGGAATCAGTCCTTCCAGAGTTTGGCTGAAAGCATTTTTTGATTTAGCTATCGACTCATCTTCGAATATATTTACCCTGTCTTGATATTCCCTTTCGGCTTGAGTGCAAATCTCTGCCGCTTCCTGTAAAATTTCTTTACCTTGTGAAATGAGTTCCCCTTCTTGCAAGGTCAGAAATCGTGTCACAAGAAATCCATTCAGGACGGTACCAACAACTTCCTGCGGGTGGCTGCTAAACATCAGAGCCAAATCTAAACATTGTGTCGCTAGAGTTTTCGACCACTTTTTATGGAACAAGGCGAGAGGAACAGACAAGGAAGTGAACAGTGCAGTCGCGGAACTTTGAGGAGTCGGTTCTGCAATGGGTTGATCGTCTAACAGGTCAACGGCTTTCCACAAACAGCTCTCAGGACTTCGGAATACTCCGAAATGATTTTCGGGACCTCCTTTGGAAAGGCTCTGAATATTTCGTGAGGTCTCTTCAAGAAACTTTTTTTTATTTGTTAGAACGCCATCGCAAACAGCAAGGACGCATTGTGTGGGCGCGCCATACAATCCTTTCATGCGATAACGTTTGATGCCTTTTCCCACTACTTTTTTTACATCTTGATAATCTTCGACGGCTCCAAATATTTGGCCGATTGCTTCGGGTTTTAATCCATTCACGGCACGGCCCATAGCATCACCTACAGCCATTCCCAAAAAACAGCCTATGACTTTATCGGGATCAGATTCCATACGGATTAAAATTTATCAGAGATTAAACAGTGAGAAGTTTGGTCGGATGATCCTGCTGTGCCAAAATCATTTGCGGTGACGATTCGCCGAGAGCCTGCAAGGCGGTGATCTTTGCAATTTCAGGGTGGTTGTTGGTTTCACTCATGTGCATCAACACCACCAATTTCAAACCGGGGTGCTTTACTGATGCCAATATTTCTCCACAGGCTTCATTGGAAAGATGACCGATACCGCTTTTTATCCGTTGTTGCGTAGCCCAAGGGTAAGGGCCTGCCTCCAACATCGAAATATCGTGATTGGCTTCGACCAATAGCGCATCGAGATTTTTTAATTTATTTTTGACTTCATGGGTGACCCGCCCCAAATCTGTGGCGATGCCGAGACTCTTGCCTCGATAACGAATAACAAAAGCAACAGACTCCTCTGCATCGTGGGGAGTCGAATAAGGTTCTACAGAAAGTTCACCAAAATGCACCGGCTCATTTTCACGAATGGTATTTAAGGAGTTGATCTTTCCTATTGAGTTATTTGCACGCCGCCAGGTTCCTTCAGTCGTATAGAAAGGAATATCGTATTTTCTTAAAAGCGGGCCGATGCCGCGGATATGGTCCGAGTGTTCATGCGTTGCAAACACCGCATCCATGCCAGTAAAACTGCGATCAATATGATCCATGCGGCCGGAAAGTTTTTTTCTGCTCAAACCAGCATCGATCAAGATACGTTTTTCGCCTGCTTCAATGTAAACCGAGTTACCGCCACTGCCACTGGAAAGAATCGAAAACTTTAAAATGAGATGAACCTCTTTAGGAAAGAATGCGTTTACAGAAATACTATATGTTCAGAAGCTAAAACCTTGGAAATTGTACCACAGAAAAGATTCAGGAAGAGGGATGAGCTGTTTATCATTTAAATTGAGGAGATGGCTTGGTCTGTTTTTTTTCATAATAAAGACGGTGAGTTTTTCGTTGATTATCTTTCGGTAAGGAGTTTACCGAAACATTGTCGAAAACCGTGGTCTCGATGTTAGTGACCAAACCAATTTTCCCTTGGGTAGGGATGTTGTTGGACTGCGTAATATTCCAGCTTGGTTCGGCATCACCTGTTTTTCAAAATTTTACGCTGAATGCATAAGACTCAACATGGATTTTTAGAGTATAAAATTGTTTATCCTCGAAAGTAACCCTGGTCCTTTTCAGGACGACGACGGTCTCTGGACTTCTAAAATCCATCATCATCAGTTCCAAAACATAATCCGTTCCAGCACAGGTCACACAATTGATTCTTGCTGAATAATAGTATTGCCGTCCGTATCTGTGATACCTGCGTTGTAAGCAAACTGCACATTATTTTCCAGTACCGCATTTTTTAAATTTTCGCCAGCACCTGCAACACCACCGCTATTGTTATCTTCATGAATGGTATAAGTATTGGCAACTAAATTGAAAGTAACTCGCACATTGTTATTACTTTTTATGGCAGTGGTGCGGGCCAGCATCAAGTCAAAATATACTTTTTGTGCCTGACCCTCGATCTGGTGCTTTTCTTTCCATTTTTAAAAATTTGGAATTGCTATCGCTGAAACTATTCCCATGATCGCCGGGGTCACAATTATCTCGATTAAGGCGAAACCTTTTTTAGACTCAAGAAAACGTTTTAATCTTTTTAACCTTCTTATGAATAACATCTCAGTTTCCTCTGTTTATCCTCAATACAGGTAATCGCAAAATAGGGGGCAAAATCCCCCCAAAACTGCAAACGAAAAAAATAGATACTTATTTTTAACAAGGGGGTTTAAATATTTATAGCTAATTGGCTTTATCTTATTTTATACATCTTTTACGTTTCCACACATTTTTTCAGGAAAACGCTATGTATGAATTAAGGAATGCAATTAACTAATTCGAAAGAGAACCTGTCACGGGCAGAAAGTTTTTCTTTTGGAGACAACTATTTTTTTTCTGGGTCATCGGGGCCTGTCAGAGCTTCATCGAGTTGCTCGATAAACTTTTCTTCACGAGCTGCCTGCGCGTTGAGACGGTCGGAAAGATTATTAACAAGAGGGCGAGTATTTTTGCTGATTGGCATCCCGCGCTTTGCAAGTTTTTCGTCTGCTTGAATAACCTTCTGCAAAAAACGGGTTATTTCTTTTAAAAGAGGCCGTTCACTAATAGAAATTTGTTCAATCAAGTTCTGTTTCTGAGGAATCGTAGCTACTGTCGCACTCTTAAGTTTTCTCCATTTCCGAATTCCAGTATTCCCGAAACCAGGAGGTATCTTATAAAGATCATCATAACGCAGAATATCTTCCTTAAAGAAAGCAATGACAGCTTCAGCCACTGACCTTTCAGCTGCCGTCAGCCCTTCCTCTTTTTCGGACTCTTCTTTTTCTGTATCTTCTTTGTTTTTTTTCTGATTGGACTTCTCTTCGGGTTTTAGCGGACTTTTTGATTTTTGTATAGCGGGAGGGAGTTTCCTCTTAAAATATTCTTTTCTAAATTCTTCAGGCACACGATTGAGATCGTCTGTAAAATGGATTTTTCCGGTTTCATCTTTCCATTTATAAACTGCCGCCTCACAACCCTCGCAGGACAAGTGTAAAAGAATCGTCCCAAAAATAAGAAAGATGATTTTGTGAAGCACTCGGTTCATGGGTGGGTTTGGTTAAACTTTTGATTGCAACATTTTTAAGATATCCGCTTCCGGCATATCTTCGACAATTTCAACGCTTCCTATTTCTTTAACCATGATAAACTTGATTTTATGGTTCATGGTTTTTTTATCATGGTAAAGGCATTCAATAACCGTTTGCGAATCCAAGTCGGGCCACTGGGTGGGCAAACCGAATTTTTTTATCAGTTCACACAATCGTTTTGGAACCTCATCCTGGCATTTTCCAAGTTGCCGAGATAATTTCGCCGCATGAACCATTCCAATCGCAACAGCTTCTCCGTGGATAAACTGCGAATAACCTGTCAACGCTTCGATAGCATGTCCTAGTGTGTGACCAAAATTTAAAATCATTCTGTAATGGCTTTCGCGCTCGTCTTTCTCCACTACTTTTGCCTTGATCGCACATGAAGTTTTAACAATATGGGCGAGACATTCATGATCCAGCCGCAGAATTTTTTCTGCATTATTTTCCAGGTAATAGAAAAGGCTGGCATCGGAAATGACACCATATTTAATAACCTCGGCAAGCCCGGCGCGAAACTCGTTTTGTGGAAGAGTTTGTAATGTGTCCAAATCGGCAACCACCAAGCGAGGCTGGTAAAATGCGCCGATCATATTTTTCCCTTTGGGATGGTTGACAGCCGTTTTGCCGCCGACACTGCTATCTACCTGGGAGAGTAATGTGGTCGGCACCTGAACAAATGGAATGCCGCGTTGGTAAGTGGCTGCCACGAACCCGGTCAGGTCGCCGATGACACCGCCCCCCAATGCAATTAGAACGGACTTGCGGTCGCAATTAAAATCCAATAGCCGATCATAAATAATGTCCGCCTGTTGCAGAGATTTCGAGGTTTCACCTTCTGGTACCTCAATGACATCTGTGGGCCAGCCTTGCTTTTTGAATCCAGCTAAGACCTTGTCGCCGTAGAGCCGAAAAAGGGAAGGGTGAGTGACTAAAATAATGCGACTGGGCTGAAGAACCAGGAGTTCCCCCACACGGTCAAGAAGCCTCGAGCCAAGGAGAATATCGTAGCTTCTTTCGCCTAGGTCGATGTTTAAACGTTGCATAGAAAGGAGACTTTATTTTGAAGATTATGATTTGTATGTGGATTGGAAGCACCAGCAAACCCTCCCTATGAAGGGAGGTGGGATAAAACTGGATTCTTTCATATACTCTTCCGCTTCTACCTATCCCCTCCCTTCATAGGGAGGGGAAATAAAATGTTCCTCCTCTCTCATAAGGGGAGGCTAGGTGGGTGTGGATTTTAAAACTCCATTTTAGCTTACAAAACTCTCCTTCAACAGCAAGAAACTCAACCTGCTCACTCATACAATATGCGGACTAATTATAACCATTATCAATAATGGTTGGAGTAACAAAAACAAGAAGCTCGGTAATAATATCGGATTCATTGAAACTTTTAAACAAGTTTCCTAGAATTGGGATCTTGGAAAAAAATGGAACCGCCTTTTCCTTTTCGACTACGTTGCTCTGATAGATGCCCCCGAGAACGGTGGTATCGCCACTTCCTACCAAAACTTCAGTATGGGTTTCCTGGGTTGTGATAGTAGGAGTATTGTTAACAAAAGTACCCGTCAAGTCCGCGGCATTTTTTGTTGCGTCAATGACCAGATAAACTTTTTTATCGAAAGTCACATGTGGCAAAACCGTCAGACTGAGTTCGGCATCGATGAATTGAACAGTGGCCCCGTCTGTAGATTGGGCTTGGTAAGGAATTCTGCGACCACTTTTTATTCTCGCTTGTTTATTGTCGGCAGTGGTTACTTTCGGACTAGAAAGTATGCGACCTTTACCCTGAGTCTCAAGAGCTTCCAATTGAATCTCGAGGGACATTCCCGTGGCAATACTTCCCAACGTCAGCCCAAAACCTGCCACGTTTCCTCCTGCGACAGCACCGATATTCGATTGTTGCGCCAAATCAACTAAAAAGTTGGGGGTTGTAGCAGAATCTGGACCTCTTAATTGTGCAGTGTTTACATTATTGGTTGGGCTTCCTCTGAAACCCCATTGCACTCCCAATTCCTGAGAGAAGGATTTACTGACCTCAACAATTTTGGCTTCGATCAAAACTTGCGCTGTCGCCACATCAAGAATACGGATGGTCTCCAGCATATCATCTACATGCTGACGAAGGTCATTCAAAATGATGGTATTGGTACGAGCATCTACCGTAATCCGTGCATCGCCACGTAAACTTTTCAATGCATTGAGGCTGACTGAAAGGTCTGTGATATTGGCATTACTGATTCGCACTACTTCCGTAACCAGGTCCTGTGCATTTCTTTGGGCCGTCAGGTCGGCAGCAATTCGAGCTTTTTTTGCGATGCGTGCAGATTCTTCTGCGGCCAGAGTGCCTTGGGTTGCAATGCGCATGATATTATTTCCCAAACACTCCCTGCCCAGAGCGTTGTTGGTAAGAATCACTTCCATGGCCTCATTCCACGGAACATCTGTCAACTGCATATTGACTCTACCGCTCAATTCAGGCGAAAGAATGATATTGAATCCACTGATATCCGCAAAAATACGAATCAAGTTGCGAACATCTGCGTCTTGAAAATCAAGGGCGATGGTTTCTTTTTCTCCATATAACATGGGGAAACAAGTATCATCGTGAACTTCTTTGGCTTCGCTTAACAGGGTCGCCGCATCTTTTTGATCTTTTTGATCTGTTTTTTTAACCGCTTTATTTTCAGACATGCTTTTTGTAGTTTGTGCCATTTCCAAAGCCACCGCTTGCAAATTTACGACTAGAATATTTTTTTCAGGCTTCTGAATTTCATAATCCGCAGCCTTATTAAGTGCGATTTCCAACCGCAGCACACCTACTTCTTCAAAATAAATGGGGCGAATGGAATCGACCAGCCCGTTATTCACCTGTATTTTGCCCGAGAGGTTTCCCTTTTGCATATTCGGAAAGTCCAACACCAAACGAAGAGGGTTCAGTATTTTGAATGCAGTGTATTGAACGGGTTGCGATGATTCTATAGTGACGACCGCGTTTTCGCTCCCCATCGAATCGGTATTCAAAGCAACAATGCTTGCGGGAGATTTGGAAACCTGTGCCGAAACAACCTCAGGTTGCCCCCAGCCTGTGGCAACAAGACATAATATAAATAACAAGGATTTTTTGAACAAGTTCTGTTTCATAAGTTTTTTCTAACCTTTTCTAATTTTTTGGAATTATATATCTAAATCTACAAAACGCATTTCTCAAACCCTCTCATCAAAGCCGCCGTTTCTGATTTCTCTCAATCTTAGATGGTTTTTTGTTTTCGTATCTGGATTTGTCTTTTGGTTTGGATAACAGGACTTCCTTTAGTGTTTTTTCTAATTGTTTTAAGGTTGTCATAGCTCTATTACTATGTTCTGTATTTTAAAAAGTTCATTACCAATTTCTTTTTTTATATTTTCTATTTGTTGATGCTTTTGTGCAATGTCTTGTTGTTTTTCCAAGTCAAAACCACCTTGGGTATTTATTGGTATTTTGATTAATACTTTTTTTATCAAATCTACGGTTATTCTTTTATTTTGCTCCCCATGTGCGTAACTTTTAAGATTATCTTTTAGGTAACTTGATATATACCGCAAGGATATATCATTAAAGTTATTACTTGGAATCAACGCCCCGCAATGGGTAGTCATTGAAAACTTACCATCTCGTAAAAATACAGAACCAGCATGGATACCATCGGTTGTCCATGTAATACAATTAACCTCATAATCATAACTATTTATATTGCCAATCACGCCATTATTATTGGTTTTTGATGAATATAGTGGATATTTCCCCTTATTACTTTGGATATAAGCGTTAGTGTATTTACTCAAACCTTTTTTAATACCATCCTCGCCAAATAACTCTAATATTGATATTTCTTTATAGTCAAAATTATTATTTATTTCGACCTTAACTTTTTTTATATACTCTTGATATTCACTAACTTTTAATTTTAATTCATCAATTAATTTAATTTGTTCGGCAACTTGGTTTTGTGTATCTAAATCTATATTTCCATTAGTGTTAACAGGTAAAGATAACTTAATACTACTCATCATTGAGGGGTAAACTTTGGTGAACTCATCTTTTCTATTATCTCCAATTCTACCCTTTGCCAACCCTCTTAAAACTGGCTCTAAATAATATTTGATATATTCAATATTTATATTTTCTTTCTTGCAAATCAGCAAACCTCTATCGGCATTAATTGAAAACTTTCCTTTTATTGTTTTTACATGTCCAGCAAAGCCATTAGTAGCCCATGTCAAAAAGTTACCAGAGTAATCATAGGTATCAATATAAGTTAATGGAGATTGATTGGATGCCGAGTAAACTGGAAAATCACCTTTATTGCTATTTCCGTATGATTTAGTATATTCTGCCCTCCCTCTCTGAATATTAAAAAGGTCCAATATAGAAAAATTCTTATAAGTTATTTTTGTCTTTTTTTTTTCGCTCTTTGCCTGTATTTCTTCTTTAAAGCCTAATATGGTGTTTGATATTTCGTCCACTAAATTAGCAAAACCATCGGTATTAATTATTGTATCTTTCTCTAAAACACCTAACTCTATCTTTTCTGCTTTTGTCCAATTATTATCTATTACCCAATTCCCAACATCATCAAAGCAATCAATAGATAAAATTTTGCACCTTTTGTCATTTGCTGGGAAGTGTTGTTTTGCACCCTTAAACATATTAAATTGAATAACCGCCTCGCTTAGGTTATCTGGCTCTATATCAAAACGATAAACATCTCTACTTTCGCCAATCTCACTAACCAAATAAGTAAAAATGGGGTCTGTTTGGATAGTGTTTGTATGTTGTTTTTTAGTAAGGGCTAAAATATAAGTTTTTTTAGAAGTGCTAAAAAAAGTATTTAACGGCAAGGAGATAATGGCATCAATCAAACATTCATCCTTAATAAATTGACGCAATCTAGCATCATTTTTACGATTAAATAAACCGTCAGGCACAACTACGAAAGCCTTTCCATTTGGCTTTAAGGCTCTGATAATCCACTCCATAAACAAACCTTCAACGCCCATACCATTAATTTTGTAATGTGTTTTTAATTTGCCATCTTTTTCTATTTCTTCTTTTAGATTACTACTGCCACTGGTCACATAAGGCGGATTGGTTAAAATTAAATCATATTCATCTTTAATAGGTTCACTTAATGTGCCTAAAATTGAATTTGTTTTTAAGTTAAAAGTTTGATTGAATAACTTTGAAAACTCTTTAGTTAGGTGTGGATTTTCTTTAATTAAATCAGAAAAATAAATAAGCATATTGGCTTTTGCCAAAATAATGGTTTTTTGTTCGTCTTTATCAAAGCCCTTGTCAAAGCCTTTGATTGTTATTTTAGAGATGACTTCTTTATTAGTAATTTCATAAAAATCGCTCAACCTACTCTTAATTGGCTCTAACAAAAACTTACCAACCCCACAAGCAGGGTCACAAATAACTGACCCTTCTTTAATCTCACTCACTGCCATTTTTTCTATACTTCGAATGACTTTAAGCGGGGTAAAAAACTGCCCCCAATTTTTCTTGCTAATGCTTTCCTTTAAAAAACTTTCAAACAACTGAGATTTAAAATCATGGTTGATATTTTCCAACTTGCCGTATTTATTAAATTTTTCTAGCACTTTTTTAAATACAGCACTATAGCCTGCAACGGATTTTTGATCTTTGCTAACAAAAATAGTGCCGTTAATAATGGTTGTATTGTCTGTCGGGTTATAAGGAAATAAATCTTTTATCTTACTCCTGATTATATCGGCATAATATTGTAAAACGTCATCATTAGTATTATCTTCGCTATACATTTGCATTAAAAAATCAAAACTATTAGTCGTTTTTAATACCCTTAAATCACTTAAATATTTAAAAATAAATAGTTCAACAAAAGTGTATAGGCAGTTTTCAGGGGTTGCCCCTGATACACTCCAAATGTCTTGCCATATTTGTTTGGCTAAATCCGTAGGATTAATAAATTTCAGCGGGATAATTTGATTATTTTTCCCATCAATTGAGTTGATAATTTTTTCTATTAACTTAACAAGATTATCATTTTTAGTTACCTGTGTCGGACTCCAATTATCGCTAACATCACTACCGTCTTCATTTAATATTTTTTCACCTGTTAAAGTATTTACCCAAATTGTTTGTTGGGTATCAGTAGCGATAACAATTGGACAATCTAATTTTTTAGCGACTGCCATTTCTTGTTTTATTGCTTTGTTTTGCTTGGCTTGTGTATTAAACTCCTTAGGCGTTTTATTTTCAATAATCGCAATGACATTCTTTTGATCAATAATAATACCATCTACTTTTTTACGCCCAACTGCACCATAATCAATATTTCTAATAATATTATGCTGTTTTAGTGCATCAATTGTGGTCGAGCCAATATTATAAAAATCCCATTTACCAATTTTTTCTGGCTCTTTGTTCAAACCTCTTTGTAGTAATTCTTCACTCATAATCTACCTCGTCAATTCTCTATAACTAATCCTATTATTACCAATTCCTTTAAACAATGATATCATTCTATCCTTAAATATCAATTTGGCAATTCCCCTCGTTTAATCTAAACACAAACTCATCAATATAGCGGTGTAGAGGATTTTTGAGAATACCCAGCTCTTTACTTAATTGGAGGATTGAGATGCCTTTTCTTGAGGTTAGCATCTAGTAAATAGCCACTACCCATTTTTGAGTTGGTATTTTTGATGCATGCATAATTGTATTGGTTTTAACTGTGAATGCTTTTCGGCAATCTTTATGCCAGTAGGTATTTTTTTGGATTTGTATTTACCAATACTTTCCATACCACCGCAATGAGGGCATACTGGTTTTTTATCCCATCTGATTTTTTCTAGCCACGATAGATTTATGCTCGGTTGAAAATTCTGAAAGTAAATCTACTGCACTGATTGTTTTTGCTGTTTTCATAATCTAAAACCATTCTTGTGTTATTTGTGGATTGTTACACCATTTTTGAATTAAAACACAAGACCATTTAAACCCTTATCTGTAAGTGTTTTGTGGGTTTTTTGTAGATTTAGATATATAATTCTCTAATTTTTTTGTGGAAACTCAATGGTTCTCTGGTGAGTTAAAATATTCCCCAGATAGTCACGAGATTTTTCGATAACGATAATTCTTTCAGGCTGGATTTCATCAACGAACCCGAATTTCGGGCCAATGACATCTCCTTTTTCTACCGCATGCCCCTTACTGTCCGACGTTTCTATTAAGGCTAAAGTTTTTGAATTTTTTGAAATGATTCCCGTCAATCGCAAATTCGCATATTCCAGTTGCAAAGAACTTTTTAGAACTTTTGTTTCGCTGGCTTTTTTCAGAATGGTTCGATAAGCTCCCACCGCGTCAGCATATTCATCGTCGCTCATGGCTTCAAGATATTCTTTGCTATTGAATAGGCGTTCATAGTGTTTCATTTTCCTGAATAGCTCGGGACGTTCCGTCTCAATTTTCTTCATTACATACAGGGCAATGGGTGGAATGCTTTCCAACTCATTCCCGAATTGACGTGGGCTGGACAACGGCGGAGCCTTTGGCCCTTTTACCGGCCCATCATCGGTGAAAAGGGGTTTGAATGGATCGCGGCGTTGAACTAATAGATACCGCTGACCTGGAGGAGCGAGTTCGCGTAATAATGGAAATTCAGGACCGCCTTCACCAATGTCAATTAATAATTCTCCCTGAACCTTATGGACATCGACCAAGGCTTTTTTTATTCCTTGAGTAAACCCCCGCAATTCGGACAAAACAAACCAGCGTCCTGCACTAGATTCAAGAAAATCAGCATAGCCCTTTAAATCTTTTATACTTATATTTCTGTAAGCAAATAGTTTTTGATGCAATACCTGCTCGTGGATAGGCTCTACGACTTCGTCCTTCAACATTCTCATTACCTTGACAAGCCGTTTTCCTTGCAACAGGTTGTTGAATGGAAACATCGCTTCAACATAGGCTAGGTAAAGGGATTTTATATTCGGCGACAAGGTTCCTGTAGATTCTATCCTCTCCACCACCCATAAACGCGACTCACTGGGTGGGGCATTCATAATGCCCTTTGCAAACTTCTCACGTTCTTTTTCATTTTCGGGTGAGATGGCTTCGCTGTCCGCTTTTAAAATTTTGCGACCGGTCCGGCTATTGAACCATTTCATAGATGCTTCCGTATGCTCCTGACTGAATCTTTTACGAAAAGCTTTTTTCAAATTTGCTCGAATATGGCTTGCTCCATCTCCGTGGCGCATAAGATTTTTGGCAAACTCTGCATGGCTTGCCTTTAATGCTTGCGGATCAATATTTTTGTACTGCTCTAAAGCAGACTCCACATCAAGATAACGATTGTTCAAGCCGCTAAGCCCGAATAATTTTTCAAGCGTTTTATTTTGAACCTTAATCTCAGCTGACATCGCACCCATTTTGGCCACGGCTTGTCGCAGGAACAAAAAGCTCATCGAGACACAGGTCAAAAATAAAATCAGAAAATATGTTTTTTTAAATTCTTTCATGATCTTTAGACGATTCCATCAAGCTGTTTCCGCTAGCGTTAATGCCCTGATTTCTTTTTCTTTTTTGCAGGTGGTTTTTTAGTGGACACAGGCCTTTTATCCGAACCTTCTATGCAAGAGTATCGTAGGGAAGCTTATCAAAAATTTTATCCAGGGGACGTTATTTCTTTTTCTCCTGCATATAGCTATAAGCCGTGAAGGACTAAATGGGATACCCCCCCGATTTTCTCGTTTATCATTTCGGTAATGTCAACCATAGGGTATCGAGTGAGGTTAAGAGCAACATTGAAATAAACGTAACTAGTAGTTATGCGTAGTAGTGCGAGCTTGTGATCGTTTAACCGACATTCCTGCTAAGACTTAAAAGACCACTTTAAAAAATCAGCCTTTTACCTAGATTCATCACGAAGGATTAGCCTAGGAAATGTGAGTTAGAAAAAGACTTTGCATTATATTTTCGGTTTTCCAAAACTGCAATCCTTTTTATGCTTTTATGGATTCATTTAGTCCCCCTCACCCCAACCCTCTCCCTTAAAGGGGAGAGGGAGTTATTGGAAAGATGGCTCGATGGTTAAGGTGAAGAGGATTAAATGATTCCCCCTGATAAGGGAGACCTTTGCATAAGTATAGCATTGGGGGGATAAGTTATAATTGATTGAGAGTTATTTATAATGATTTATTGGAGGGTTTGG
>WASW01043370.1_pt1 | contig 13462 bp, 11 predicted proteins | sample 5698521 | NCBI WGS metagenome assembly WASW01 (sample SAMN11175560, study PRJNA528189) | sponge metagenome | isolation source: marine sponge | host: Leucetta | place: Antarctica: Western Antarctic Peninsula, King George Island | collected 2013-01
CATCTCCGATGGCTTGATCGAGTTGCGTCAATTCTTGAGCATGTTTAGTGATTGCGATGACACAGTGGTCTATGAATTTATCGAGTGAGATATGAGTCATGGTTTTTCATTCTCCGCTGATCCCTCAAGCGCGGTTGAAAATTGTTTTTTAGGAGGGAGAAGATCTCCCGCCGCATTAAAAAATAATAGCATTTCTAAAGGAATTCGAATCTTCAACATCTCTCCTACTTTATAGGGTTTGGCTAAATTTGCCAGCATAGAAATTATCTGCCCATTGCAATCAATCTGAACAACTTTTTCAACGCCAAGATGTTCTATCGAGATCACTTTAGCCGCGAACCCTTCATCATGCAAAGCGAGGTGGATATCTTCAGGGCGAATCCCGATAGATGCCACCTCTTCAGCCACATCTGCGAGCTTTATCTTTTTTGGGGAAATGAGGTTGATTTGCGGACTTCCCAGCCGTTGAGCAACATAGACATTACTCGGTTTTTGATAAATATCCCGAGGAGAGCCTACTTGGATTAATTCCCCAGAAGCAATGACACCGATGCGATCGGCCAGGGTCATCGCTTCTAATTGATCATGAGTCACATAAATGATGGTTGCGCCCAAATCTTTTTGAATGCGCTTCAATTCAACACGCAATTCTTCACGGAGTTTAGCATCCAGAGAGGACAAGGGTTCATCCATCAAAAACACTTTAGGGTTGCGGACCAGAGCACGACCAAGCGAAACACGTTGCATTTCACCCCCAGAGAGTTCTGTCGCTTTATTTTGCAGTTTTGATTCGATTTTTAAAAGTGCCGCAATTTCGGTGACACGCTTTTGGATAGCAGATTCACTCAGATTACGATTGGGAGCCCGTAACGGAAACGCCATATTGTCGTAAACAGAGTAATGCGGGTACAGCGAATATTGCTGAAAGACAAAAGCGACATCCCTCTCTGCCGGAGAGATGGATTTCATATCCATCCCATCAATACAGATATGACCACTGTCTGGAGCTTCCAGTCCTGCGAGCAACCTAAGAATCGTTGTCTTGCCAGCGCCAGTAGGCCCCAAAAGCACCAGGAACTCACCATCACTCACTGTGAGTGAGAATTGATGGATTGCTCGGATCGATTTGAAGTGTTTACTGATAGATTCTAAGCGGACTTCAGACATTCAACTCTTCCTCAAACAAGTCACTATGAAAAGCCCGGTCCGTTTTCGGATCAAACAACAAAGCATGATCTTGATCAACTGAAAGAGCAACCTGTTCTCCATCATTAACTCGAATGGTATTTTCTGCTTGAAGATGGAGACGTCCTACCAGAGTATCGACAGTAATCAACTGACGAGCACCCATGTATTCTACGGCAAATACCTGGCCTTTGAGAGAGCCGTCCTTGCTCAAAGAGATATGCTCAGGGCGAATGCCTAGAGTGACTTCCGAGCGATCAACATTTTCTAAAAGTTTGGGAATTTTGATGGTTGCTTCTCCAAGCTTCAAGTGATCCGATCCGGCAGGGAGGTTTCCCTCGGCAGGAAGAAAATTCATTGAAGGGCTCCCGATGAAACCAGCAACAAATTTGGTGGTTGGTCGATAGTAAACCTCCGCGGGCGGGCCGATTTGTAGCACTTCGCCGTTGCGCATGATACAAATCTGATCAGCCATGGACATTGCTTCAATTTGATCGTGGGTCACATAAACGCTCGTCGCTGCGATCTGCTCATGCAACTGTCGTAATTCTTTGCACATCAAATCTCTAAACTCTGAATCCAGAGTCCCTAAAGGTTCATCCAACAGGAATGCTTTGGCACGTCGAATAATAGCTCGCCCCAACGCCACTCGTTGCCGATCACCAGTGGAGAGGCTCGTCACTGATTTATTGAGCAAATGATCAATGCGCAACAATTGAGAGACTTGCCGCACACGTTCTCGAATTTCATGACGAGGGATTCCCTGAATACGTAATGGGAAGGAGATATTTTTTCTGACATCCATATGCGGGTAGAGTGCAAACAGTTGAAAGACAAAAGCAATATCCCGTTGGGATCCTCGTAAGTGTGTGATATCGTGGCTATCGAGATAGATATTTCCACTGCTTGGCATCTCTAGTCCCGCAATCATCCTAAGGGTTGTGGTTTTTCCACAACCTGAAGGCCCCAGCATAACGAAGAATTCCCCATCTCTAATTGTGAATTCAGCGTTACGGACTGCTGTAAAATCCCCGTATTGTTTTTGCAGTTTTTCTAGTCTAATCTCAGCCATTGGCGTTACTCTGGAAAATGACTAACAACCATCAATCCTAACGTCCCTGTCAAAATCATGGTAAAGGAGTGGCTAAAGAGAAACATGGAAAAAGGTTGCATGAGCATAAAGATCCCTAGGGCAATCAAAATTGTAGCGGCCATTTCCCAAGGTGCTCGTTTAAAGATGCGCTGTCGCATCGATTTTTTTGGAGAGATACCCGTCATTTTCGCACGGCGCCAAAAGTAATTCCACGAAGCAGTTGGTTTCGTAAAAGTATTGTGAAAACCACAATGGGGATCAGAAACAAAGTTGTGCCCGCGGCCACCGCAGGCCAATCCAAGCCACCTTCTCCAATAATGATTGGAATGAAAGGAGGCGCAGTTTGGGCCGTCCCGCTGGTAAGCAGCAAAGCAAAAGCATACTCATTCCAGGCAAAAATTAAACAGAAAATCGCTGTTGCGGCAATCCCCGATCGCATTTGTGGCAAGACCACTTTGCGAAATGCCTGGAGCCGACTGTAACCGTCAACCAGTGCGGCTTCTTCGTATTCCTGCGGAATCTCATCCACAAATCCTTTGAGCAACCAAACCGCCAACGAGACATTGACCGCGGTATACAGAAGGATCATGCCGAGTGCTGTGTCAGACAAACCCACTTCCCTGTACATCAGGTAAATCGGAATTGCGACGGCAATGGGAGGCATCATCCTGGTCGATAAGATGAAGAACAAGAGATCATCTTTGAGAGGCACTTTGAGACGTGAGAATCCATAAGCCGATAAAGTTCCCAGGAAGATTGCCAGGAAAGTTGAGCCGAAACCAATCAGGATCGAATTCATATAACGCCCAAAAAATTTGGAAGGCCCAGTGATAACCATATTGCGGCGGCGCACTAGTGCTTCATACCAGGTTTGCGGAGGGCCTAAACTTTCTATATACTCTGGGGTCTGTCGAGAACGATTGGTGAATAAATTGACATAGCCTTCCAACGTTGGCTCGAAAAATACCTTTGGCGGATAAGCAATCGAATCGGGTGGCGATTTAAAACTAGTAGCGAAAATCCAAAGCAATGGAATGAGCATTATCACGGTATAAAGGATAACAACTGCCGCAGCAATGCGTTTCACTACCGGGCCAGAATCATTAACAGAAAATGCTTGATTCAATTTTTCATTCATTGCTTGATCCTGTTCAAGGCTTTGACATAAATACTGCCCAGCCCAAAAACTGTTACAAACAGCAAAATAGCAAACGCTGAGGAATAGCCAGTCCGCCATTTCTCAAAGGCTTCTCGTTTTAGATTGATGGACGCTAATTCGGTTGTCGATCCGGGGCCACCGGAAGTGAGTTCCACCACCATATCGAACATTTTGAAATTCTCGATCCCCCGAAACAATACAGCGAGCATTAAAAATGGCATCACCCGTGGCAGAGTGATGTACCAAAATTGCTGTAAGGGTGTTGCTCGGTCAATCTCAGCCGCTTCATAGAGGTATTGAGGGATGGATCTCAACCCTGCCAGACAGAGCAACATGATGTAGGGAGTCCACATCCAGGTATCGACAATGACAATAGACCAGGGTGCCAGAGCCACAGAACCGATCATATCCAGCGGTCCGACTTCGGCAAAGATGTTAATGATATAACTAAAAATGCCCGTTTGCGGCTGATAAAGATACGTCCAAAAAGTGCCAACTACTGCGGGTGACAACATCATAGGAATCAAAATGATGGTTGTCGAGAGGCTTGCTCCCCGAAAATTTCGATTGATTAGTAAGGCCAATCCTAATCCCAGGAAGGTTTGTATCACCATTGTCGAAACGACAAAATGGGCAGTTGCTTGGAGGTATTCTCAAATATCCTCACTGCCGAGCAATCGTTCGTAATTCTGCGTCCCGATCCATTGGACTGGCCGACCGAGACGATTGGCACGGTAGTCGGTGAATGACAGGTAGACCGTCCAAATCAGTGGAAAGATATTGATTGCTAAAAGGAGCAAGATCGTTGGTGAAATAAAAAGCCATGCAACTGACCGATCCGAAAGGCGAAGCATCCGCCGCGCAAGAGGTTTCGGAGTCGCAAGCGCCGCCTGTTCCATAAAGGGGTTTTTATGTAACGGAGCCTTATTGTTCAAAACAGAACCTCTACACTCTGAATTCCACCGGAAAATTCCAAACGATTCGAAATTTGACTAGCTACGCTTTTACAGTTTTCCATCATCCTCAAAGACAACGACCCAATCTTTAACCAACTTATCTAATGCTTCTTGAGCTGTACCTTTATCGGCGACGACATAGTCGTGAACCCGTTTTTGCATCGATTGGAGCAATTCCGCATAAGTCGGTTCTTGCCAGAAATCTTTGACACCGGACATGGCTTTTAGGAAATCTGCAGCAAAAGGAGCGGTGTTCGGAAAGTTTGGATCATTCAGGACTGAATTGTGACAAGAGTATCCCCCGAGAGACCACCATTTGGCCTGGACATCTGGATTGGCAAACCACTTGATGTATTGTAGCGCCAAATCCTTTTTGTCAGAATAGTTCACGACAGAAATCCCTTGCCCTCCTAAGGTTGAAGCACTGACTTTCTGACTAGGATTGACGAAAAAACCGGATTTGTCGCCTCCGACCTGTTCATCTTTTGCAATTCCTGGAAAAAAAGCAAACCAATTCATTTGCATGGCAACCTGACCGGATTTATAAGCATCCAGGTTGGCCACCATATAGGCATCGGAATGCCCAGGAGGGACACAGCACTTGTAAAGAGATTTGTAAAATTCTAAAGCTTCTGCGGCATCCGAAGAATTAACATACCCTTTCATGTCATAAGGCTTGTTCGGGTTTTCATATTGGAATCCCCAAGAATACAAGGCAGCCGTAACTCCCATCGTGATATCTTCGGAACCCCGTTCTGTATAAATTGCGGCACCATAAACTTTTTTGCCGTCAATGGTCCGTTCCTGGAAAAACGCCGCGGTTTCTTTGAGCTCAGTCCAGGTTTTCGGAGGCTCCAGCTCACGATTGTATTTTGCTTTGAATTCCTGACGCAGCTCAGGACGGGCAAACCAGTCTTTGCGGTATACCCAACCGAGGGCATCTCCCATTGCAGGCAATGCCCAGTAGTTTGGTGTTCCTTTGGGCCAGGTAGAATACGCATAGACAGTAGCGGGAGCAAAATCTTTCATCGAAATCCCTTCTTTTTCAAAGAAGTCATTCAATTTGACATAATGCCCATAAGTTGCGCTGCCACCAATCCATTGGCTATCACCGATCATAAGATCACAAAGTTTACCTTTGGAATTCAATTCATTGAGAAAACGGTCTGCAAAATTGGTCCAGGGGACGAACTCGAAATTCATATCGATCCCGGTTTGGGTGGTAAAATCCTTCGACAGTTGTTGCAAAGCATTTGCCGGATCCCATGCTGCCCAACACAAAGTAATTTCTTCTGCTGTTGCGCTCCCTGTGAAACTCGCAGCAACAATTATGGACATCAATCCCTTTTTTAAATTTTTTGTAAAAAATGATTTTATGCGCCCCATAGTTATCTCCTTACAAGTATAGATTGAAAATTTATATGGTATAATTATTTAGTTATTTAACTAAATAATTTAGTGAAGTCAAGTAAAATAACTAAACTTTTTACTCAATAAATCCATCCATTTATAGAAATTGAAAACCATAGAAAGGCGAGCATGGATTTTTTCAAAAATCGACATTTAATGAATTGTATATATGTTTAAATATGTGTATATATCTTTATTTACAATAAAATCTTCCAGAAATTATGGCAACAACGAAGAGTTTTTCAGAACAAATCAAAGAATACATCTGCTCGAACATCGAATCGGGAGCTTGGCCGCGTGAATTTCAGGTTCCGCCAGAAAGCGCATTGATGAAAAAATTCTCGGTGAGCCGCATGACCGTGAACCGGGTTTTGAAGGAGTTGGCGATTGAGGGGAGAATTTACCGCAAAAGAGGGCGCGGTTCTTTTGTTCGTGGGAAGATTCCTCGTGAGAAACTGCTGGAGATTCACGATATTGTTGATGAAATCAAGAAGCGCGGTTCGAGTTATTTTTCAGTGCTCAAATATTTGTCCGAGGAGCCGGATTCTCCCTTGATTTCTCATATTTTTAGCGAAGCGTATTCGGCTAAAATTGTTCGCTCTAAAATTGTTCATTACGAAAATGGCCTGCCGTTGCAACTAGAGGATCGTTATGTGAATACGATGGTCGCTCCAGATTATTTGGCGCTGGATTTCAAAGAAACCACGGCCCATCAATATTTGATGAAAGTCGCTCCGTTGCAAAAGGCAGAACATGAGCTGACGGCGGTTTTACCTAACCGTGAAATCCAGGAATTTTTACAGATTCCTTCCTCAGAACCGTGCCTGTTATTAAAACGGAGAACCTGGTCTCATGACATGGTCGCTTCATATGCGGAATTGTTGTATCCCTGCAGTCGTTATTCGTTTGGAGGGTGGATGCTGGAAAACGGGCGAACTTGAAACAATTGACACAAAAGAGGGAAAATGAGTAGCAAACGAGCAATAAGAGCCTATCGAGGCACTCAACTCAATTGTAAAAGCTGGCAAACCGAAGCCCCGCTTCGAATGTTGATGAACAATTTGGATCCGATGGTCGCGGAACGTCCTGAGGATTTGGTCGTCTATGGCGGGATGGGAAAAGCGGCGCGTAATTGGGATTGTTATGATAAAATTGTCGAAACCCTGAAATATCAAAATGATGACGAAACCCTGTTAGTGCAATCCGGCAAACCCGTTGGCGTTTTTAAAACGCATAAAGACGCTCCCCGCGTACTCATTGCCAATTCCAATATCGTTCCCCATTGGGCCACTCTCGATCACTTTCAAAAATTGGATCAAAAAGGCCTGATCATGTATGGGCAAATGACCGCAGGCTCGTGGATTTACATTGGCAGTCAGGGGATCATCCAAGGAACTTATGAAACGTTCATGTCCATGAGCGCCATTCATTTCGGGGGGAGCATGGTCGGGAAATGGATTTTAACTGCTGGATTAGGAGGGATGGGAGGCGCGCAACCCTTAGCGGCTAAAATCTCTGGAGCGAGTATGTTGGCGATTGAATGTCAGCCTTCTCGAATTGAAATGCGTTTGAAAACAGGGTATGTGGATTGTCAGGCCAATAATTTAGAAGAAGCCTTAAAATGGATTGAAGAGGCTTGTCAATCAAAAAAATCCATCACGGTCGCTTTAGAAGGAAATGCTGCTGAGATTTACCCATTGATGGTAGAAAAAGGGATCAAACCGGATGCGGTGACAGATCAAACCAGCGCCCATGATCCTCTGCACGGGTACTTGCCTCGCGGCTGGACTGTGGGGCAATGGCAGGCAAAACAAGAGACGGCGCCTGAGGAAGTGATAGCGGAAGCGAAAGCATCGATGGCGGTGCAAGTGGAAGCGATGTTGGCTTTTCAAAAGCAGGGAATCGCTGTGGTGGACTATGGCAACAACATTCGCCAGTTTGCGCTGGAACATGGTGTGGAAGCCGCGTTTGATATTCCCGGTTTTGTTCCCCAATATATCCGCCCTTTATTCTGCCGGGGAATTGGTCCTTTTCGCTGGGCCGCCTTGTCTGGAGATCCGGAAGATATTTATAAAACCGACGCAAAAGTCAAAGAATTGATTCCCGATGACAAACATTTGCACAATTGGCTCGACATGGCTCAAAAACACATCCAGTTTCAAGGACTGCCTGCACGGATTTGCTGGGTCGGATTAGGGCAACGCCATCGCTTGGGATTGGCCTTCAACGAGATGGTGGCCAGTGGTGAATTGAAAGCGCCAATTGTGATTGGTCGCGATCATTTGGATGCCGGTTCTGTCGCCAGCCCGAATCGTGAAACAGAAAATATGAAAGACGGTTCAGACGCTATTTCAGATTGGCCGTTGTTGAATGCCTTGCTCAGTTGTGCTTCTGGAGCGACCTGGGTTTCGATCCATCATGGCGGAGGAGTGGGCATTGGATTTTCCCAACATGCCGGCCTGGTGATTCTCTGTGACGGCACTCCTGATGCCGCAAAACGGATAGAACGCGTCTTGTGGAATGACCCGGCCAGCGGAGTGATGCGCCATGCCGATGCCGGATATCAAGAAGCGATTGATTGTGCCAAAGAATTTGGTTTGAATCTTCCCTCAATAGAATAAGACTGCCAGCCAGGAGACCCGATGGAAACACTCGTTATTCACCATCAACAAGATTTGACACGCCAGCAAATCATAGCGGTGGGGTGTCAGCAAATGGATGTTGCTCTGTCCTCGGAAACGCAGGAATTGATTGCGCAACGAAGACGGCAAATCGAGGAATTTATCAAGGAGCGGGACATCCCTGCTTATGGATTCAATCGAGGCTTCGGGCACAATGTTGACTTGCCTGTTCAGCCGGAGGATTTGACGCAGTTGCAGGAAAATTTGATCCTCTCTCACGCAGTTGGTGTCGGTGATTCTGCCGATGAAACGATCATCCGCATAACGATGCTATTGCGTGCCAAATCCTTGGCAAAAGGCTTGAGCGGAGTGCGCCCTGAGTTGATTTTAAAAATCATTGAATTTCTCAATCACAATATTCTTCCTCTCGTCCCTGAGCTTGGTTCTGTCGGTGCGAGCGGCGATCTGTCACCTTTGTCGCATATCGCTTTGGCCTTAATTGGCCACGGCAAGGTTCAGTATCAAGGGGAAATTGTGGAAACGCCGCTTGCTTTGGAAAAAGCTGGGGTGGTGCCGATTCAATTGCAGGCCAAAGAAGGGTTGGCTTTGAACAATGGGGTGCAGTTCATGAATGCAATGGGTTTGTATGCCTGCGAACAAATCCGGGTTTTTTTGAAAACGGAATGTATCCACACATCAATGGTCGCTCAGGTCATGTTAGCGCCAGATATGCCTTATCGCGAGGACTTCCATCAAGTTCGCCCTCATCCCGGCGCCCTCAAAACAGCCCGTTGGATTTGGGATTTGATGCAAAACTCACCGATTCGGGAAGTCCACCGACGCTATGACATTGATGGACAAATCCAGGATCCTTATAACCTGAGGTGCGCGGCTCAGATTTTGGGCAGTTGCGCCGATTTAATCGATGATGCGGAAAAAACCCTGCTCATCGAAGCCAACAGTGCCACGGACAATCCGATTCTCCTCCCTCTTGAACAAACCTCTAACAAGCAAGAAGAAAAATTTTTAGGAGCGCATGTAGACATCATCTCAGGCGGTCATTTTCATGGGATGCCAGTGGCCGTCAAAATCTTCCATTTGTTCGAGGCTCTTGCCATCATCGGCAATCTCGCCCACCAGCGCACCGTTCGGTTTGTCGATCAGGCTAAAAACAAACGGCTGGGGAGAGATCTCAAGTGGCCTTTTTTATCAAATGATCAAAAAGCGATTTCGAGTGGCATGATGATGCTTGAATATACGTCTGCGGCGCTGGTCAATGAATTGTGGGCTGCGAGTACACCGAGTCATCTCTTCAACATTTCCACCAACTCTGGGCAGGAAGATCATGTCAGTATGGGCACGGGTCTCGCCGTACGTTTGCTAAAAACCATCCCCAAGGCCGCTCACATTCAAGCCATTGAATTGGCCTACCTCACGCAAGCGATTACGATTCGAAAAGCACAAAAATTTCTCCCTTCCGAAATTCCAGCGCCAGCGGATTTGTCCGAGGACTTGGCCGCTCTCCGGGAAAAGTATCGTCATGATAACATTGGATTTGAGATCAATGCCGTTCAGCAGTACCATGTGACCGAGGCTGACAAACAATTCAGCCCCTCCTCAGAAGCGGTCTTTGCGGCAGTCCGTCATTCGCTATTTCCTCCCGTCATCGAGGATCGCATGATGGCAGATCAAATTGAAAAACTCGCTCAATGGATCACCAGTGGTCAGTTAGTGGAACTCACCAGGAATTATGTCGCTCTGAATGATTGAAAATGGTAGGAATTTGAAGCAAAACGTAAACTTGAGGTAGTCTGAACTCAGTTTAAAAAAAATGTTGAAAGTTGAAAGTGGCAACAATGATCAAGGTATTTCATCTTTAGATCTTGTCCAATTGAGCGTCTCTGAAGAATCTCGCAAAAACCTCAACAGAGCGTTTTCCCGCCCTCAAAACCAAGATCAGCGTTTTGTTGGTAATAATAATCAGTGAAAAAATTCAAGGCTTCTGTGGCATCTTGAGTGTCGTAAAAATTGATCATCTGTTTATTGAATTCCAACTGGTCTTTGGCAAACACATTGAGCACCGGCAACCCATTCTTGAGCAATTCTCCATTCATCATCAGCCGCGATGTTCGTTTGTTTCCATCATAAAAAAACTGATTGATACTGCCAAAGAGAAAAAAGGCAAGCGCTCGGAGGAGGAGATGGTCTATTTTCCTGATCCGCTCAAGCCCGGCCTCAAATAAACCAGGGAGTTTATCTGAGGAAGGAGGCCGGTATTCGGTGCCGCCGATCGTCACGTTGCCATCCCGAAAAATCCCCCAGGTCAGTGCTTCATCTTCGGCAATAATCCCATGCAGTTCGCAAAAAATATCTTTTTCAAGAATAAATGTTTTTTGTTGTACCATCTCGTAGAGCCGAAGGTAGCTTTCATTGAGATGAAGAACCTGTTGTTCATCGCTGAGCTTATGCCCCCCGACAGTGATACCGTCAAGCAACGTCTTTACCTCCGGTAGGCTGATCGGATTGCCTTCCAAGGCTGCCGCATTGAAGACCAAGTCAAGTTGCTGCCGTTTTGCCAAAAATAACGCACGACGCTGATTCTGAATGAAACGGACGCGTTCAAAATCAGAGAATTTTTCAGATTCAAAATTGAAACCGAGGGGCGAAGCCATTTTGTTCATTTCAGAAAAGTGATTCAAGATTTGTGGAAGATATAAAGAGCACCGCATGAATATATCTTTTGCCAAGGAAAACTACAAATCTAATGGTTGTGGAATCAATTCCAGGAAAAGGAACCACGTTTATTGTCACTCTCCCGGATAGATAGTAAACTAACTTGAATGTTCATTGAGTGGGTAATCCGAAATATCGCACCGCATTGCGATAACAGATATCTTGGACCATGTTTCCCAGCAGGGGAAGATCGTCAGGGAGTTCTCCATTTTCGACATCACTGCCGAGCAAATGGCAAAGAATCCGTCTGAAATATTCATGACGAGGGTACGAGAGAAAACTGCGAGAATCCGTGAGCATCCCAACAAATTGGCTCAACAATCCCATATTCGACAAAACATTGATTTGTTGTTGCATGCCCTCTTTTTGATCATTGTACCACCAGCCAGAGCCGAATTGAATTTTTCCAGGAATGGAGCCATCCTGAAAATTGCCAATCATAGTTGCGACCAATTCATTGTCACGAGGATTCAAATTGTATAAAATCGTTTTTGCGAGCAAGTTCTTTTGTTCCAAGCGATCCATAAACTGAGCCAAGGGTCTCGCGATTTCAAAATCCCCGATGGAATCATAGCCAGCATTCGGCCCAAGCGTCCGAAACATCCGAGTATTTGTGTTGCGCAACGCTCCAAAATGGAATTGCTGTGTCCATCCTTTTTGCGCATCCATCTCTGCAAATTCAACCAACAGCGCCGATTTGAATTTTAAAACCTCACCATGGGATAAAGTCCGGTTTTGACGCACCTGATCAAAAATTTTTGAAATTTCCGACTCGGTATAATCTTCTGCGTAAGGCTGCTCAATTCCATGGTCCGATAAACGGCACCCCACCTCATGAAAAAAATCATGTCTTTTTTGAAGCGCGGCTCGAAAGGCCGGATAATCGCTGATATCGGCATTGGTACAGGCTTCCAATTGATGAACCCATTCATTGAAGATTGTTGGGGTTTCGACAGCCATCGCTTTATCTGGACGAAATGCCGGAAACACCTGAACAGCACAGTTAGGTTCTGCTTGAATTTGACGATGATACTCCAGAGAGTCAACGGGGTCGTCTGTTGTACAAACGACTTTCACATTCATTTGTTTCAACAAGCCTTGTGTCCTGAATTCATCTTGCTGTAACATCGCAGAACATCGCTCATAAATAGAGGAAGCCGTGTCAGCATTCAAGAGAGTTCCTGTGATTCCAAACGGTGCTTTTAATTCCATGTGTGTCCACTGATAAAGCGGATTTCGTAAGGTTTTTGGAACCGTTGCGCCCCAGGCTTCAAATTTTTCAAAATCCGTAGCGGCTCCAGTGATGTAATGTTCATCAATCCCATTGGCCCGCATCGCGCGCCATTTGTAATGATCTCCGTAAAGCCAGGCTTGGGTCAGATTTTCAAATTTTTTATTTTCCGCAATTTCCTGAACAGGGAGGTGGCAATGATAATCAAAAATCGGCATTGTCTTTGCGAACTCATGATACAATTGTTTTGCGGTTTCGGTGTGCAGCAAAAAATCGTCAGATAAAAATGGTTTCATGAAATACTCCTTTATTGTGCGATGAAATCTTCAGATTGAATCCTGTTGATGGTTCCGTGAGAAAACGCCATTTGTCTTGTTCATCGAGTCAAATTCATTGTATGAATATAGCAGCTTTTAACAAAGGAAAAGGTAAAACCGCTATTTTCAAGAATAAAATATTGTACAAGAGCAAACATGAATTTACTGGATATGATCGGGAATACCCCCTTGCTGGATTTGAGTTTCCTTGCTGAAAACAACCCCAATGTTTCGCTGTTTGCCAAGGCGGAATGGACGAATCCGGGAGGGTCACTCAAAGATCGGCCTGTCAAACGAATGCTGACAGAGGCGGTTGCTTCTGGCGAACTCACTCCTGATAAAATCATACTCGACTCCAGCAGCGGGAATGCCGGGATTGCCTATGCCATGATTGGTGCGGCGATGGGATATCGAGTGAGTATTGTCATTCCAGGCAATGCCAGTTTAGAGAGAAAAAATCGTTTGAGAGCGCATGGGGCGGAATTGATTGAAACCAATCCGATGAAAGGCTATGACGAAGCCTTGCGTCATGTGCGTCAACTTTATGAAGAGCATCCTGAAAAATATTTTTTCTGTGATCAGTATTCCAATCAAAACAACTGGCTTGCCCATTACCATGAAACTGCCGAAGAATTGCTTGAGCAAGTGGCACAACCGATCACACATTTTGTGTGTGGTGTCGGAACTGGCGGGTCGATGACGGGCATTGGGCGCAGATTGAGAGAGGTCTATCCAGCTGTGAAAATCATAGGAATTC
>WASW01093641.1_pt1 | contig 13446 bp, 15 predicted proteins | sample 5698521 | NCBI WGS metagenome assembly WASW01 (sample SAMN11175560, study PRJNA528189) | sponge metagenome | isolation source: marine sponge | host: Leucetta | place: Antarctica: Western Antarctic Peninsula, King George Island | collected 2013-01
TGATCAATTGCTTGCATTATATCAGACAAAAACAACAATTCATCCCTTATATTCAATGAATTAGAGTTTCTGAGCAGGCTCTAATCAGGCAAACTGTTCCTGGGCATGTATCAAGGAATTCCAGGTGTGCACGGACGATACCCTGTGCAAATTCAACAATAGTTTCCTCATTCGAATGCGATTTCTTACGCCGTAAACACTGCATGGGTATCAGCGGCAGTTGAGAGAGAAGGTTCGATGAAATTACGAGGTCTGCATCGTCGAGCATGATATCTGGAGGCGGCGATGGAACGGGGAAATTTTCACTGGATTGGTTTCCTTTTGCCCAATTATAAAGCGGCTCCGCAACGCCTGTGACATCCATAGCTTGCCATTCAACATTGGAATGCTGGCTTAGCTGTTTTCGTGTTTTTTCCAGGAAACAAACATCCACCAACAGTACGGTATCAAACTTTTCAGATAAAACTTCAATGGGGATGTCTGATAAAATCCCAGAGCCGAGGACAACAACTTTCTTGTTTCTCGTTACGGCGTTTACTGCATCACAAATAATGGACTTTGTTTTCTGGATATGTGGTTGCCAGGCGATCTGGCATCGCCTGTAACGCGCTTCCAATGCGATCAATTCTTTCAAATACCCCATAGATCTGAGGTGAGAAGGACAAGGTGTTGTAAGATACTTAACCGCTTCCGAGAGCATGTTGTTTAAAACCAATTTGAATGAATGATTGCTGTAGAAACCGATTATACACGGTTGAACTTGTGCAGGTATATTATGACGAGAACGTTAAATATTCGAAATACTCTGCATGACAATGTTGTGGAAATTGAGGCTAACTTACTGCAAACCCGCTTTGATCAAAGATGCCCTGTCGTTACTCAAGCGTTCAGGGCTGGCGCAGTTCTGTGTTTTCTCCCAAGTTTCAATCATAAAATCAGGGCGAGACGTGAGGAGGAGTTTTGCATACATTTTAGCTTTCTCAGTATCATTCATATCGGCATACGTTAAAACCATATCGACGAGACCGAAGCCTGCTTTTTGTCGATTGTATTCTGAGAGAACCTTGAGTGCCTCGTCGTATTTCCCCGCATAGCGCAACGCGTGTCCAAGTACACCGCTATACCATCCTGGATCCAAGGGATTTAAGCTTATAGCTGTCTCTGCTTCACGAACAGCCTCTACTGAGCTTTCTGCGAACGTTAGCGTGAGCGCATAAAGAGCTCTTAAATCAGCATGATCCGGGGCCAAGTCAACGGCTTTTGCGTAGGTCGATATAGACTCATCTAAGCGACCTTCGCACATGTGCCAATAACCAAGTGCCCCCCCCAGGCATCTGCAGTATCTTCGTCGATGGCGAGCGCCTGGTCGGCGTGGACTTTTGCCAACTTGAGAGAATTCGTCCGGTCGGACGTCCAATAGAATCGCGCTTCAATGGCGTGAACACACGCGAGCATGGCATGGATATGTGATGTTCTTTAGTTGTTGCGGGCCAAGTGGTTCAAAACCCACATCGACCTTGTTCGTGAGTTGGACGCGTAACGCATCAGAAATGACAATACCGCCAGATTCAGCCAGCGGTTCCAAACGTGCCGCGATATTCACGCAGTCTCCGAAGACATCATCTCCATCAATGATAATGTCTCCGATGTTAATACCTATTCTGAATACGGTACGGTCTTCATCAGATAGCGGGTCGTTGCGCACGCCGATAGATCGTTGAATCGCAACGGCACAGTTCAATGCGTCGATACCGCTTGCAAATTCGACGAGGAACCCGTCACCCATGGTCTTGAAGATGCGGCCGTTGTGAGCTGTGATTTCTGGTTAAATTAATTCAGTCTGAACTTGTTTCAATCGAGTTAACGTACCGACTTCGTCAGCCTGCATCTGGCGACTGAAGCCAACCATATCTGCGGCGATGATCGCTGCAAGTTTCCTTTGGACTGATGGGTCTGTCATTCAATCAGGCCCTGGAACTCTCATCATCCGCGTCCATGGCAACAAATTCTTCGACTGTATCGGGGTCGTCTTCAATGCGTTGGATAGTCCAACCCATGATGCCGAAGATGATTGTCACGATAGGTGATAACCAGCAGAAGAAGGCAAACGGAAGATAGGCAAAAGTAGCAACCCCAAGTACACCCGCTTGATAGGCCCCTCCCGAATTCCAGGGTACTAAGTTTGCGGTTACTGTGGCGCTGTCCTCGACGGCACGCGAGAGGTTCTTCGGGTGTAGGCCGCGTTCCCGGTATGCTTGGGCGTACATACGCCCACCCATGACGATTGCCATGTACTGATCGCAAAGCAGAATATTTGCAGCGATGCTGGTCAGCACAGTCGAAACAATAAGTGAGCCAGTCGTTTTCGTTTTTTCAAGTAACTTTGAAACGATGATCCGCATTTGGCCTGTGCGTTCAGCTATGCCGCCGAACATCATTGCCACCAGGATGATGGCGATGGTGTACATCATGCTGTCCATGCCACCTTTAGAGAGAAGCGTGTCGACTTCGATTACGCCGGTCTCTGAAGTGAAACCGCTAAACGCGACGTTCAAAACTTGCTCGAACGTATTGTCTTGCAGTGCCAGTCCCAGAACCGCTGCCGCAACCGCGCCTGCCATAATGCCAGGGATCGCCGGGACGCGACGGTAGGCAACGATGATCACCAGTACAGGTGGGATCAAGAATACTGGGCTAATGAAAAAATTCTTATCTAAGGTTGCGAGAATCAGATCAACCTGAGCTACGTCGGCGCTACTGCTGCCGTATTGAAAACTCAAGAATATCTCAATTATTAATGTCAGGCCGAAAGCGACACCGGTCGTATACATCATGTGGCGGATATGTGTGTAGAGGTCCGTGCCGGCCATGGCCGGTGCAAGATTAGTGGTATCAGAAAGTGGCGACATTTTATCACCGAAGTAAGCCCCCGATAGACATGCACCAGCTACAATTGGTAGCGGGAACCCGAGCCCTGCGCCAATCCCCATTAATGCGACGCCGATTGTACCCGTAGTGCCCCACGACGTCCCCGTTGCCAGCGATGTAATTGCGCAAATTAACAGCGTCGCGGGGAGAAAGTACTCCGGCTCCAAGATCAGCAACCCGTAGTAGAGCAAAGACGGAACCACGCCTGATAAAATCCAAAGCCCGATAAGAATCCCGATAATCATCAGGATGATCACAGCTTGCAGGGAATTTGCGATACCTGCGATCATGCCATTTTGGATCGTTGACCAGCTGTGCCCGCAACGTAACCCGACGATTGCAGCAGCGATCACACCTAGCAGCATGGCAATGTGCGGATCGGTCTCATAGAAGACGATCGCCGAACTGATAGAGATGACCAACACCAATATGGCCAAAAGGGCTTCCCAGATATGAGGCGCTCTAGGCGCACTGGATGTTTTTGTCATTCGTTTGTTCCTTTCCCCGTCATCGTTCGAGCTCAAAGGCGCATCGCCAGGACTAATCATCAAACCGAGATGTGAATATGAGCCTCCCGGTTCACATATAGCTACTATTGTGCCCTGCATCAGCTAGAGGGACCAAGCATTTAGTTGAAGTGTGATACAAAGTGAAAATCTGCTTCGGTCGTGCAGGCACGGCCAATGTTAGGAGGGCTCAGCCAGCCACGGTGCGTTTGCGTTGCGGGCAAGGTATCTGTGTCTTGTTGATGGGATCAAACTCGGATCGATCCATCGACGAGGGTGCGGCGCCGTAAACATGGAGCGATAAGGAAGGCACGCCTCCATCATTTCGCACACCATGGATATTGTCCGGTAGAAAACTGACGACCACGCCTTTGGAAACATCAGTTTCTTTGCTGTTTTCAATATCCGCAAATCCCTGTTTAGATCCGTCGTCGAGACGTCGCCAATCTACGTTGACCTCAACGCCGTCGATGCCGATGACAATGCCCCAGGTTTGATGGTCGTGTGGCGCGACACCGCCACCTGGGAGCCAGCAGATCACTTCGACGAACGGTGTGTTATCAGGTTCGTCGTTGAGGATAGTAATCCCAAAGCCCTGATCTTCATCGCAGTGATAATATTCGGGCTTCACCCATGATGTATCGACAGCCATTAGTTTCAAAATTGGCGTCACGCGTTCAATGATAGCCGCAGGATCACTGATACCAGATGTAACGGTTTTAAGCTCCGTTACGAAGCTTGAAATTACATTATTGCTCACAACACCGCGTCCATATTCTGTTAAGCCATGGTTTAAAATAGCACACTTGAGATTAAAGAATATACGCCTGACATGTTGAGGCTTGTTCTTCATACGCCTATAAATAGCGAGAGTTTATTTGAGATCGTCGCCCGGAAGAGGAGCAAATCAATGGCAAAGTCACATATACCAAATTGGTCGGCAGAATATGAGACTGGGATTAAGGCGATTGATAATGACCACAAAGCTCTATTTGAGGAGATCAATCAACTCGCTGTGGCCTTAATGGAAAATGCAAGCGACGAAGAAGTCGTTCAAGCGATCAACTGCTTGGAAAATTATGTTAATGAGCATTTCAGTCGCGAAGAAATTTTCATGGTCCAAGCTGGTTACCCGGATACGGAAGAGCATATTAAAAACCATAGATCCCTTAGTCGAAAAGTCACACTTTTGAGGAAGCTTCATGATGATGAAACAGTCACAATTGACCCGCAAAAATTTGTAGAGTTTCTCTCAAACTGGCTTTCTCATCATATTCTTAAAGTTGATATGGCTTACCTCCCATATCTCCAAGGGGAAGCTAAGGATCGAGATGAGAATCTGAGTGAAAAACTTCACGAGGTGAATATCCACGTGCCAGGAAATAAGCGTAAAACCGTTGAAGATTTTATGCAGATAATCTCATCAGACCATCCGCTTGCAAATGAGCTTACGGCGCTTATTGAACAGTTTGAGAAACGGCTTGGCGAGCATGACTTAGCTGACGCTCGCGCAGCATTTTGTAAAGATTAACGCGCCCCAATTTAGGTGCGTTGAAAGATTTAAAAGTTGATGTGATCTAATTTGACGATATCGATTTAAGATCAAGAGCAGACATCTATCTTTCCAGGTCCGTGCGTGTTTAATATGTTTGTGGTAGATAAGAGGTGTGCCGAAAAATCATTTCGGTTAGTTTCAGGCTGACATCAGGCAGAAATTCGCACTATGCAAAAATACATTCAACGCTGGGAGGCGCTGCCCGGTAACGCGCGCGGTTCATTGATTGTTCTGGTCGCGTCACTGCTCTCTGTGCTCATGTCTTCTTTGATCAAGCATGTGGGTCAAACCATTCCAGTGATCGAAATCTTGTTCATTCGACAGATTCTTGTGTTGATCATTATTTCGCCGGTGATCTTTCGAAATTTGGACACGGTGTTCAAAACGAACATCTATGGCATGCATTTTTTACGCGCCTCTCTTTCCATCGTCGCCATGTACACAGGGTTCTCCGCCGTCGTGAACATGCCTCTGGCAGAAGTGACAGCGATTTCCTTTGCGCGCATTCTGTTCACAACTATTCTGGCAATTATTTTTTTAAAAGAGGTTATCGGTATTCGCCGTTGGGCCAGTATTATCATTGGTTTTGTGGGCGTGCTGGTGATCATCCGGCCTGATTCAGATAACATTAACATATATGCCCTGATGGCGATTGTTTCGGCTCTGTTTGTTTCGGGTATTCAAATTATCTTGCGCAAGTTGTCGCAGATAGACAAAGCATCGACTATCTTAGCTTTCCATTCTTTATCCATTACCCTTTTCATGGCCGTCCCCGCTTATTTCCTTTGGGTCACGCCGAATTTTCATGAAATGATTTTCATCGTGATGATTGGCAGCCTGATGTCACTGATGCAGTGGCTTTTCATTAAGGCATTAAAGGTCGGCGAAGCGGCGGCGATAGCGCCTATGGAATACGTACGTCTTCTCTATGCAGGTGTTATAGGGCTTATCTTTTTCGCAGAAATCCCCACCGCCTGGACCTTGTCCGGGGCCGGTATTATTGTCGCCAGTACGCTCTACACAATGCACCGGAATACAGTAAAAAAATCTCAAGAATAGTTTCTCAGGCTGCATAATATTAGCGAGAAAGAACTGCGTTAAGAGGTGAAAACGCAGGCTTCTACCGAGGTGGTAAATTGGATTAAACCTGCCCACATCATTGGTGCGCCATTAGTAAAAATACTTCTATGGTTTGGGATATCCATTTGTAGCCGATTGCGGTTGGTATTTTTCACCAACTCACATTGAGTTCATCATCGTACCGTATATCTGGCAAGGCTGCGCGTATATTGTGGTTTGGAAGGATTTTTGTGACACGCTGTTTATTAAGCTCATATCCCGGATATGGGTCATCGATTACTTGATCAAAGAAGACGCGATGGCTGTGAGTGAGGTGGTCTGCGATTTCGATTAGAAAAAGATGGACTACCTCATAATCCGCGATGACTTCTTGGGGTGAGTAGATAGTTTCTAGGCGCTCAAAGAATTTTAAAATGGGATCTCCACCGTCAGTGAAAATTGGCCTCTTTCCTTCAAAGTAGACGGTTTCGATCTGCTCCCTTACTGGATCAATATTGCCGTGTGCGGAAAAATTTCTTTTATCCATTACACGTTTGAAATCACGGTAAACCGTTGTGGTTTGATTAATAGGACCAATGAGCCCGTCGCAACACTCGTTGAGGGCAGTTAGGCGTTCAGGTAATTTTGACCGAACGAACGCTTCGTAACGTTCCATATCGTTGCGAACCTCGTCCTTACAGAAAATGAGAATAACCATGTTGATGAAAGCCTCTGCCATAATTGGCGTCAACAACTGGAGCTTTAGACAATCGCCATGAAGGTTCGTTGCACGCTTAGACAATTTATTGATAGAAGACTCATATCGCTTAAGTGAACGCTTCGTAGTGATCTCTGGTGGCTTCGTTTGAGCCGCAGGTGCGCCGGTGATTGAGTCATGCATCTCTGCGCAAAGTTCAGCTAGAGTGACATATTTATTTTGGAAGACAACAAATTTTTCGAAAGATCGCATCATGTCGGATTTGGTGCGGCCCATTCGCCCAAAGTCAATCTTCAGTCCGATAATGAGGCTCTTCCATTCTTGATCAGTCAAATTCTCTGCAATCATGAAATGGATATCGCGTGATGTTCCGGAGATGTAGATATCGATACCTTCTGCCTTCAAATTGAAGTCCCAGTGTATCAAATTGTCACTATCGTCACGGCGAAGAAAATTTTGGAGTCCATTCGGCACGCCAAAGCGAGCACGAAGATAAGAATAAACGTCGACAGGCCGTAGATGTGACCTAACAACAAGATATCCGGTATCACTTGGTTTCTTTCCAGCGCCCTTGGACTTGTAAAAGTGGGTCACTTCTTTGGGGGTCGATTTCCTCCATGAAGTGATGTCTAGCGTCTTTGGCACGTTAATACCTCCCGTTAATCGCCTCTGACGGTTTTGACAATTACTCTGCTGGAGGTAGTTTCAAGGATAGTGACTTAATTTACAAATACCCGATAGATATCGTTAGCAGAACCGAAGTAGTATTTTAGCCTTCGATTCCGCATCACCGCGTCAAAGGCCTGTACTTGATTCGGTGCGGTTCGAGGGCGTCTTCTCCGAGGCGGCTTTTCTTGTCGGCCTCGTAGTCCGCATAGTTGCCTTCAAACCATTCAACGTGGCTGTCGCCTTCGAAAGCCAGGATGTGTGTGGCGAGACGGTCGAGGAACCAGCGATCGTGCGATGTGATCAGCACGCAACCGGCGAACTCGGCAATCGCTTCTTCAAGGGCGCGGAGTGTGTCGATATCAAGGTCGTTGGTCGGTTCGTCGAGCATGAGAACGTTGGCGCCAGACTTCAACATATTGGCGAGGTGCACGCGGTTACGCTCACCACCCGATAGCTGGCCAACTTTCTTTTGCTGATCGCCACCCTTGAAGTTGAACTGTGCCACGTAAGCGCGGGACATCATCTTGCGCTTGCCGAGATCGATTTCGTCGAGGCCACCAGACACTTCTTGCCATACGGATTTTTCCGGATCCAGGGAGTCCCGGCTCTGATCGACATAGCCCAGTTTCACCGTATCGCCGACGCGAATTTCGCCGCCGTCGGGTTTGTCCTGCTCGGTGATCATGCGGAACAATGTTGTCTTACCGGCACCGTTCGGACCGATGATGCCGACGATGGCACCCGCTGGAATTTTGAAGGATAAGCCTTCGATGAGCAGCCGGTCCCCGAATGCTTTACTGATATCATTGGCCTCAATCACAAGGCCGCCCAAACGTGGCGCTGCAGGGATAACGATCTGGGATGAGCCAGGTGCAATGTCCTGTGATTTTGTGAGCAAATCTTCGTACGCCGTTATCCGGGCCTTGGATTTTGCCTGACGGGCACGCGGGCTTTGTCTGATCCACTCCAGCTCTTCGCTGAGGGTACGTTGACGTGCGGACTCTTCACGCTCCTCTTGGGCGAGGCGTTTTTGCTTCTGCTCAAGCCATGAGGAGTAGTTGCCTTCGTAAGGAATGCCTTGGCCGCGGTCGATTTCCAAAATCCAGCCTGTGACATTATCCAGGAAGTACCGGTCGTGCGTGACCATAACCACGGTGCCTTCGTATTCTTTCAGGTGGCGTTGCAGCCATGCCACGGATTCTGCATCCAGGTGGTTGGTTGGTTCGTCGAGCAGCAGCATTTCGGGTTTCTGCAGAAGTAATCGGCACAGGGCGACACGGCGACGTTCACCGCCAGAGAGCTTTTCAACGCTACTATCTGCAGGCGGGCAACGGAGCGCGTCCATGGCAATGCTAATGGTGCGATCGAGGTCCCAGCCATCGACGGCATCGATTTGCTCTTGAAGTTCGGCTTGCTCGGCGATGACAGCATTCATTTCGTCATCATCCATCGGCTCAGCGAACTTGGCGCTGATTTCGTTGAAGCGGTCGAGCAAATCTTTGACCCCACCCAAGCCATCCGTGACATTTTCTTCAACGGTTTTCGTCGGGTCGAGTTGAGGTTCTTGCTCAAGGTAACCAACGCGGACACCTTTGGCGGCCCAGGCCTCGCCCGTGACATCCGTATCGATGCCCGCCATGATTTTCATCAATGTGGATTTACCAGAACCGTTCTGACCAAGGACGCCAATCTTGGCATCCGGCATGAAAGAAAGGGTGATATTCTTGAGGATATCTTTGCCGCCAGGGAATGTCTTTGAGACACCCTTCATGACATATGAATACTGGTAACTGGCCATTGTTCGCTCCGCGCCTGAATTGCGTAAATCTGTTGGCCGTTGTGTATCTCAGGTGGGTCGTTCTGGCAATGTTTGAGGCAATTTTTGGATATGGTTGGGTGTTGTTATGGCGGAGCTGATCAGCGATTAGGGGGCGTCATCAAACTCATAATCAGGCCAAGTGCTGCAATGATGACCATGCCGGGTAACACCAAGCCAATGCTTAGCTCAAGCGTCCATGCGCTCAAGCCATCCCAAATGCTCCAGGCAACAGGGATAATCAACAACCACAAAGCGGCCCTTCGTGGCACTAAAAACAAAATGCCAATCGTGAGGATGGCTGTCGGTGTCGGCATCACCCCTGCGACCTCAGCATGCGATAATGGCGTACTCATTATTAATAAAAGCAGTGGATGGAGTGCCCCCGCGCTTATAATCAGGCCAATTCCTGCCCAAACCCACATACGTCGCTGTGGCTCAATAAATTGGGTGCGCGTCATCACGGCCCAAACAGCTATCGACATGCCTTGGATGATAAACGCATAGCCGAAGTACGGGGCCGCCCAGTTTATTGTTGCGTATGTCATGATATGGAAATGGACACCGCACCAAATCCAAAACGCGGCCACGATCATGAGGGCGGCGTTATTCGCGCCGCCGCGACGCGCCAAACCGATAACACTTAGGCAAAGTACCAAAACGAATATCTGTAAAGGCCAAACGCTGAGATTGTGATCGGAGACGATGGTACCGTAAACATTAGCAGAATAGGGGATCAGCCGATCCATGACCTTACAGACTTTGCACGTAATCTAGCATGCGCCCGCGATCTTTGATGTCTGGCAAGCGGGTTTGCAACACGTTCATGTTCTCTTTCATATGCTCAACCTTCGAAGTCGCCGGTATCGCACATGTCACAGCAGGATGAGAGACGATAAATTTAAGCAGATACTGCGCCCAACTGGTAATCCCATATTCAGATGCCCATGCCGGAAGTGGCTTTCCTTCGAGTCGATCGATCAAAGCGCCACGCTGGAACGGCCGATTAATAATCACAGCAATACCCTTGTCTGCGGCGAGCGGTAAAAGACGGTCCTCAGCATCCCGATCTTCAACGTTATAGGTGAACTGCACGAAGTCGATGTCTTGAGTTTCCATAATGCGTGCCATTTCAGGGTGCCTGGAGCCATGCGAAGTCGTAATGCCCAAATACCGGATATGACCAGCGGCTCGGCGTTCCCTTAGGGTGGCCAAATGATCTTCCCAATTCAACAAATTATGAACTTGGAACAAATCAAATTTTTTCAAACCCCATAAGCGAAATGAGTCATCGATTTGTGTGCGGCCTTCATCTTTAGACGACGTCCAGACCTTGGTGGCGGAGAACATGCCCTGAGTGTTGGAAAGTTTAGCGAGGCTATATCCCATGACATCTTCGGCAGACCCATACATCGGTGACGAGTCGATCATGCCACCGCCTAAATCAAAGAATGTTCTCAAGACTTCAGTGCGCTCATCTCTCAGCGAAGCATTGTCACCGACATTAAATGTAATCCAGGTCCCCATACCAATGGTGGGGATGAGCTCACCAGATTTCGGGATCGGCCTGCGTAACAATGTTGGGGTAGACAGGGCGTTTGTCGTGCCCGTTGCTAAAAATGCTGAAGAAGCAGCTGCCAGTTTAATGAATGTGCGTCGGGAATAATTTTCCATAAGATATCGTCTCTATGTAAAGCTACCCTGATTTGCGCCATGGCCACCATCGACCGTGACCACTGACCCGTTTACAAAGTTTGCGCGCTCAGACGCCATAAAGACAACGACGTCGGCGACTTCTTGCACAGTTGCAGCACGGCCTAATGGCAAGTTCGAAAGATAGCTCTGCCAACGGTCCGGATCGCCGTGCTCAGCTTCGGCACGGGTGCGCATCAATCCAACAAGGCGCTCGGTTTCAACGGGGCCAGGCGACACGGAGACAACACGTACGCCGTCATTCAGGCTTTTCCCACCAAGGGCACGCGTGAACGCATTCAAAGATGCATTGCCTGCTGTCCCTGCGATATAGTTTGCGTCGGTACGATCTGCGGCAAGGCCCGTGACATTTACAATGGTGCCATGGCCACGTGTTTTCATTCCCGCATAAAAAGCGCGGCACATATTAATGTAACCAAAGACCTTAAGGTCCCAGGCATCTCGCCAGCGCTCTTCAGTCACTGCCTGCAAATCACCTGCAGGAATGGCGCCTGCATTATTCACAAGGATATCTGGGAGAGGCAACGTAGCGATGAGTGTATCAATGGCGCCAGGTTTGCTTAGATCTGCGGCATAGACGCTGACGTTGGCGTTTGTTTCGGTACGAATTTTATCAGCTGTTGCGTTCAATTCAGTTTCAGTGCGACTGACAATGGTGACAGCACATCCCTCGGCGGCCAAACCCAGGGCAACGCCTGCGCCAATACCTTTTGAACCACCCGTAATGATCGCTGATTTTCCTTTAAGATGCAGGTCCATTCTTCATACCGCTCCAAATAATTTTGACGATGCCTACAGCTTATCTCTATCTTATAGGCCAAGTCATTCTCATCATTAGATAGTCATCAATCAGGAGAAGTTAAATGGAAAATGTCGACGCGCTTGCGCGCGAGATCAAAGTATTGGTTTTTGATCAATACGGTACTGTTGTTGATATGCAGCAAGGCCTGGTTGATGCGGTTTCAACTTTTTTGAAGGATAAAGGCTGGGATGGTGAGGCACATCGGTTCGTCACATGGTGGCGACGCACGCATTATGAGAACTCGATGATTGATGCATTATGTGACCGTGGGCATACGCCGTACCGTCAAATTGGTCACAGAGCCGTGTCATTTGTCATGGATCGTTGCGAAATTTCATATACTCAAGATGAAGTTTACTGGATGGTCAGCCAAATTGAGAGTTTGAAGCCATTCCCAGACGTTGTCGAAGCGTTGCAGAAGTTGCGCGATGGTGGATACAAACTGGCAATTTTATCGAATGGTGATCGCGATATGCTGGAAGCGGCAAAGCCATACATTGGTTTCCCGTTTGATCATACAATCTCTGTACAAGACGCGGGTTATTTTAAACCTCATTGGAAGACTTACGCGACGGCTGAGGAACAACTCAACGTTGATAGATCAAGCTGCTTGTTCGTTGCCAATCATGCATTCGACTGCCACGGGGCAAAATCTTATGGTATGCGGACGGCATTTATTGATCGCCGCAAACGACCCTTTGGGGAAACCCCGCATCAACCGGACCTCATTGTATCGAACTTTAAGGAACTCGCGGACGCCTTCGTTTCAGGATAATCGTTGTTTGATGACGATTGATAGAGTTTTGGAGAACTCGATCATACGTCCCGTATTTTTTCGGATGAAATGAATAAAAGATCGAGATCGTAACTGCCGGGCTAAATTTATCCCAGCTTCAATGCGGTCATGATACTTGAGGGGTACATCAGCCAAGGCTTTTCCTTGGCTGAATGCTTGAGGCAGCGGCCTTGTGTTAGGAGGGGCGATGCTGTTCATGTATAAAACGGCGAATGCATGTCGCGGCTCATTTCTGCGGTTGTTGAAGCGTCAAAAACGCGGGTGATGAACGCTGTGTTGAGAGATGCTGCGACATTGGGAAAGCTTTGAAGGGCAAATGCCTGTGCGCTCTCGACGCTGTCAAAAGCATCGAAGCCTCCTAAGGTGTTTGTTACGTGTCCGCTCAGCCATGTCTTCCCGATAAGGCCTGGCACCTTTTTCAGATTTGTATTGCGATCCTGCCAGGGGAAGGCCTCAAAAGGAACGCTTGCCTGAAGCTCGGTGTAGACAAATGCGCCTGGTGATTGACTTGGGGTGGCGCCATAATGAGCAGATCCAATATCTTGGCTCGCCCCCGTAGTGACATCACCGTCAAAGATGCGGGTCATCTGCGCCACGCCGAATTTTGTGGCTTCGCCCGGGAAGTATCCTGTTACGAACTGCTGTGCACTTATCAAATCTTCAAATGTATAGAACCCACCGAGAGTGTTTGTGCCATATCCTTGAAGCCAAGTCTTATTGATAAATCCAGGGAGAGCCTTGATTGCAGCATTTATCTCGACCCAAGGAGCATCTGCGATAGGTAGGGAAATTTGTAATTCGGTATAGCAAAACACCTTTAAAGTGAGTATACTTAGATATGACCTATTCTGTTGATTTCCGTCGCCATGTCCTTTCTGTCCGTA
>WASW01097733.1_pt1 | contig 13424 bp, 14 predicted proteins | sample 5698521 | NCBI WGS metagenome assembly WASW01 (sample SAMN11175560, study PRJNA528189) | sponge metagenome | isolation source: marine sponge | host: Leucetta | place: Antarctica: Western Antarctic Peninsula, King George Island | collected 2013-01
GAAGGCTCGATTTAAATATAAGGATCTGGCTAATGGACGCCTCTACTCGACGTCATCAATTTTACCCGCCGCTCAGCCCTTTCAACCATGGAATGCTGCGCGTCGACCCACGCCATGAACTTTATTTTGAACAATCTGGCAACCCAAACGGGGTGCCCGTCGTGTTTCTTCATGGCGGACCGGGTGGGGGCGTCAATGATTCTCATCGCCGTTATTTTGACCCCGATCATTATCATATCGTCCTGTTTGATCAACGCGGGTCGGGCCGCTCTTTGCCGTTCGCAAGTATCGCAGATAATACTACTGATCACCTGATTGCCGACATGGAAACCCTTCGGCATCATCTCAATATTGAGCGTTGGATGGTATTTGGCGGATCCTGGGGGTCTACTCTTGCGATTGCTTACGGCGTAACGCATCCAGAAAGATGCCTAGCCTTCATTTTAAGAGGAGTATTCCTAGCCCGGCCACAAGAATTGGACTGGTTCCTGTCCGGAATGCGTACGATCTTCCCTGAGGCCTATGCAGAATTTGAACGCGCCTTACCGGAAAACGAACATGATAATCTTCTCGAAAATTATTATCGCCGATTATCAAACGATCAGATCGACATTCATCTTTCTGCAGCCAATGCATGGAACCGGTATGAATCAGGCTGTTCCCAATTGATCCCGATCACTTCACCAAGAAACATGGGCGCAGCCGGTCTCGCTTTGGCGAGGATCGAAGCTCACTATTTCATTAACGGCATGTTTTTAACCGGCAACCCACTTCTAGGTCGATTGGATAAAATCACCCATTTACCAGCCGCGATCATCCAGGGCCGCTATGATATTGTGTGTCCGCCGACAACTGCGTTCGAATTGGCCGATAAGTGGGATAATGCCGAATTAACCATTGTCTCTGATGCCGGACATTCCGCAATGGAACCTGGCACAAAATCAGCACTCATTGAAGCAATGGAGCGGTTTAAATCACTGCCCAGGTAAACCTCATGTTCCTGCAATTGAGCGCGGGAGGCCAATTCTTGCAACACTTTGGATATTGCGTATGATGCCGGGAACAAACAAGATGTGCCCAAGGGGAATCGTTATGAATTCGATTAAAAATTGCGCGGCAGTTGCGTTGGCTGCATTGATTTTCACGGCTGCACCCGAAGCACGCGCTGATGATCCTGATTTTCTCACGCTGTCGGCCGGTTGGTTCGATTTGAATCGTAAGAAAGACGAAGGAGCAGAATTCCGTTTGGAATATCGTTCCGATTACAAATTGTGGCATTTCAAACCATTTGTGACTGCTGCTGGCGTCAGTAACGGCATGTCTTTTATTGGTGCCGGCGTATTGGTGGATATTTATTTGGGCAGGCGTTGGGTCGTCACTCCCAGTTTTGCTCCGACCTGGTGGCGCGGTAAAACTGATGACCTTGATATGGGACACGCAGTCGAGTTTCGCTCCCAAGTGGAAGTGGCTTACCGATTTGATGATCGCTCACGTCTGGGACTTTCTGTCTCCCATTATTCGAATGCCAGTCTCGGTGATCATAACCCCGGCACGGAATCATTGATGGTGAATTATTCAATTCCGTTCGACAAAATTAAGAAGATGTTTTAGATCAACCTCTTTTCCCAATGGCCCCGTAGCTCAGTAGGATAGAGCGACAGATTCCTAATCTGTAGGTCAGTGGTTCGAATCCACTCGGGGTCACCATCTTTGATATTGAATGCTAGATATTTTCACCGGCCGATAATATCGTAAAGCACCGTCTTCAATTTGGCGCGCCTAAACGGTTTTGGAAGAAAATGTACCTGCGCAAGAAATTCCTGACGTTCATTTTCTGAAATACTCAGAGAATCAGAGAAACCTGACGTTAACAAAATTTTTTGCTCTCGATTGTTTGTCAGTATTTCTCTAGCAAGATCATAACCGTTCAACCCATTTGGCATTTCAATATCGCTAAAAACCAAATCTACGTTTTCCCCCTGATCTTTAAGTAAATTTAGTAGATTCAACGCAACTTCGCTATCCTCAGCTTCATATACTTCACACCCCAATTCTAAGAGAGTAGATGCTGTTGTTTCCCGAACAGCTGCATCATCATCAACCAACAAAACTATCTTTTGAGCCACACTCTTTGGGTTTGGTTTTGCACCGTCATTTCTCTTGTCGTGAGAGGAGGTGTCCCAAACCGGTATATATAACCGCACCGCTGTGCGTATATCTGGTGCGCTCTCTATCGATATATACCCATCTGATCGCCGAATACATGCATACACCATGCTCAACGCTATACCCCGTTCTAATTCGACCTTATTTATCGAGAAGAAAGGGGTAAACACGTATCCAATATCTTTTTCAGAGATGCCGCAGCCGTTGTCAGTTAGTGTTAATAAAAAGTATTCCCCCGGGTTCTCAACCGTAACATTTGGCAGGGTATTTCTTTCAAGATCAACAACTGATGCAGACATTGAAAACACCCCACCGGTCGACATTGCTTCCATGGCATTTAAGGTAATATTATGAATTACAAAAATGAAGTCCTGACGGTCAATCTTGACAAGGGTTGAAGCCAACTCATTTTCAATTTCAATTCGGACATCATCTGTCATTACTCTTTTTGCAATTAACGCCGCGTCAAATATCAGATCTTTGATTGATATTGCTTCAGGGGAAATACTAGGTTGCTGACTGAGCGATAGTAGTAACTGACTCAACGTTGCCCCATTTTCAGCGGCGTTCAACGCCCGTGTAATTCTCTTTCTATTTCTATCCACGCCCCCAGAACCGTGGGATATTCGTTCCAAACTTCCGATAATTACAGCCAGGGCATTGTTGAAATCGTGAGCAATTTTGCCTGTCAATTGGCTCAAAGATTTAAATTTTTGGGAATGTAAAAAATTATCATCGACTTCAAATTTTTCTGATAATTCTTCGGATATCCCAATTACCTTAATTACCTTGCCATCGTCACCAATTGCTGGCTCAAGGACTATAGAATAGTAGTACGTTTTATCCGCATTATTTACGAATAATTCAAACTGTAAAGATTCACCAGAAAGTGTTCGCGACACGCAATCGGCGACATAATCTCGACCTCCAGCATCAGATATTTCAGCAAGAGACTTTCCAACTATATCGGTTTTTGACCAAGGGTATATTGATCTTTTGAAGGCATGATTAAATGAACGTATTTTTCCGGTGAGATCGATTTCAAAAACACCAACTGGACGTTTCCCTAACAAATTCTGACGTTCCCGCCGTTGTATATGTTCCTGGAGAGCAATTTTTTCATTCATGATTACTTACTCAAAGACTATTGCTGTAGACGCCGTCGGCCTGGTTTCGTAAAACTGTAGTATCAACATTTAACGCGGCACATCGTTTTGGCGCTTCAAGCGGCGCGTAACGTCAGCGATTTCGGATTTCGCTTATCAACTCCATAAACTCATTGCCTCACCCATGTTCGTCAGGTTTCCTCAGCATACAATCCGGTCAATCTTGGTAACGCGTAAGTCAATCCTGGTTCAAGTTTACTGTGGCAACTGCCTCATTTCCCTTGCCCACAAACGTCAACGTAGAAAACCCTTCGGAATTTGCTAATGCAATCCCCCGACCGTTCGGCTCCATCGCACGACTAGGTTCAAATTTCATATAGGGAGTCCAGTCAAATCCGGAACCCTCGTCAGTAATGCGGAATGTTACTTGACCATCTACTCTATTAAATTTTACTCGGGTTCTTAAGTTTTTAAGTTCTGGTGAAGCCAGCCTTCTTTCCACTTCTTTTTCCCAATCCCCCGATATTACCAGTTTGGTTTTTTCTTCAAATGAAATACCTAAATTTCCATGTTCAATCGAATTGATGAACAACTCCAGAAGACCAAATGCGACGTTGTCTGGATTGGGGCATACAAGTGCAAGCATTGTTGCCAGTCTGTGTGCTTCTTCTAATGTTGAAAACTGAAACGTTCCAGTATTTACCGACTTCATAGCCAGAAGTTGGCCTTGGACCATTCGGCGAACGCTTTCAAAACGGTTTTTGTCTTCAATCGCGCTACGAATTACGGCGAAAAGAATGTCAAAATCATACGGTTTGGTAATGTAATAATAGGCACCCTTTGCCAGTCCTGCGATAATATCTTGTGGTGCCGTCGCCGCGGTTTGAAAGATTATCGGAATTTCTCTAAATTCTTTTTTTGCACGCAACGCGTCGAACAATTGAAACCCATCCATTTTTGGCATATTGCGGTCCAAAAGGATGGCCGCAATATCGCCACCTTTCGTCTCTAACGCCTTTAACGCTGATAGTCCGTTGTCAGCCGCTAAAGTTGAAAACCCCTCATCCTCCAACTCTTCAACCAGCATTTCCAGCAAGTCCGGTTCGTCATCGACGACGAGGATGCGGCATTCGGAATGAGGATTATTTTTCTTATCGACGCTCACTTGCACCATATAACCGTGCTTTCTCGTAATAAAGTGGCGGCATTGCATTGCAGGCTCATTTGTATTGCCCATCGCCTCCCTAAAATATTTACGTTCATTTGCATTAACCACGTGACTTTGAGGAACAGTTAACCAACATGAAATCTATCTACCCGGCGGCCGAAATAGTGGATTTGGCTATCAGGTCAGCTAATGATCTGGCGTCCAGTTTTTCCATAATTCTGGCGCGATGAGTCTCTACGGTCTTTGGACTAATTTCCAACATCGACGCAATCGCTTTGTTGGTTTCACCAACGACTACAAAATCCAAGACCTGACGTTCTCTTGCTGTCAAAACCGACAGTCTGTCTTCTCGCTCTTCTATCTCACTTTTGTGAACAGAATCTTCAGCACTCTTTTGCAGTGCACTCCTAACGAGCGAGAGTAATGCTTCTTGGTCATAGGGTTTTTGAATAAAATCGACGGCACCTTTTTTCATCGCCTGGACAGCCATCTGAATGTCTCCATGACCTGTCAAAATAATGATGGGTAGGTCAGTTGTTCGACCATTGAGTTTTTTTTGAAGTTCTATCCCGCTCATGCCAGGCATGCGGATATCAAGCAACAGACACTCAGGTGGTTTCGGTTCATAAATCTTGAGAAAATCTTCAGCTCTGGAATACTCGCGGGTCGTAAATCCCACAGATTCAAGTAACCACTTCAGGCCATCACGAACAGAATCATCGTCAACAACATGGACAATAGAGTTTTTTATCAACATACCGGACGCCTAAATACCTGAATCCAATTGACTCGCTTGCCCTTCAATCGCGCCATCACTGCTTGCCGCCCGAGGTAAGAAAAAGGAAACTTTTGCGCCGCCAGGACCAGAAGATTCAATCCAAATTTTCCCTTCATGGCTGTCAATTATCGTCTCGCAAATCGTCAATCCCATTCCCGCGCTTCCAGGTTTACGGGTATAGAACGGTGCAAATGCATTAGACACCAGGTCTTCGTCCAAGCCTGGACCATTATCAACAACAATGACATTTAGTCCGCCGGCTTCTTGAACTTCTGATGTGATCATGACCTCGCCATCGATATCTTTTTGTACATCAAATGCTTCCACACTATTTTGAATAAGGTTAACCAATACCTGCTGGATTTGGGCTCTGTCACCCCAAATTTGTGGAATTTCATCAGCCAAATTGTAATCGATATTGGCGTTTTTGATACGCAGTTCATGTTTCATAATATTACAAGTTTCTTCAACCAACCTGTTTGCATCAAACCACCCCAATTGATCATTACGTTTCTGAGAAAAATCGCACATAAGTCGAAGAGTATTGCCGGCACGTTCAACCTGCTTATTTATTTTTTGCAATAGAACCACGAGATCATTGTGATTGGTGCTGCCTGATTGCAACCGCCTAACACCGCCCGCCGCATAACCGCCAATTGCCGCCAGAGGCTGCGCCATTTCATGCGTTAATCCCGCAGCGATACCCCCAACAAGGCTCATACGCTGGACTTCTGCGAGCGCGGCTCGGTTTCGAAATAAATCGTAGTGGCTTTCGGCCTCTTTAGAAACATCAATAATGAGCGCGAATATTTGAATTGGCGCTGAACCTGCGTCAGATCTAGGCCCAAGAGAAACTTCATACGTTGTTGAGGAACCTTGCTCATCTTGCACTATCGTTTCAAATCTAAAAAACTCACCTTTGAATGCCCGCATACATTTTTCCTGCAATTCAGCGGTATCGCCAAGCATCGATGTCAGCTCATAAGTACTGTTACCGTCGACTGATATAAACGCAGCACCTGATGAATTGATTTTCTCTGACAATAATCCGGCAACCTTTGATCCATTGTGTTTCATCTCTGATCGCATGGAAAAATCTTGGATGATCCACAGGATACTGTTGTGAAGACCATCTGGATCATCAAGTGAATGAGCAGAAACATTAACGTCAACGGCATCGGACTCACGGTATTTACACGTTGCCTCAAATTTTGACAGAGATTTTGATGAACCAATAATTACAGAAGGTCCCACGCTCAATTGGTCGATTATCGAGTTATTAAAAAAAATTTCCGAAATATTTATTCCCCGACAGTCATCGACACTCCTTGCCAGAAAGACTTCGCCTTCTGGATTGACCTCCTGAACTGTTCCGTCATGAGATGTGATAATGCAAGCGCCGGGCATCGCTTTAAATAACGTTCTGAAATTTGAGTTATTCACGGTTTGCTCCGCTGCATTATGGTCAACGCTTGGACGTAAGTATTGGGAAACAGTCACTTGAAAACCTTACCAACAAATTTCTCTCAACAAAGAACACATTACACCACATATGCGATGAATTGCTGTTATAAATATTCATTAAAGTGAAAATAAAAAACAATTTCTCTTTTAAATTGATTTTATAATTAAGTTATTTTACGTATCGTTGTTTCTTTTGAATCTTCTAGGAAGACTCAACATAACAACAATGCTGGATGATTGTTGGCGCAATTTCTTCTACAGCTATTTCCATTGCACATGCCCCTTTTTCCAACGCCCGCTTTGGCGTTTCAAACACGGCAGAAGACTGCTCATCTTGCCCTATAGTTAACGCCCCGGCGCGGCGCATCGCAAGTAGGCCATCAACCCCATCAGCACCTTTTCCAGTCAGAATTACGCCAACAGCATGGCCAGCGGTACTGAGTGCGAGTGAGTTAAAAAGAACATCAATTGAAGGCCGCCGTCCGAATACGGGTTGGTCCATTGCAAGTTTACAGGTATACCCGGCTCCATCCCGCACCACTCTCAGGTGATGACCTCCCGGCGCGACATATACCTGTCCGGGAACAACTGGCTGGTTATGTTTCACCTCAACAACTGGCATGTTACTTGTGGCATTCAGACGGCGGACAAAGTATTCTGAGAACTCTGTCGGCATATCCTGAACAAATATTATTGCCGGGCTGTCTTCCGGCATTCGTTTCAGAATTTCCTGTATCGCTATGACCCCACCGGTTGATGCACCAATCCCGATAATGTGTGTATCTGGCGAATATACTTCCCCATATGGCGGGAAATCATTTAATACCTCCCGCACGGATACGGAATATCGGACATTCGCGCTGGCAGCGCATTTTACCTTTTCAGTTATGTTGGTGACGATGTTCTGAAACCCCCGTTTCATATCAACCGATGGCCTGTCGATAAAATCAATGGCGCCCATTTCCAACCCCTGAATAATTGCTTCGATACCTTCCCGTGACATTCTAGAAATCAAGATGATTGGTATTGAACAATAGGAAATTATAGTCTCAAGCGTTCGCAAACCATCCGATTGAGGCGTTCCCAAATCCAGAATGAGTACATCTGGCGCAGTTCGTTCAATCTGTTCATTCGTAAGCTGTGGATCTGATACGATGCCAACAACATTAAATTCAGGGTCTGGGGATAATATCGTTGTTAAAACCTGGTGTGTGTCTGTTGACGCATCAATTATCAATATATCAATCAAATTACCGACTTCCACTCCTAACACACCGATCTTGTCGCTCCCGATAACGGTCCAACTGGGATGAGTGTATCGATGGGATGGCCACTTAAAGGAAAACCTGCTTCCGATGGCGTGACGCCGAAACCAGTCATGCCCGAGCCACTAAATTTAGGTGAAATGTGACAATCAAATCCACCACCACAGTATTCAATTTTAATAATTTAGATAGCGTACAGGTATATTGAGGTAGCGATAGTCAGGGATTTCCCTCATTTCCATCTTGCAGCAACGCGTGAACCCGGGGTTTTACATAACAACATTAAACGCAAAACTAATGCGATCGTCCTCAACTTCAGTCGGCATCACGCTATGGCGCAACCAACTCCTAAAAAGAACCATTCTTCCTGGTACAGGCTGAATTCTAAATGTTGGTGTGTTGATTGCGGTCGGTTCGGTAGTCGGTGGCTCGAGCATTTGATCAACAAGATGTGAATGAAAGACCACCTCGCCACAGCCTTCTGGTGCTTTTGGATAGTATATGCCGCTAAATACGTGATTCGGATGACAGTGAACTTCTTGCGAATGACCTTTTCCGTAGATATTGAGCCAACATTCATTGATTTTCGGAGGATGCCGATCAATATCAAATTTTAATTCACGGGCAAATTTGTTAATTTCTTCGAGGATGATTGTCTTCAACGGGCTAAACGGCTCGACATCCGTTAACCGCTGGCCGCTCAATATCGTCGTATAAACATTGCAGGCCCAGGAATCCGGTTTGGTATTGGGTTGAGATTTCATCAAATCATAGGCACCTTTGCATAACTGAGCATTCAGAGATTCTGAATTTTTTACGTCGGTTACCTGAATTGTGGTTGGAAAAATCATGACGATTTCTGACTGATTTGACATAGCAATAACGGTGCCTTTTCCTAGAATTTGATGCCCCATAATGCTGGGCCTCAGAAGAAATTACAATGGAGTTTGTAGCGCGATCAGCACATCATTCAGCTTATCTCAACTCAAATGAATTTTGCTCTGCGTTGAATACAGTGCAATAGTATTCTGGAGTTCTTGATCAGCGGAATATAGCATCAATGCATAAACCGATACTGAGTTTTCTAAAACTCATCCGCGATGCACTTCGGGATTTGGTTCCGATTATTCTGGTTATCACTTTCTTTCAGATTATCGTTCTCCAGCAGCCCTTTCCAAACATCGGTGACGTGTTGGTGGGCGTCATTTGTGTAGTCCTCGGGTTAGCACTATTCGTTCAGGGATTGGAAATGGGATTATTTCCAATTGGTGAAGCCATGGCAACGGCGATGACCCGAAGAGGAAGCTTGTTCGGTTTACTGGTGTTTGCATTTTTACTCGGTTTTGGCACAACAATCGCCGAACCTGCGCTGATTGCTGTCGCGGCTGAAGCCGCCGACATTGCTGGCCAAGGTGGTATGATCAACAATACCTTAGCGGCAAAAGACAGTTACGCCTTTGGCCTGCGTATGACTGTAGCGGTTTCAGTTGGTGCGGCGCTGGTTCTCGGCGTATTTCGGATTTTAGTTGGTTGGCCAATTCAGTATTTCATTATCAGTGGGTACATTCTGGTTGTCATCATCACTTTTTTCGCTCCACCAGAAATTGTTGGCATTGCATATGACTCTGGCGGGGTTACCACATCGACAATCACGGTACCTTTAGTTACGGCGCTTGGTGTTGGCCTTGCAAGCACCATTAGAGGACGCAATCCTTTGCTGGATGGGTTTGGTTTGATTGCTTTCGCCAGCCTCTCACCAATCATTTTTGTTATGATATTTGGTATGCTCGCATGAATGAATTGCTGACACATTTTTTTGACGTAACGACAGCGACCATCCTTGACGTGTTGCCAATCGCTATCATTCTTTTTATTTTTCAGGCGCTCGTGATTCGAAAGAAACCCGCAAATCTCAAAAGAGTGCTCATTGGGTTCATGTACGTTTTAATGGGCTTGAGTTTATTTCTTGTCGGGCTTGAAAAAGCCCTGTTTCCTTTGGGAAAAGGAATGGCGGAGATGCTCACCAATCCTGAATTTACCGGCGCTCTTAATACTGGCTCAGTGCTGTGGGCCGATTATATCTGGGTTTATGTATTTGCGGCCGCGATCGGATTCGCGACAACTGTCGCCGAACCGTCTCTAATTGCTGTTTCCATGAAAGCGCAGGAAGTATCGGGCGGAACCCTGCGCGCGTTTGAACTTCGCATCGCTGTCGCAATCGGTGTCGCCGTTGGTGTCAGCATCGGGGCTTTTCGTATCGTATCAGGCACGCCGCTTCCGTATTACATTATGGCGGGATATGCACTTGTCATCTGCCAAACATTTTTTGCCTCGAAATCCATCATCCCACTGGCTTTCGATTCAGGCGGCGTTACGACATCAACCGTGACTGTTCCCGTTGTAGCGGCCCTTGGATTGGGATTGGCCAGTGCCATTCCTGGGCGCAGTCCGCTACTCGACGGATTTGGACTAATTGCCTTTGCCAGTGTTTTTCCTATTGTCGCAGTTTTGGGATACGACATGCTTATCAGCTGGCTTCGAGGTCGAATAAAACCAATTACTAAGGAGGGGAAATTATGAATCTTAAGATGATCATGGCTTTTGTAGCTGATGACAAAACAGAAACTGTGCTCGAAGCCGCGCGCGACGCCGGGTGCACAGGTTCAACAATCATAACCGGGGTCCGGGGTGAAGGGCTGATTCCGGAAAAAACATTCCTGGGACTGGACCTGACGGCACAGCGCGACGTACTTATATTTCTTGTCGCTGCGCCGAAAGCCAGGGAGATACTGGAAACAATATCTGCAGCAGGAAAATTTGATGAGGAACCTGGAACAGGAATCGCCATTCAAATTGAGATAGAAGATGCGGTTGGATTAAAGAGCCAGGAAGAGACACTGATACACGAAATTGAGGATGCATTATGAGTGAAAATATATTTACCACCGTCTCTGAAGTGATGACAACTGACATCATTATGATAAACGCAACGGCTACAGTTCACGACGCCACCGAACTGATGCGTAAACATAATACGAGCTCAATCGTCGTTGACCGGCGGGACGAAACGGATGAGTTTGGCTTAATTGTTGTGTCAGATATTTCAAGCAAAGTACTGGCACAGAATTTGTCTCCAAAACGGGTGAACATATACGAAATTATGTCAAAACCTGTCATCACTGTGCCGGAAAAAATGAAAATTGTCTTGGCGATGCGATTGTTATCACGCTTTCAGCTTAGCCGCGCGTTGGTCGTCGGCACCAACAGGAAACCATTAGGCATTGTTACTCTGAGAGACTTGGTATTACGAAACGTTCAGGACATCGAAGCTGATTAGATTTACACGGCTTCTTCGTCCGGTTCTATTGTCCAAATTCTTGCGTGTAATTCATCGTCCGCGCTCGTAATCACATTAACACGTTCAACGATTCCTTCGTTTGTTAGGTCTCGTTCAATTGTTAAAAATGTTCCGACGGGATGATCACCTATAATGCTCGCATCCGCCACCTCTTCCCGCGCCGCATCAAGAGCTGCCAGCATATCCGGTGCTTGATAAACCTTAAACAAGTGTGCCGCTAGGTTACGGACAACATTTTCATATTCATCATCATTAATTGTCGCGACTTGAACCACTGTAGATCGGCCAAAACTGGCGATACCCATCCAGCCGTTACGAAATGCCAATTGATCTTTGTTATCCATCTTATCTGTATTCATATCCGCGAAAGCGAATGTACCCGTAACAGCCCACTCCCCTGGTTCTGCAGCGAGAGAGAAAATATTTTGGTCAGAAACATCAAGGCGAATGGTTTTTAATAGTTTCAAATTTTGGTCCTCACACGATACACTCATTGAATTGAAAGCTGAGATTACTCAAATTGGACGACCCACACTACCATCAATTATTCACCTCTCGAATATAGCGAGATCAAACTTGGCCCAAATTTGTTTCTCAATGATCACCGCATCAACGATGCTGCTGTTCACTTTCACTTCTAATCCTGTTTATGCGTTTGATCGTGCAGTACTAGGTTCGGTTGTCAGCGTATTGCCGAACTGGAAACAGCACAGCACTCATGGCCGCAAACCCGACGCACCAGAGGGTACAGCCATCGCCATATTGCAGGGTGGGTATTTAATGACAAATGCCCATGTTTTAGGGAATGCCGAAAAAGTCGACATTCGACTTAATGATGGCAAACTATTAGCCGTCGAAATTGTAGGCCGGGATCTCAAAACAGATCTAGCATTATTAAAATCACCAATGGATTTCACACTTCTTCAACCCGCATCAACGCCTGATATTGGCAGTAAGGTGTGCTCAGTTGGAAACCAGTTCGGGCTTGGATTGTCAGTCACCTGCGGCGTTGTATCCGCATCTCACAGGACCGGTACTGGATTTAATTTGGTAGAAGACTTTATCCAAACTGATGCTGTGATTAACCCTGGTGGCTCGGGCGGTGCACTGGTCAATAAGGATGGGCACCTTGTCGGCATGATATCCGCAATTTTCACCAAGGGAAGCGACGCAAATATAGGGGTTAACTTTGCCTCTTCAATAGAATTGGTGACGCGGGTCGCGCAAGATCTTCGGGATCACGGCCGGGTATTATGGGGGAGAGCAGGATTTAAAGTGGGTGCACTTAGTCCTGATGAAAGGCGCCAATGGAGTGGTGGCAAAGTCATTTTTGTAAACGCGGATGGCAGCGCTGGTAACGCCGGACTAAAAATTGGCGACGTTATCAATCAGGTGGGTGAGCGCAATATTATCAAACCAACAGACGTTGTCAGCGCGATAGCTTTGTATCGCATAGGTGACAGCGTTCAAATAGGTTTCCTTCGAGACGGACAACCTCGCCATACTACAATAACCCTTGTTCCATAAACTCACACATTCGTCATTTGTTTGCGATGGTGCTGCACGTTAGTTTCTTACCATGACGATCCAACGCTCATACATAATAATTGCGTTTATTTTCGCTATCATTCTTGAAATTTCCTTTCTCAACAATGGGAGCAAACTAAGACTGTTGTTCCCGATTGGTATCGGGATGGGGTTAGCCCTGTATCACGCTGCGTTCGGTTTTACGGCGGCTTATCGCCGAGCATTTGTTAACAAAGACCTTTCAGGCGTGTCGGCGCAATTGATCATGCTTGCCGCAGCAATGATATTGTTTGCGCCGGTATTAGCGAAAGGCGATGTTTTCGGCCATGGGGTCGGCGGTGCCGTCGCACCGGTCAGTATATCAATGGCGTTTGGTGCATTCCTGTTTGGTGTTGGCATGCAATTGGCGAGCGGTTGCGGATCGGGAACGCTGTTTACAGCGGGCGGTGGAAATGCCCGCATGATGGTCGTACTTTTATTTTTTTGTATTGGCGGTTTTTGGGGCAGCCTTGATCTGCAATTCTGGCAGCAATTGCTGAGCCTTGGCAGAATTTCTTTTGGCCAAAAATTTGGTTGGCCCATAGCGGTCACT
>WASW01022156.1_pt1 | contig 13384 bp, 4 predicted proteins | sample 5698521 | NCBI WGS metagenome assembly WASW01 (sample SAMN11175560, study PRJNA528189) | sponge metagenome | isolation source: marine sponge | host: Leucetta | place: Antarctica: Western Antarctic Peninsula, King George Island | collected 2013-01
CTGCTCACTCGTAAAATAAAGTCGACGTCTTCGTTTCATTTGAACACTCCATCTTTGTCTCAAAGAATAAAGTGTTGCGTCGACCTGTTGAGGTCACCGTCACATAGCGGCCGGAATCTGGTGGTTCTGATTTTTTCTTTTCCTAGCCAGAAGCGGTCGCCAAATTGCTCTCTATTGCTAAGATTTTTACCACGTCGCGGATGGCCGTTATTGGCTGAGGCTGTTGAAAAAGTCGGATATTGGGCGGTTTTTTGTGGCCGCTGTTTTTATGTCGGCCATTTTGTTCCCGCTTTGGCGTGATGCCGAGGCGGTTTATCGGTTAGGGGTTATAGTTTTGGGTTAGATTTAGGCCATTTCGGTCTGTGGTGGCGGTAATGATTCGATATTTGCGAGGCGTTTGAGGTTCTGGATCGTCGCGGTCATCAGGAACTCGTCTTTCGCTCCGCACAGTCCGCGAAGCCTCAACCTGATCATAGCGTGAAGATGTTTTGCCTCACCAAATAACCGCTCGATCTTCTTGCGCTGGATGCTGGACGTAACATAAGCGTCGGTTTCCATTAAATCCTGAGTATAGTCACGGGCCTCCTGATTGACGTCGCGATTGATTTTGCGACTTGCATCTGTCGTACACTGAGGCTTGAACGCGCAGATGTCACAATCCTGTTTTTTGGCCCGGTATCTGAGCGCTCCACTACTGTCAGGTTTACCGTTTGAGACAAGCTCCTTGCCTCCTGGGCAGATATAAACGTCGCGTCCCTTGTCGTAGGTAAAGTCAGCACGGATGTATTTATCGTTGGCTGCAACCTTGCTTCGTTCCCAGACGGGAATGTGTGGGATGATGTTGTGATCAACTAACCAGCCGAGCATTTTTCCAGTACCATAGGCAACATCGCCGGCGATACGATCCGGTTTTAAGCCAAAACGATCTTCCGTCCGTTCAATCATTATCCGTGTCGCCTCGACCTCTTTGCTAATCCGTGTCGGCGTTGCCTCAACATCAACGATCACAGCGTTTTCCATATCCATCAGATAGTTCAAGCTATACCCGAACATAACCTTGTTGCGCCCCCGACTTGTCCAGGCGGCGCTTGGATCGGTAGGGGATATAGCCTTCGGTTTTTGCTTTGGATTGATCGGAGAGTTCTCACTTTCAAGTGCACTTAGATAATCCCGAACCGGACGACTGCCACTCTGCTCCGGCGTCCAATCCACCTCATGCCCCTTGACCCGCTGAAAGCGGCTGGCGTCAGCTTCAATCACCGAAGCATCAACAGCAAAACCTTCACCGCCGACGAGCCCGGCTGTCATGCAGCCACAGACAACCTCTTCAAATACCTTGCGCAGGATGTCGCTGTCACGGAACCGACCGTGACGGTTCACCGAAAACGTCGAATGGTGCGGGACCTTGTCCTCAAGACCGAGACCGCAGAACCAGCGATAGGCCAGGTTCATTTTAACCTCGTCACAAAGACGACGCTCTGAGCGGATCGAGTAACAATACCCGACCAGCAACATCCTGATCATGAGTTCGGGACAGACAGATGGACAGCCAAGGTGACTGTAGTGGGACTTCATCTCACCCCTCAGCCAACTGATATCCAAGACCTTATCAATCCGCCGCAGCAGATGATCGTCCGGCACCATGTCTTCTAAATCAAATTCGTAGAAAAGACGGTCTTGCCGTCCAACCGGGTCACCCATCATCGCCGTAATCCCCCGTTTCTGACTAAACGAGTGAATCATGATCCGATTCACAGATCAACCGACTTGTTCAACAGCCTCGGCTAAAAGGAGCCGAAAATCGCGGGTTCCCAGAAAATGGCTCTTAATGACCCAAAGGAGACATCAGAGATCAGTGATCTGAAGCATTTTGCGCCGTTAAGTTAATGGCTCCTCCTGACCAAAAGCGGCCGAAACGTCGTCTGCCTGAATATGTCCGATATGAGCAAAAAGTGGCCTTTAATATCGATTATATATCCCTGTAAATTCACAGGTTGGGTATTGGCTGCTTTTGGGAAAAACGAACAAAACTTAGGAAATACATGGGGATTGTAATGAAAGTCTGGCATTGTCACGCTAACTGAATCAGGTCACGGTATAGCATTGAGATTTCCCCATCCATTCTGGACAAAAGGGACATCTGAAAGGCAATTCAAATGATCGCGGTTATCTCGATGATTCAGAAATGGCGTTTATTAGGTAAAAAAGCCGCCATGTGCGGCGGATTTCTGTCATATATATTTGTGGTTCTTTTAAGCGCCGAGATCCATGCGGTCGAGACCTTTCCAGCGGAAATCCCCAAGACCAAGGGGGCTCTTGCGGTAATGATCAAGGCTGTCCTGCATCAGGACAAAGCCTTCCTAAAAAGTTTTAAGACAAGTGGGTCTTCTGCCAGTGCAAAGATGAAGATCAAAGGCGAGGATGTGACCCTCTTTGCTTTCAAGCGCCCTGGCGTTCCCAAGGTATTGCTCGCCATCGTGCCCGAGGACTTTAAGTTATCAACCTTTGTCCCTATTCCGCCCAACACGCCTGTTGATGGTGTAAAATTCACCAATGTGGCGTTGGTCTACGTGCCTAAAGGCGCGGGCCGGGCTGGTGTTTCTATCTCAGGATTGCCGGCCGCCTTAACAAAATCCTTTGCTGGAATTGGCACCAAAACTGATTTTAAGGACGGATTGAATGTGTTTGGCAGTGCGGACTTCCAATCTGTCAGGGCCGTCAAAAAATTGATGTCAAGCCTCGGACTCCGTCAGTTTCGCGCCCCTCTAAGTGGTAGTTTCTCTTCTGATATCCTGCGGTACGATTTGAAAAGCGCCAGTCAGAAGTTGAAAGAACAACTGTTCAATAACCTGCACCTCACCTTGCCGCTGCCTAAGTTCAAAATCCCTGGCATGCCCAATACCGTATCCATAAAATCCGCTCATCTCGTAATTGTTGGAAAAGAAGTCAAAGGTAAGCGGAAGATCTTCGCCGGCGTTGCAGGAGAGATGGACGTCAAACTGGGGAACAAATCCAGCACGTTTGATTTCGGCGTCCTGACCGGTGATAAGCTTAAACTGACCGGCACGTCAAAAGACACGGTATCGCTACCTCTTTTTAAGACAGCTGAACTTACGAAAATGAATTTCACCGCCATTCGAAATAACGGCAAGTGGGCGCCCGGAATAGCGGCGAGATCAAAATTCAACGGCAAGGATTATTACACGTCGGTCGTGGTGCCAAACAGTGGCCTGCCTGAATTGACCTATAGCGCGAATTTGCCGCTCAGCGATATTGCCGGCGTAAAAATAATGCCGGGTCTGGACGACATAAAAAGCAACTGGATTGTGCTTAGAAAAGACTCTATTCGGGTTGACCTGAACATCAAGGGTATCCGCACGGACATGAACCTCTGGAAACCGCAGGGGTCCTCCAAGATGTTTGCCAGATTTGGCCTGGGCGATTTATCATCAGATAAAATTATCCCGAACTCGAAAAATTCGCCCCTGAAAGATGCCACTTTCAAAGGCCTGACGTTTGTTTTTAATCCAACCAATGCTGCCAGAAAGTTCAAACTGGCCCAGTTGCCTGATGAGATAGGCTATCACACGTCGTTAGCACATTTGACCGAACTGGACACCAAACCCGGTTTTAACATGTTTGGCCACGTGGACATCAAACCGGGCGGCGAAATTCACAGCCTGTTGAAGCATGTCGGGGTGAATAATCTGTCTCTGCCTTTGAACGGCAAAATCTCTAGTAAGGTATTGGGCAAGTCTGATACGGCAGTCGTCAAAAACGAAATTCTCGATAGTCTGGATCTTAATTTACATATTCCCAAATTCAATGCGTCCGGCGTCTCAAAAATTGTTGATATCAAGAGCTCCCATTTATCGATTAAAGGCAAAAACACCAATGGCAAGCGGACGGTCGATGTCGAACTCACCGGCGAACTGGAGGTGAAGGCGACACGTAAAACACTGACGTTCGATTACGAAGTTGTCATGAAGAAGACACCTGGTCAGCCGGACCAGATTCAGATTAAGGGCGTAACAAAGCCTGGCACTGACCTGTCGGTGTCGCTGGTCGAGAAATTCACCCTCACCGACCTGAGCATCCTCGTGTACAACGAGCGGGGCAACTGGACCTGGGCGATCAGTGGCAAATCTACCTTCAGATCGAAACCGCTCAACGTCATATACATGCGCGATCACTCCCTGCTCGTCTATGTCTACAGAAAATTGAGTCTTGCCGAAGTCGCCGGCGTTCCCGTCGTGCCGGTCGTCGATGATATCAAGGTCGATTTGTTTTCCGTTTACGAGAACTTCTTGCGCGTGCGCATGAACATCAAGGGCGTGGGGGTGGACTTGGATCTGTGGAAACCACTGGGGTCATCCAAATTTTATACCGGGTTTTTGATGGGAAACTTTTCGCCCGACAAATTTATCCCGGGCACAAAAGATACGCCGCTCAATGACGTGTCCTTTAAGGGGCTGACGTTCATTAATAATCCAACAAAAACGGCCAGAAAGTTCAAACATTCCGAACTACCAGATGAAGTCGGTTATCACCTACCAAGCGAATTTAAAGTTGTCACCCTTAAACCCGGCCTGAATGTATTCGGCAACATGGACGTTCACCCCGCCGGTAAGATGGAAACCTTACTCAAAAGGGCGGGCATCAATAATCTCAACCTGCCCCTCAACGGAACGATTAGCCCGAAGGCGTTTTCCAAGAACATCAGCGGAACAGCGATCAATAACGAAATTCTCGATAACCTCGACATCAGGGCCACGTTGCCGATACCACATGCACTGAAGTTTCCAAACCACGTCAAACTCTCGCCGCCCGGTCTGGAGATCAAGGGCGTCAAGAAGGACGGCAAACGCGAGATCGATGTCGCCGTCACCGGCAGAATGGATGTTGATGTTCAGAACCAAAAGGTCGCTTTCTTTTATAGCGTGGAAACCAAAAAGCAGGCGGGTAAACCGGCGGAGGTTTTCATCACCGGCAACACCGAACCCGGTAAAAAAATAACGCTCGATATGTTTCATAAGTTCACGCTCGAAAACCTGAGTCTGCGCATGACAAAAGTTGGCAAAAAATGGTCATCTGAGGTGTGTGCAACATCGGAACTTCGTTCTAAACCAGTCAATGTCAAATACGTACACAAAGCTGCAGGCGAAAAGTATCTTGATATTGAAACTAAATTGACGTTAGCCGACCTGACAGGTCAATCCAGTTTGCCCGGCCTTAGCGACATAACAGCTGGTTTTATCCACATCAGTGACAAGTCCATACGCATGAACGTGGCGATCAAAAATACCATCGGGTATGTCGACATTTATAAACCACAAGGTGCATCGAAACACCTGATTGCGGTGACATTCGGCGAAGAGAATATATCACCAGCTCAGTTCATCCCCGGCACGGCCAAATCGCCCCTAAAGGATGTGATTTTTAGTGGACTGAGTTTTGTATTGGCACCCAAAGATCTCGCCGGGCGCATGCACCGTGACCAAATGCCAAGAGACATTGCTTATCGACTGCGGCCGGCTGCCGTGCCCGGGAACATCATATTGAAACCGGGCCTCAATGTATTCGGCAAGCTTAAAGCGCATCCGTCAGGCGCGTTGGCGAAACTGTTAGGGCATGTTGGAATTAAGGATCTTAGCTTCCCGCTAAATGGCGGGTTCAGCCCCAAGGTCTTTGCCAAAAATGTCAATGGATCCGCGATCAAAAACGACATCCTCGACAATCTCGATATTCAGGCTGACCTGCCGAAACTTGCCTTCAACGGTATGCCCAAGAGTGTACAGTTCAAGAATGCACACCTGGCGATCAAGGGAGCCAAAAAAGGCACGGCCCGCGGTATTGATGTCGGCGTCTCGGGGGAACTGGATGTAAAGGCAGGAAACGAAAATGTCGCCTTCGATTTTGATGTCGATATCAAGAAGGTAGCGGGCGACAAAACCCAGATCAAAATAACCGGCGACAGTGCGCAAGGCAGTAAAATTACCGCCGATCTGGTTGAGAAAATAACCGTTACCGACCTTTCTTTTGAGGCCAGTAATGGTGGTGGGCACTGGAACTGGCAGGTCGGCGGCAAAACAACATTCCGCAGCAAACCTGTTGAGGTTGAATACCAGTCAGACCATACGCTGCTGCTCAGCACCAACATGGCGCTGTCCGACGTGATTGGCCATAAGGGTATTCCCGTTCTTGATGATATCAAGAGCAACTGGATTATCATTCGTCCGAACGCCATCCGTATCGACATGAACATCAAGGGTATCCGTACCGATCTTGATCTGTGGAAACCTGAAGGTTCTGCCAAATACTACGCAGGGTTTACGATGGCTGATTTCTCGCCGGCTGAGCTTATTCCGGGCACCGAAAATTCGCCGCTCAAAGATGCCACATTCAAGGGGCTGGTTTTTGTTCATAGCCCCGCAGCCAATATCCAGGATATGCGCAAGGGCCTGCCCGATGAAGTCGCCTATGGTATGCGAAATATCCGCGGCCCGATCCTGTTCAAAAAGGGGCTTAATGTTTTCGACCATCTGGACGTTCACCCGACCGGAGAGATGGCAAAATTGCTGAAGGACGTCGGCATTAGTGACCTCAGCCTGCCGCTCAATGGAGGGTTCAGTAGCCATGCCTTTGCAAAAAACATCAGCGGCGCGACCATAAAAAATGCAATCCTGGACAACCTTGATCTCAAGATAAATTTACCGGCGCTGAAAATTCCGGAGGTCGACAAGTTCCTGACATTCAAGAACGGAACACTTGCGATCAAGGGAAAGACAGCAAGCGGGGCGCGGGGGCTCGACGTCGCCCTGTTGGGGGATGCTGATCTGAAAGTGAAAGGCGATACGGTCGAGTTTGCGATTGATGTTGCATACGACAAATCCGGCGGAGCTTCTACGTTTGAGTTCAAGGGCCAGACGGAAAAGAAATGGACCCATCCGCTTGGCATAACCATGCTTGATCTGGATAGCCTGAAGCTGGACATCAAAAAGAAGAAAAAGGCGTCCGGCGACAGCACCATGGACATCAAGGTGACGGCCAAGAGTGATATCGGAAGCAATTCGAAACTGGACGTCATCGTAGATGTGCATGAGACAAACGGCGCGGTCACCGACGCTTTCTTTGAACTGGACGGACCGTTGCAATTGTCCAGCATTCCCGGCGTTAAGGATATTCCCAACGCCAGCCATTTTGAAATTGATACGATCAAGGTTTCCGAACACGGGATCGAAGCCAAGACTGATTTTGGCGGCAATAAAGATCTGGATGTCTTTTTATTCACGGGTTCAGGCTGGAACCTGATTATCCGCCAGGACAATTTCGCCGTCACTGAACTGGTGCCGCCGCTGAAAGACACACCTCTGAAACACATCGTCCTGTCCGAAGCCGCTATCGTGCTGTCGAAGGACGGCCTGTCGGGTCCCATGTCAGGGTTCTCTGTCATTGCACAGGACGCACTTAAAGATATTTATGGCGCGAACGCCGCAAACATTGACGTTGATCCGGGCCTCAGCCTGATCGCGTCGTTCGAGCATAAAAAATCAAAGGGCGGCATGTCGGACGCCTTCTCAAGATTGGGATTGTCAGAAGAACGCGTGATCCTCACAGGAGGCATCGGCGGCCTGTTCGGCGGGCCGACGACGTTCGATCTTGAAGTCGACTTGAGCGCCCACACCGGTGCCAAGAGTCAACCCAAATGGATGAAATCGAAGCCCGGCGTTGAGGCTGTATTCTCCATGATCGCCACTGAGGCCGAGGGCAATTTTGACATCGAATTCGGTATTGGCGTCGACATCATCGCCAATGTGCACGGTACCGAATTGGTGTTCGACGCCAAGACGGCGCTTGAGTTCGAGGACGAGAAGATCGACGTCAAGATCGTCGCCAAATTAAAAGATAACAAGGGCTGGAAAAAACCTTTCGGTATCCCCGGCTTTACGCTTTATGACGTTGGGTTCGATCTGGGAATTGACGAGGACGCGGCCATTCATCTGGGTTTCGATGGAAGTTTTAAAGTCAGTGGCGACAAGTTCACTGTCGCCGCCGATGCCGACCTGCTGCCGGAAGCGTTAGGCGCGCCGCAGGATATTGCTTTTGTTGGTTCGGCCGACAAGGTCGATATGTTCTTCATGGAAGCGATCGCCATCGAGATGATTAGCGGTGGTGGGTTCAAATTGGATATCCCAAGCGGTATTTTACCAACCTTTACCGGGGTCAAATTTGCCTTCGCCACCCCTGGTGCTCAGGACCCTGATCTTAACATCACGGGTGAAGGTTTCGCCCTTAAAGGTGCTATGAACTGGCTCGATCATGAGGTCGGCAGCATGGATATAGCCGTCGGCCCGACAACGGGTATCGTTGCGGATGGCAAGATCGACGACATTACGCTCGGCCCCATCTCACTAACCGGCAATGATTTTCATTTGAAGGCGGCACCCAAGGCGCTGCCCAGTCTGAAACTTGATAGCAATATTGATGTCATCGGCATCAAAGAGAAGGTTAAGGTCGATTTTTCCAAAAAAGGGGTCACCATCGACGTGGCTGCGGCCCTGGGACCGGATATTTCGCTGACCACCGATATGTCGTTGTCCGGCATCGATCTTGGCGCCAAGAAACCGGACTTCAAAAACGCCGACTTCGCCCTGGACGCCGACCTGAAACTGGACATTGGCAAGTTCATCGCAGGGCCGGGCAAAAAAGCCATAAACGACATTTTCCATAGCCTTACCAAGGATCTACAGGCGGGTATCAAAGCCGTCGCCGCAGCACAGAAAAAGGTTGATGGATTGACGACCCAGATTAACGCTGAACGGGAAAAAGTGCGCAAGGAGAAAGCTGCTGCCGAATCCAGGGTTCGAAGCGCTGAGAACCGCGTCAACGGCCTCAATAGCCGGCTTTCCGGTGAATGGGCCAGCTACCACCGTTGTCATGGCTGGGGCAAATGGCCGTGCCGGGGCAGGGAAGGAATTCGGATCGGTTGGACCGAAACTGAAGTACGCGTTGCTGACGAAGCTCTGAATCTGGTGAGATCGCTGATTTCACATTTTCCGGTCGATCTAGACCCCCGAGTTGCCAAGTTGCTTGGTGAACGGGATGCCGCCAGGGGCGTTCTTTATCTCGCCAAGGAAGCGATTGAAGGGCTCGATGTGATGAAGCCAATTATTAAACAAATCACCAACGCCTTGACCAATAGCCTGCACAATACGGGTGTCGCCAATTCCATCAATATCAAAAAAGCGTCTTTCAAAGCCGATCTGCAAGGCATCATCAAGAAAGATGAACCGGTTGAACTGGCGATGGATGTCGAGCTGTTCGGTGCCAACGTCAACGACAGCTTTTCGTTCAAACTTAAAGATCTCGTGTATGACGTTGAACAGGTCGGTATGTTGGGGCTATATGCCATCGAGCATCTAATCGAAAAAGTCATCGCAGACATTCCCGGTCCGCTCAAAAACAAGTTGAGGGGTGCCCTGGCGTCCAAACTAGATGCCGCCGATGCGTCGAGAAAACGGCAACTGGCTAAATACAGCAAAGAGTTTGCGGCCGTTAATGGGGCTGCCAAAGCCATCCGGGATCGAAATGCTGCCTACAACGTCGCCTTTTTGAAAGCTAAGATGGCGGGCGGGGCCAGCGCGCTTGATCATGATACATCTGAAAATTTCAAGAATGAAATGATTGAAGTTGGTCATACCGGGTTGTGCCTGACAAAATCAGGTGGACAATTAACTCAAACGGCATGTAACGGTGCGGCGGATCAGCGATGGTCAACACGCCCAGCCAATGGTGCGAGCGGCGTAACGCCAGGCGCTGGTTATGTATTCATTGACCTGCAACAAAATGGAGCCTGTATTTATCCAGATGGCAGATGGGGCGCTGTGACCAAGAGTTTCAGCGATCCAAAGCTGGCAACGGAAGGTGCGTTTAAATTCCAGGAAGCGGTATTTCAGGGTGACGGCAATATTGCCGTCGGCGGCTGCACAAACAGCAAAGAGTTTTACTGGAAGGTTCTCAAACATGGCAACGGCTGGATGCAGATTTCTAATCTGGCAACGCGCAAATGCGTGCATTTTGAGAACTCGAATGCGATTCCAGGAAAAGCAATTGCCAAGTGGAAAGCCTGCACCGGTGCGGCAAATCAGGTTTTTCGTCTCGCTGATAACATAACACCCAAGTATCATAAGGCGAATATAGCGCTTCGAAATGACGCACAATCCGTTTGTTTCCAAAACGTCAATGCAAAGAGCAATATTCTTGCCGTTGGATGCAGATATGCGGCGCGCTATGACTATTTGATCGATATTCGCGGTTACATTAAATTTATAAACACCTTGTCCGGCAAATGCCTGCAGCCGGAAACTTACGGGACCGGTGCAAAGCTCGTGGAACGCACATGTTCACAACTGGATTACCAGTGGTGGGCGCCGCAAACTTACCCCGGCGCTGGCTCATTCGAAATGCCCAGACCGGGACGTGTACGCGCGCTATTGCCACCAACAGTCTCAATAAGAATGTGCCTGTCACGATGCAGGAATGCACCAATACATCCTTGGACGCCATCACACCCGTTACCGATCCAAATTCCGGTATTACCTACGTGCTGAAATGGCCCAACACCAAACCAACAAATCCTTTTGGCTCTTATAATGCTGCCTACCCCGGAACGCCCAAGGTCGGCGTCTGCTCAATGAATGGCATGAGCGGCGCAAGCTGGCTGCCCGGAACTCTAACCATTCTGGCGTCCAGCGCTAACTGTTGGGTTACACTTGGCGGTACTGAATATGCAGATAGAGGTGGCCAACAGATGTACGTTCACACCGTCGACGGCGTTGAATGGCTAAAACCACCGGTCAGCGGAAAGTTCCCCCCTAACGCCATCCCCAGCGGATACCATGTGGGCTTCAAAGAGGGTGGCGCAGGGCTTGGGACAGCGATTGCCTATACCTGCCGTGCCAAAATTTGGGGTAAATTTGATAACCCGAAACGCTGGGTCACCCGTGTCGGTTGGACACTCGATGCTAGGACTTGTACCTACACCTATTACAACAAAGACGTCACAACTAATTTCGAGGTGCTGACGCGACTACCTTCAAAAGCCTACAAACTGGACCTGACCAATTGATCGGAGCGCTTTTGTGATGCGGGTGAGCGACTTGATCTCTGGTGCGGTTGTTGCGTTGCTTCTGTTGGCCCCTGCGGTTCATGCAGGTGATGCGGCGCGCTTCACGCCGGAGGGCGCGCTCGTACAACCTGAAAATTACCGCGAATGGGTATTCATCGGCGCAACGGTCGCGCCCAATGACATCAACTTCGGTTCGGCCTACGCGCCGGGCATCAAGCACACCTATATGGACCCGGAAAGTTTCGCGCACTGGAAGTCGACTGGGGCCTTTCGTACTGGCACAATCATCGTTCAGGAGCGCCTGGCGGAGGAACGTTCGGAGTTTATGAACGCGGAAGGATATTTCGCCGGTAAATACCTGGGCTTACAGGCGATGGTCAAGGACGCCGTGCGGTTCCCTGAATCCGTCTGGGGGTTTTTCAGTTTTGGCGGACCGCCTTATGCTGAGGCTGTCCACAACGTTCCGGGAATGGGTGAACTGGATTGCGCCGGGTGTCATACCCGCGCCGATCATGACTGGGTGTTCACCCGGTTTTATCCCATGCTGACGGCGGCGGCCCCAACACAATCTGAAGGCAAGACCCTGTTTGAACGGGACTGGACCCCGGCGGTCGACAATTCCGATAATCCGCACGCCACACAAATGGGGGACGGATTAGGACCGTTGTTCCACACCCAATCGTGCAACGCCTGCCATCCGTCAGGAGACCGGGGCAAATTCACCTTTCGCTCAGATGGCGTGATTGAGGGCGACGGGTTATTGTTGAAAGTCGGGGCCGGTAAATCGGGCGATCCCATATACGGAAAGCAAATTCAAACGCGCGCTATTAAAGGCCTAAAGGCGGAAGGGATTCCCGCCGTCCGGTTCGAACAGGTCCGGCATTCTACAGGGCAAACCCTCAGAAAGCCGACGTTTGAATTGCGCGGCCTGGCCTACGGCGCGATCAGTCCGGGCATACAAATTGCCGGCCGTATCGCCCAGTCGGTTAAAGGCAATGGGGGGCTTGAAAAAGTGCCGGACGAACATATTCTGGCCCATGCAGACCCCGATGATGTTGATGGAGACGGTATTTCCGGTCGCCCGAACGAGATCGAACTTTCCATGGGCGGAACGGCGATTGGCCGTTTTGGGTGGAAAGCGGGGCAATGGTCATTAAAAATCCAGACAGCCAAGGCCTTTCGTATGGATATGGGGATGTCATCACCTTTGATGGGGCCTGCCTGGGGGGACTGCACGCCCGTACAAACCGAATGCCATGAATTAACGAACGGAGAACATCCCAGAAAAGGCGGCCGCGAAGTGAGCGCCGAAACACTTGAAAAGGTGACTGAGCACGTTGCCGCCCTGCCCCCGCCGTCTCCGCGCGGATATAACGCAGAGGGCGAGAAGGTTTTTACTGATATCGGATGCGCTGCCTGCCACATCAAATCGTTGCCTTTGTCCGGCGGCGGACATGTAAATGCCTTCACCGATTTATTGTTACACGATATGGGCCCTGGTCTCGCCGACGGTATTGAAGAAGGGTCAGCCACCGGTAGCGAATGGCGGACCGCCCCGTTAATGGATTTAGGGAAGACTATGGCTGCCAAGGCACCACTGTTGCATGACGGGCGGGCGCGAAATGCCGATGAGGCTATACTGTGGCACGGCGGCGAAGCGGAGCGGGTCGTTGGCGCCTATACCCAATTGCCTAAAACCAAATTGAACGCGCTCCTCAACTATCTTGGAACATTATGATGCGTATCTGTGCGCCAAAATTTTTCGGACCGATTTTGTCAACGATTACTGTGTTTGCAGGCGGCGCTGCACATGGGACCGAGATGCCAAAGTTCGTCGCTGAAACGGAAACGTCCGGCATCAATCACATCTATAGCGGCGGGTTTGAATTTATGACAGGCGGCGGCGTCGCGGCATTTGATTGTGATGGCAATAACCGACCGGACCTGTATTTTGCCGGCGGCGAAAAACCTGCCAAATTGTATATCAACCAAAGCCAATCAGGCGGCGCTCTGGCCTTTAAACCGTCGCAACAGCCGGACCTTGATCTGAAGTCTGTTACAGGCGCCTATCCGCTGGACATCGATGGTGATGGGATCACGGATCTGGCGGTGTTGCGCCAAGGTGAGAATATACTGATGCGCGGCCTCGGTGAATGCCGGTTCAAGCGCGCCAATGAAACCTGGAATTTTAGCGGCGGTTCGTCCTGGACAACGTCCTTCTCCGCCACATGGGAACGTGGGGCCAACTGGCCGACC
>WASW01008137.1_pt1 | contig 13379 bp, 11 predicted proteins | sample 5698521 | NCBI WGS metagenome assembly WASW01 (sample SAMN11175560, study PRJNA528189) | sponge metagenome | isolation source: marine sponge | host: Leucetta | place: Antarctica: Western Antarctic Peninsula, King George Island | collected 2013-01
GAACCCGCGGCCTCCGGCGTGACAGGCCGGCGCTCTAACCAACTGAGCTACACCCCCTAACCAGGGTCGTTAACGCCGTAAAGCATCAACGGAAGCGATGATCTAAAGCACCCCTATCAGGGTGTCAAGCGATGACAGCGCAGGTAATGAAAAACCTTGTCGATAACATTGCTTACAACAAATGCAGGTTTACTGAATTGCGTTAATGGTCGCGCCATTTTATCGAGCACCCCATGCTTGGCACTTGTTGCTCTGGACCATGTCCGGTCTCCGCGATCATGAGCATAGCATTGACGAGTTCCCGGTCCCGCTCAGTTGCTTGGCCCATACGCAGGTCATCAAGGCGTCCCCGGTATTGAAGTTCACCCAACTTATTCAGTCCGAAGAAGTCTGGTGTGCACACGGCACCATATGCCTTCCCCACGGATTGATCTTCATCGACCAAATAAGGAAAGTTAAAATCATGCTGCTTGGCGAACTGTTTCATCTTAGGCGGCGAATCCAGTCCAACGCTTTGGTAGTCATTTGACATCACTGCCAACACGTTGATTCCCTGCTCCATGAGTTCGTTGGTATCTGTTGCGAATCTCTTAGCGATGGCTTGAACGTATGGGCAATGATTGCAGATGAAAACGATTAACAGTCCCCGCTCTCCAAGCTGCTCGTGCATCACGTATTCCTGCCCATTCGGATCACTGAGCGTGAACTCAGGCGCTTTCCAGCCAAAATCACAGATAGGTGTATCAAGCAACATATTGGCTTTGTTCCTTTGTCAGGGCTCATGAGATACGGCCACGATCTCCTCAATAATGCGACAAGAACGCGACCGTATCTGAAGCAATGGGTTATCTATGCCGCGGCTTTATCTTTAGCAATCCACGCATTCGGTGCAAATGCCGAGTCGATCTCGGTTTCTGCAATATGATTTGTATAGTTCGACATCACTTTCAAGCTGGTGCCAAGAATAACTTCGAACACGGTTTGTTGTGAATACCCTGCCTGTGTAAATGCAGCTAACTGTTCCTCAGTCGGCCAGCCACGCGTTTCATGGATTACGGCCGCAAAAGTACGGAGCGCTTCAAGTTTTGCGTTAGCAATCGGTGTATCATTGCGCAAAGCATCAATGACGTCGGCAGGAACATTCGCCATCTTTGAAATCGTCGTATGAGCCGCCATGCAATAGTCGCAACCATTCAGGCGATTGTTGGTCATCAGAATGATCTGGCGCTCAGTTTCGGATAAATCTGTCTTATCAAAAATTCCAGCAAGGGTCTTATAGCCTTCAAGTAAGGCAGGTGCTTCGGCCATTGTGCCATGCAAGTTAGGAATGAATGAATAGGCATCCTTAGAGCTTTCGAGAAGTGCTTTTGAACCTTCTGGTGCAGTATCGATAGTGTGTGTTGCAAACTTTATCATTGGAAACTCCATATCTATGGTTAGTTAATTTGTTTGATCGGTTTATACCGATCAGTACAAACATAAATATGAAGTTTATACCGATTGGTCAATACAAAGCATACAACTGAATAACTTTATTTTGAGATGATGTTTATCGCATGGGATTTTATGGCCTGAAGTCCCTCTTCATCGTATACCCCTCGAGACAACACTCGAAGCGCGACTACTAAACCAAGTAATGTTTTTGCTGCTGATTGGTGATCCAAATTTATCGGGATCGCGCCAACCTTTTGGCCCAATTGTATTTGAGTCTCAAAAAAACCTTCGAAGTCCAGAAAGCCGGATTTGACCGTCTTGGCGATATCGAGGTCCTGATTAGGTAAATCGAGAGCTGTGTTTACGAGCAGACAACCCTTGCATTCCTTATCAGCAAGGCTTTCAGCTATGATGCCATCGAACAATGTGTTGATGGCTAAAACTGGGTCTTTTAGTGCAATCAACTCTACTAACGTCGCCCGACGATGCTCTTGATCATATTTCAGGATAGATTGCGAAAAGAGCCCCTTTTTACTTCCGAATGCGTTGTACAGGCTACCTTTGTTGATGCCTGTTGCTTTAATTAAATCTGCTAAAGACGTGGCCTCATAACCTTTTGCCCAGAACACTGATGTCGCTCGATCAACAATCTCGTTCACATCGAATGATTTTTCCCAGGGCATTGCTATCTCCATCTCGCCTCAATTTCGCATAGAAATATGAATTTATTAGACCAATTGGTCAACACTAATGCAAAAGCTAACGATAGCCGGTTGAGAACCGTCTATACGTAAAGCAACAATTTTAGGGGGTGAATGGTGGGCGATGACGGGCTCGAACCGCCGACCCTCTCGGTGTAAACGAGATGCTCTCCCAGCTGAGCTAATCGCCCATTCGACGGTTGATATACTTCGGCGCGCAGGTTTCAGCAACCCCTGAAATGCATCCTAAAAAGAAAACGCCGACCACAAGGGCCGGCGGCTTCTCAAGATATAAAAACGTCGACTAGTTGACGGCGTCTTTAAGACCTTTGCCAGCTTTAAACTTAGGCTGTTTAGAAGCTGGAATCTGAATTGTCTCACCCGTACGTGGGTTACGACCTGTTGTTGCTTTGCGGTCAACGACGGAGAACGTTCCGAAGCCAACGAGACGGACTTCACCGCCACCCTGCAAAGAACTTGTTACGTTATCAAATACCGCATCAACGGCTTTGGCTGCATCGGCTTTCGTCAAGCCTGCGGAATCCGCAACTGCGGCGACGAGATCATTTTTATTCACGGCTCATGCCCCTTTTTAAGGTTTGAGAATATAAGTTACATCCACGTTCACGAGAGAAACAAAAAGTCCCTCTCAAGAAGCGGCGCTCAAGATAAATCTAGTGCGGACGCTCTCTCAGCGTCAATTAAACACCCTCAATAAACCGCAGAATTCTGGGCTTTTCTGATTTAAATCCCGTAACCCTCAGGAAACAAAGCGTTATTTCGGATGCCCTTTTTTTACAATTTTTGGTGATTTAACTCAAATATGGCTGTAAGCCGCAGAATTCTGCGGAAAACACGCGAATCAAGGCTTCCGATTCGAATGCATAAAATTTTATAGATTGGAGGTGCTGCTCTCATCTGTCTCCTTCTCCATTACATAGAGGGAGGTGAGTCTCTCGTAAAAATGCACGTATCATTCTCACCTCTCTCCTCTTTTAGGAAACAGAGGTTTGGTGAGGAGGTTTCTTCGGCAATTTGCAGACACAAAAAAAGGCGTACCCGAAAGTACGCCTTTTTCTATTCGATTAATTGAGAAACGTTAGTGTTTCACCAATCCGCTTCCGGCATCGTCACCTGAACGTGACGCCAGTGCAGTGGCTTCGGCCTGGTCAGCCTCAGTCCACTCAATCGGCGTCATTGGTGATGCCAGAGCTCGCTCCAGGACCTCGTCAACATTTGAGACCGGAATAATCTCAAGTCCCTTTTTTACGATGTCAGGAATATCTGCGAGGTCTTTCTCGTTATCTTTTGGGATAAGCACGGTCTTAATGCCGCCGCGAAGTGCTGCGAGAAGCTTTTCCTTAAGACCGCCGATCGGCAACACACGACCACGAAGAGTCACTTCGCCCGTCATTGCAACATCCCGACGAATTGGAATACCCGTCAAAACAGAAACAATCGATGTGGTCATGCCAACACCTGCTGATGGTCCATCCTTAGGTGTCGCGCCTTCGGGCACGTGCACGTGAATGTCGCGCTGACTAAACAGTGTCGGGCGGATGCCAAATGTATGAGATCTGGACTGCACATAAGATTTTGCAGCCTGGATGCTCTCTTGCATCACATCACCCAGTTTACCGGTAATTGTCATTTTACCGCGGCCAGGGACCATTACAGATTCAATGGAGAGCAATTCACCACCAACTTCGGTCCACGCAAGGCCTGTGACAACACCAACTAAGTCCTCTGCTTCGGCTTCACCAAAGCGGTACTTTTTGATACCTGCGAACTTTTCAAGGTTCTTTACGGTTACTTTGACCTCTTTGGTTTCACCTTTAAGGATTTCAGTCAGTGCTTTTCGGATCAGATTCGCCAATTCACGTTCGAGATTACGTACGCCGCTTTCGCGCGTGTAATATCGGATAAGATCCGTGATTGCGGTTTCAGAGATCGACCACTCGCCGTCTTTGATGCCATGCTTTTCAAGTTGCTTTGGCAGCAGGTGGCGTTGGGCAATTTCGAGTTTCTCATACTCAGTATAGCCTGAGAGGCGAATGATCTCCATCCGGTCAAGAAGCGGACTAGGCATATTCAGCGTGTTTGCCGTGGTCACAAACATGACATCCGACAAATCATAATCGACCTCAAGATAGTGATCGTTAAAGGTCGTGTTCTGCTCTGGATCAAGAACTTCAAGCAATGCAGACGCTGGATCACCGCGATAATCGTTACCCATCTTGTCGACCTCATCCAAGAGGAACAACGGGTTTGAAGACTTCGCTTTTTTCATCGATTGGATGATTTTACCCGGCATGGAGCCGATATACGTCCGGCGGTGACCGCGGATTTCAGACTCATCACGCACGCCCCCCAAAGACATCCGAATAAAGTTACGTCCAGTTGATGCCGCAATGGATTTACCCAGCGATGTTTTACCAACGCCCGGAGGACCCACGAGGCACAAAATCGGGCCAGTTACTTTGTTGGTGCGTTGCTGGACAGCCAAATACTCGATAATCCGTTCTTTGACCTTCTCCAGACCATAGTGATCGTTATCAAGTATAGCTTCGGCCTGCTTGATATCCTTTTTTACGCGCGTGCGTTTTTTCCAAGGAATACCCAGTATCCAATCAAGATAGTTGCGCACCACGGTGGCTTCGGCCGACATTGGTGACATACTCTTGAGCTTCTTCAATTCAGCCAAAGACTTTTCTTTGGCTTCCTTGCTCAGCTTGGTCTTGTTAATTTTCTCTTCAAGCTCGGCATTTTCGTCTTTGCCGTCATCAGTCTCACCCAGTTCTTTCTGGATCGCCTTGAGTTGCTCGTTGAGGTAATACTCGCGTTGTGTCTTCTCCATTTGCCGCTTCACGCGGTTACGGATCTTCTTTTCAATCTGCAGGACGCCAATTTCAGCCTCCATAAAGCCAAGCACACGCTCGAGACGTTCAATAACGCTCTCAACCTCAAGCAGTTCCTGCTTTTCAGAGATTTTGATAGCCAGATGCGACGCGACGGTATCGGCCAGCTTTGATGGATCATCGATCTGGTTCAGTGATACGAGGACCTCAGGCGGAATTTTCTTATTGAGTTTGATGTAACTTTCGAACTGAGACACCACAGAACGGGAAATCGCTTCGAGTTCGCGCTCATCACCAAGTTGCTCCGTAATCCGGTCAGCCTTTACCTGGAAGAACTGATCGGTCTCGGTAAATGTATCAATGCGCGCGCGCTGAATACCTTCGACCAACACTTTAACTGTGCCGTCTGGGAGTTTCAGGAGCTGCAGCACCGTAGACACAGTACCAATCTGATAGATATCGTCTTTGCCAGGATCATCTTCTGATGCGTTCTTTTGCGCGACGAGAAGGATTTGCTTGTCGTCCTTCATCACATCTTCGAGGGCGCGGACAGATTTGTCCCGACCAACGAAAAGCGGCACGATCATATGCGGGAACACGACGATGTCGCGTAGTGGCAAAACCGGGAAATTATCGTTTTTGTTATCTTTATCGCTAGTAGTCATTCATTCGCTCCGTTGAAGTTATACGAGCACCGCACCCCGTCCCCTGCGGCCTCTATTCATTAGGCATTATTATAGTGAAAGTGGGCTGTTTAACGTTGATGTGCAAGGCCAATTAAGATCGTAAATTGCCCTATTTCGCACGAAAATGAGGTTAATTTGAGGATAAATCCTCATTTTTTGCTAAAACCGATGTATTTTGGTGTAACGACAACGCCGTTTGCCTGAAACAAGCAAACGGCGCGACGTAATAGACTGGAAATACTGAGCGTTTTAGGACGCTGACGACTCAATTTCGCCTTTAGTGTCCGCATAAATGAACAGCGGTAAGGCACCATCGTCGACAGTATCTTCGTTGATGACGATCTCTTCAACGCCATCAAGGCCAGGAAGATCAAACATCGTATCAAGCAAGATATTTTCCATGATCGAGCGCAAACCACGTGCACCGGTCTTACGTTCGACGGCTTTTTTGGCAATCGATTCGAGAGCCTCTTCACGGAATGTCAGTGCGACGTCTTCCATATCAAACAAACGTTGATACTGCTTAACCAATGCATTTTTAGGTTTGGTCAGGATCTCAATCAGCGCATTCTCGTCCAGATCTTCGAGTGTCGCCAATACTGGCAAACGTCCGACAAATTCTGGGATGAGACCGAATTTCAACAGATCCTCAGGCTCAACCAAGGCAAGGATTTCGCCAGTCTGGCGATCCTCTGGACCATGCACGTCAGCACCAAAGCCGATGTTCGTGCCACGACCACGTCCAGCAATGATCTTGTCCAAGCCAGCAAATGCGCCACCACAGATGAACAAGATGTTTGTGGTGTCGACTTGCAGGAATTCCTGTTGAGGATGCTTGCGCCCACCTTGCGGCGGAACAGATGCAACCGTCCCTTCCATGATCTTGAGCAATGCCTGCTGTACACCTTCGCCCGAAACATCACGTGTGATCGACGGGTTATCGGATTTACGGCTGATCTTGTCGACTTCGTCGATGTAGACGATGCCGCGCTGTGCGCGCTCAACATTATAATCGGCAGATTGAAGCAACTTCAGGATAATGTTCTCAACGTCTTCGCCAACGTAACCGGCTTCGGTCAGTGTTGTTGCGTCGGCCATTGTGAACGGCACATCAAGGATACGTGCCAGTGTCTGAGCCAGAAGCGTCTTACCGCAACCTGTTGGACCCACCAGAAGAATGTTCGATTTCGCCAACTCGACGTCATTGCTTTTACCGCTATGGCTCAACCGCTTGTAGTGGTTATGAACCGCAACCGAGAGAACGCGTTTCGCGCGTGGCTGCCCAATGACGTAATCATCAAGTACCTCGCAAATATCTAATGGTGTCGGAACGCCGTCGCCTGACTTAACGAGATTGGTTTTATGCTCTTCGCGAATGATGTCCATGCACAATTCGACACACTCATCACAGATGAATACTGTCGGGCCCGCAATTAGCTTGCGAACTTCGTGCTGACTCTTTCCGCAGAACGAGCAATAAAGCGTGTTTTTGGCATCGCCACCGCTGCCTGATTTACTGCTCATTTGGACTCCTTGATCCTTTATCTATTCAGAATCGCTATGTTACTCGTCGCACTGGGGGCCATACAATCCCCAATATCAACGTCAGCATAGCTCACTATTTGTGATGACACAGGTTTTTACTGCGCCATTTCGCTTAACTATCGTCTTCAGTTGATTGAGGACGCTCAGAAACGACCTCGTCAAGTAGACCGAATTCTTTGGCTTCGTCGGCGCTCATGAAGTTATCGCGATCCATGGCTTTTTCGATTTTCTTCAAATCGTTGCCCGTGTGCTCTACATACATATCGTTGAGACGTGCACGCAAACTCAGAATCTCGCGTGCCTGAATTTCGATATCAGATGCCTGCCCTTGCGCACCACCAGAAGGCTGATGGATCATGACGCGTGAGTTTGGCAACGCGTAGCGCTTTCCAGGTGTACCAGCACACAACAGCAATGAACCCATTGATGCTGCCTGACCAATGCAGACTGTTGAGACGTCTGGGCGGATATAGCGCATCGTGTCGTAGATGGCTAAGCCCGATGTAACAACGCCGCCAGGTGAGTTGATATAAAACGAGATATCTTTATCGGGATTCTCGGACTCCAGAAACAGCAACTGTGCGCAAATCAAACTTGCCACTTCGTCGTGCACGGCGCCGGTCAGAAAGATAATACGTTCCTTCAACAGACGAGAGTAGATGTCGTAGGCACGCTCACCGCGATTGGTCGTCTCAACGACCATGGGGACAAGCGTGTTCATGTAAGTATCAATTGCGTTGGACATCCGGTGTCTCTCCTTAATTTCTATCGCTTCGAAATAGTCTGCGACGCCTCTGTATGCAAGGGTGTTCTACGAAAACACGTGGATAAATGGAGAGATCTTGTATTCTCCCTCACTTGTCCTCTCCCCAAATACCGTAACAAAAAACCCCTCTCCCGAAGGAGAGAGGTTTTTGATCGTGAGCCTTTTCTCGATTAAGAGAAAATTACTCTGCGTCTTTCTTCTTTGGTGCAGCTTTCTTCTTAGGTGCAGCCTTCTTCTTTGGTGCAGCTTCGCCGTCATCGCTTTTCTTTTTTGCGGCAGCCTTCTTTTTAGGCGCAGCTTTCTTCTTTTCAGTTTCAGCCGTCTCATTCTCAGATTCGATCTGTTTTACGAGTTCTTCCATAGTGGCGGGCTTATCTGTGACCTTCACCATTTCAATAACGAAGTCGATGATCTTGTCTTCATACATCGGTGCAGCCGCTTGCTCGAGAGCCTGCGGGTTGCTTTTGAAGTATTCCATGACTTCTTGCTCTTTACCTGGGTATTTCCGTGCTTCCTGCATCATCGCCTTATTCATATCGTCCTGGCCGATTTGAATGTTGTTGGCGCGGCCAATCTCGTTCAACAGCAGACCTAACCGAACACGGCGATCTGCGATATCGTGGAATTCTTGTTGCTGATCTGCATCTGGCTCAATCGCATGTGCTTCTTCATGATCTTTGCCGTCGGCATGCTGAGCGTCAGAACCGTGCTCCTCATGCTGCCATTGATGAATGATCGACTGGTATTCCTGTTCTGCGAGTTTTGGTGGAACGTCGAAGCCTATCTGATCGGCGAGTTCGTCCATAAGGCGGCGCTTAACAAGCATCCGGCCATATTCTTTGAACTCACGTCCCTGCTCTTCACGGACCATTTCGCGGAGCTTTTCCAGGCTGTCCGCGCCGGCCATTTTGGCAAGGTCATCATCGATTGGAGAAGGCTTGGTTTCACGAATTTCCGTGACCTTCACATCGAACACAGCATCTTTACCGGCAAGCTCTTCAGCGCCGTATTCTGCTGGGAAAGAAACTTTAACTTCAACATCATCGCCAGCGTTCTTACCGACCAACTGGTCTTCGAAGCCTGGGATAAAGTTGTTTGAGCCAAGCTCGAGGTTGTAATCGTCTGCGGCACCACCTGTAAACGGCTCACCATCGACTTTACCGACAAAGTTGATAATAACGATGTCGCCGGCCTTGGATTTGCGTGCTTTGGTGATTGGCTCAGATGTCTTGTTGGCATCTGCGATACGCTGCAGTGCTTCTTCAATGTCTTTTTCTTCGACCTTTGGCACCAAACGCTCAACTTTGATTTTCGCAAAGTCAGGCAATGTGATTTCAGGGAGAATATCGAATGACATTGTGTATTCGAGATATTTACCGTCTTCAAAAGATGTCACGTCAAACTCAGGCTGGCTAACCGGGCGTACACCCTTCTCGGCAACCGCCTGCTCAGCAGAGCTAGATACAGCAGCTTCAAGAACTTCACCCATGACGGATGGTCCATAGCGCTTGCGTAGGAGACCTACTGGCACTTTACCTGGACGAAATCCTGGCATGTTTGCTGTTTTAGCGATTTCCTCAAGACGGTGTGAAACCTTTTCTTCGATTTCTTTCGCTGGGAGCGTGACTTTATATTCACGGCTCAGACCTTCGGATTTAACTTCGGTAACCTGCATAGGATTTCCAAACACTCATTCGTTGACATCAATGGACGGATAATTTTTTCATCATTTGTCGCCACTCCGGAGAGTTGCATCGAAAAGATGGTGCGGGTGAAGGGACTTGAACCCCCACGACTTGCGTCACAGGTACCTAAAACCTGCGTGTCTACCAATTCCACCACACCCGCGTGTGACCACCTTGAACGTGACGCAAAACACATGCGTCACCCCGAAGCGGTGCGACACTCTACTTATTTCACCTTGCCTGTCAAACGTTGCGGAAAATGAGCGGATTTATGTCTCCAAATGAGAGAGATTAACCCTTGAGAAGTGCGCGCATTGCACTGGATGTCGCGACTTTGGCACGGGCTTGATAAGCTTCATGGTTATCTTCGATTTTACCCAAGTGATAGAGGTAATTGACCATAAGCCCAGCTGATTGATTGAGACCATTCGCGGACGTATCACCAAGCCAATTTAACCGTTCAATGCGTGCACCATTCGACAGGTGGAAATTGGCTACAGGGTCAGCTGCCCTGCCCTCACGGCGTTTTTCCTCAATTAGATAACGCGCGCACAGGCGCATCAGCGGGGCCTTTAAGGCATCCGATACTTCTATATCTTCGTGCCAATCAGGCTTTGTGAGGATGTTCTTCACAGCACCTTTTAAGCCGGTGTCTTTGTTGTACACGGCCTTCAATGCCTTGCGTTCTACTGGCAGTAAAATCTTTGGATCACCGACTGCAAACAGACCTTCAAGCCATTTCCTAAAGCCTGGAATCGGCGACAAGGTGGCGTACGCTTTTAAATTTGGAAACTCTTCGCTGAGCTCGCCAACAACACGTTTAATCAGGAAGTTACCAAAGCTGATTCCTGCCAATCCCTGTTGCGCGTTGGAGATCGAATAGAAAATTGCGGTATCTGCGTCGCCTGGATTCTGCAATGGCGCATTCTCATCCAGCAATTCCTGAACATTACCAGCGATCCCGTTTACGAGTGCGACTTCAACAAAAATCAGAGGCTCGTTTGGCATCCGGGGATGAAAAAATGCAAAGCATCGGCGATCTGAGTCCAATCTGTTTTTAAGATCATCCCAACTTGCAATCGCGTGGACAGCTTCGTAGGCAATAAGTTTTTCCAGTATTGTCGCAGGAGTCGTATCCCAGGAAATTTGTTTCAATTCCAGGAAGTCGACATCAAACCACGAAACGAGAATTGCCTTTAGATCACGCTCTAGTGCTTTAAGCCCCCGGTCTTCGCGCGAGAAACGTAAAAGTTCTGCCCGCAAGTCGACAAGAAATTTAACGCCATCCGGAAGCGCGTTAAATTGTGTTAAAAGCTTAGTTCTCGGTGCCTCAAGAGCTTTTCGAAGAAGATACTCTGCATCACGCCGATCATTGTCATCTTCAGACAATTGAACAGCATCGATCGCGGCATCGACCTGGCCCGTGTTGGTATCGAACTCATGAGCCATCACGCTCAAAAAACGTTTTCGTCCTGTCTCGTCTAATGCCAGGTATACCTGACCGAGTTTTGCCGCTTCGGCCCGTGCTGAAACTTCGCCGCCTTTATTATTCAAGCAGGCCAGCATCTGTGTGCGGAGCGTACTGAGATCAGAATCAGGGAGATCGGGTCGGGCCATGGCCGTCGACAGATCATAACTCGACCCAGCAATAGCGCGCCATCCGTCGCGCAAATTGTTGATCGTTCGGTCTAAAAAGCTTGTTGGTTCACCATCCATAATACTTAACGTGCATTCATTGTGTGGTTATTTCAAGGTGTCCTTTGTGACAAAAATAATTCTCGGCTGCTTATTTTTTGTCGAAACGCGTGACGCCATTCCAACTACTCGGAGGTGGTGTTTTCATATACGCCTGGCATCTCTCCAAAAGCGATTGAACAACTTTGTCGTCAGGAACTTCAGCTTTCAGTTTCTCAAGTACGATTACAGCTTGATCAAAATCTTGATGTAAATAAAAGTCGAAAGCTTGTTCATAACTGGACGCATGTTTGATTTCTTCTTTGCTGAGCCCGAATGCAACGAAATCACCGCGCTCTCCAATGAGTTCATAAAGTGTCACAGGAATAGTTGTTCCCTTGGTCTCAACAATATCAACGCGACGAAACAAAAAATCACTGGAGGCTTTCTTGCGGATCGCATCACTCACCAGAATGCTCGTGCCGTAATATTTATTGAGACCTTCCAGGCGTGCTGCCAAATTCACACAAGGGCCAAGGCAGGTGTATTGTATTCGGTCACGTGCACCCATATTGCCGACAAGGGCTTCCCCGGTATGCAGCCCGAACCGTGTTCGCATAATGTGCGCACCACGTTTTTCTAGTTCTTCGTTCAGATATTCTGAAACCGCAAGCGCCGCGAGCGTACCACGACATGCATTGTTGACGTGTTGCTCATCATCCGACGGCGCATTCCACATCACCATAATGTCACTTCTCGCTTCACACCGCCGACTTCCAATTGCTCACCGGGTTGAATAAGATTCCGCACCAGATATACACGAAAATAGCTCGGATAACACACGCGGTAATTCTTCAGCGATATCTTCGGCGATAAGACCAGGCCCTATATATTTCCCGGCTTCACCGTGGCACCAAACCGCAGCGCACGCTGCTTCGAATGTGGGCGCACCCGTTGCCAATAGACCGCCAATCATGCCAGCCAGCACATCCCCTGTCCCCGCAGTGGCTAACCATCTGGGTGCGTTTGTATTGATAGCGGCACGTCCATCAGATGCGGCGATAACGGTATCAGCCCCTTTGAGAATAACCACAGCACCACTTTGTGAGGCGGCGGCCTTGGCACGTATTAGTTTGTCACCTTTCGCATTGAATAGACGCTTAAATTCACCTTCATGGGGTGTCAGGACCGTAGGTCCTTGAATTGCATCAAACAGATCAGCCGGATTATCTGCGAATACACTTAATGCATCTGCATCAAGAACAACGGCACGTGTACCGCCCACGAGTGCGCTTAGAACCATCGATTTCGTTTCATCACTGACTCCAAGACCGGGGCCCAGAACAACAGCATTGCGCCTCGGGTCGCGCAAAGTGTCTGTAAAATCGATGCGGGCTTCGACGATGTTGCCGGGATCGCCCGCGAGATAAACTCCTCTTGCGTCGTCTGGCACGGATAGTGTTACAAGACCTGCGCCAGTCCGGCGCGCTGCTCGCGCCGCCAAGCGCGCTGCGCCCGGCATATCGGCACTTCCAGCGACAACAAGATGGCCGCGGTCATATTTATGATCGGTTGCTGCTTGTTTGCCGAACACCGACTTAACCCAAAGGCTTGGTGTGTTCTCGGCAATACCCGGCTTTATGATATCCAGCACAGTTTCAGGAATACCAATGTCGACAACCGTAATTTGTCCGCAGATACCCCGTCCTGGATACAACAGATGACCGGGTTTTTTTCGAAAGAACGTGACGGTCTCAGTTGCCGGGAGTGCCGTGCCAAGAATTTGACCCGTATTGCCATTGAGGCCACTCGGCAGGTCGACTGCGATCGACGGCAAGCCCAAGTCACGTGCGGCATTCAGTACGTTTGCGATCGGCCCTTCGATGTCACGGGTCAGGCCAGCACCAAACAACGCATCAATGACGACGCAATCTTCTTCCAATGTGACCTTGCCACCCTTCAAAAAATCCAAACTTGCCATAACTTCGGAATTTTTTCATAGCCTATGAAGCATCTTCGCAGGAAGCGCA
>WASW01001987.1_pt1 | contig 13365 bp, 11 predicted proteins | sample 5698521 | NCBI WGS metagenome assembly WASW01 (sample SAMN11175560, study PRJNA528189) | sponge metagenome | isolation source: marine sponge | host: Leucetta | place: Antarctica: Western Antarctic Peninsula, King George Island | collected 2013-01
CGCGCTCAGGCAGGATCCCGAAATCCTGATCGCCCGACTCCGCGGCGCCTGACTGTCAGGCAGCCCTACCTGGGCAGTTACATAATTTTAAGCTAAATCATGTTTTCTGTAAAACTCGTAGCCACATCCTTGTAATTTACGGTCTCTTTGCCTATTAAATAGGCAATTCAAAAGGAAACTATAGATGTCTATCAATATTGGCTCCGTCAGACTGGAAAACGCCATCGTTCTAGCCCCGATGTCTGGCGTGACCGACCTGCCATTTCGTCGGCTGGTAAAACGCAGTGGTGTTGGTTTGGTTGTATCCGAAATGATCGCAAGCAAGGCGATGATTTACGCATCGAAGAAAACCATGAAAATGGCAACTCACTGTGCTGAAGAACATCCAATGTCAGTTCAATTGGCCGGATGTGAACCAGAAGTGATGGCTGAAGCAGCAAAATTGAATGAAGACAGAGGTGCTGCTCTTATAGATATCAATATGGGATGTCCTGTAAAAAAAGTTACTAAAGGTGATGCGGGTTCAGCACTCATGCGGGACATAAGTATGGCTGGCAAAATTCTTTCTGCCGTCGTTGAAGCAGTTGATATCCCCGTCACGCTTAAGATGCGAACGGGGTGGGATGACTCAACCCGAAACGCTCCTGAACTTGCAAAAGTCGCGGAAGAGTGCGGCATTCAGGCTTTGGCTGTTCATGGTCGTACGCGCTGTCAATTTTATAAAGGGCGGTCCGATTGGAATTTTATCCGAAAAGTAAAAGAAGCAGTGGATATTCCAGTGTTTGGAAATGGCGATATCAATACAATTGAAGACGCTAAACAGATGCTCGCACAATCGGGAGCAGATGGCATGTTGATTGGACGTGGCTCGTACGGCAGACCGTGGTTTCCCAATCAAGTGCACCATTATCTAGAGACCGGAGATCACCTCTCTGACCCGTCTTTGTCAAATCAGTACGACCTGGTGATCGAGCATTACAATACGATTTTGGAACACTATGGCACTCAAGCAGGTGTTCGTATTGCCCGTAAACATCTTGGGTGGTACTCAAAAGGGTTAGTCGGATCGGCAGAATACCGTGCGGAAATCAATCAACTTTCCGACCCTGAAGTTGTCAAAGCGCGCATCGAGACATTTTACACCTTAAATCGCGAACGATTAGCCGCCTAATGATTAAGGCAAAGGCATTGATCACCCCAAATGATCATGCCCAAGAGGCACCGGTCAACGGTGATATGTTGTTAAATGCGATCACGATTGCGCTTCTTGTCATTGATGATGATTTACACATCGTCTATGCAAATTCGGCCGCAGAACAATTTTTCAAATCCAGCAAAGATACGTTACTCGGGAAAACTTTACCTGAATTCATCCCGGTAGATAGCCCAGTTTTTAGTCTGATAAATCAGGTCAAAGGGTCGGGGCGCCCAGTGTCAGAATATGATGTCACATTGGAAACCCCAAAAATTGGCACCAATTTCGTTAACATTCAGGCCAGTCCAGTACCGGAGTTGGCCGGTTTCACTGTGTTATCAATTCAACTTCGGTCGATTGCTGATAAAATTGATCGTCAACTTACACACCGCGGAGCTGCACGCTCAGTAACTGCAATGGCATCAATGTTGGCTCACGAAGTGAAAAACCCATTATCAGGTATCCGAGGCGCTGCTCAACTACTTGAACAAAATGCGCGCCCCGACGACAAAGAATTGACGCTCCTCATTCGTGACGAGGCGGATCGCATCTGTGAATTGGTTGATCGAATGGGGGTATTTTCAGACACCCGTCCGCTTGAACGCAGCGCTGTCAATATCCATCAAGTGTTAGATCGCGTGCACCGGCTGGCGGAAAATGGATTTGCGAAAAAAGTTCGATTTCGAACTGTATTTGATCCCTCATTACCGCCTGTTTACGGCAACCGAGATCAATTGGTTCAGGTGTTTTTGAACCTTGTCAAAAATGCCGCGGAAGAGGTTCCTGAATCGAACGGTGAAATTATTTTAGAAACAACTTATCAACAAGGTGTGCGATTTGCTGTTCCAGGGAAAGGATCTCGCGTACATTTGCCACTTCGGGTTAGCATAATTGATAACGGCCCTGGCATCCCGGACGATATAAAACCCTATCTGTTTGACCCGTTCGTGACGTCGAAACCACAAGGAAGTGGGCTTGGCCTCGCACTCGTCGCTAAAATTATCAACGACCATGGCGGGGTCATTGAATGCGACAGCCACGCCAAACGGACGGCATTCAAAGTAATGTTACCAATGTTCAGCGGAGATTATTGATCATGAACGCACCAACCATTCTGGTTGCCGACGACGATGCCAGTATCCGCACGGTCGTAACTCAAGCCCTTAATCGCGTTGGGTATGACGTCCGTTCTACCTCCAATGCTGCGACATTATGGCAATGGGTTAGCGACGGTGAAGGTGATATGGTCATTACCGACGTTATCATGCCTGATGAGAACGGACTGGATCTCGTTCCTCGGATTAAAAAATTACGCCCAGATCTTAGGGTGGTGGTCATGAGTGCCCAAAACACACTGTTAACAGCTCTTCAAGCCAACGAACGAGGTGCATTTGAGTATCTTCCAAAACCGTTTGATATCAATGAATTAACGAATATTATTCGCAGAGGACTAGAGGCACCAGTCAAAGAAGAACCCCTGTCACTGGACGGTCATGATGAAACATTGCCGTTAATCGGAAGGTCACCTGCAATGCAGGAGATTTACCGAACATTAGCACGCTTGATGGGTACAGATTTAACCGTCCTAATTTCAGGGGAATCGGGTACCGGAAAAGAATTAGTCGCTCGTGCATTGCATGACTATGGCAAAAGAAAAAAGGCTCCATTTGTCGCTGTAAATATGGCTGCAATTCCGAGGGAGCTGATTGAAAGTGAACTGTTTGGGCACGAAAAAGGAGCCTTCACCGGCGCGGCTAATCGCACCGCCGGTAGGTTTGAAATCGCAGAGAACGGAACACTGTTTCTTGATGAAATCGGAGACATGCCGATCGAGGCGCAAACCCGTCTTCTTCGGGTTCTGCAAGAAGGTGAATATACATCTGTTGGTGGACGAACGTCCGTAAAATCAAATGTTCGAATAATTGCCGCCACGCATCAGGATCTTAAACAGTTGATCCGCCGGGGACAGTTTCGTGAAGATTTGTATTTTCGTCTGAATGTCGTGCCCCTGCGTTTACCACCACTACGTGAACGGGCCGAAGATATCCCAGAACTCGTACGCAATTTTCTGACTCAAGCCGTCGAACAAGGCCTGCCATGGAAAACTCTGGATCAAAGTGCATTGGAGCGGCTGAAGCTGCATTCTTGGCCAGGTAATGTCCGTGAACTTGAAAATCTAATTCAGCGCCTGGCGGCACTTTATTCTCAAGAAACAATCGGCATTGATGTAATTGAAAAAGAATTCGCCGAACTTACCCCGGCTATTCAACCGTCTGAAAAAGAAGGACTCGCCCAATCTGTCGAAGAGCATTTGGAGATCTATTTCTCAGCCCATGACGGACGCCTTCCTGCCTCGGGACTATATGATAGGGTCGTTCGCGAAGTAGAACGCCCCCTCATTACACTTACATTACAAGCGACACGCGGGAACCAAGTAAAAGCAGCCGAAATCCTTGGCCTAAATCGCAATACACTACGCAAGAAAATCCGCGACCTGGGTATTCCGGTCATTCGAGGCGGGAAATGAGCGAAAAACCATCTGCGTCCTCGAGCGGAATAGTCTTGCTCAAACGCGCGAGTAGCAGCCGGAAAATTGCCTACGGCCTGGCTGCGACTGCCGTACTTTCTGGGATTGCCACAGCCGCCACGATGACCGGACCTTTGGCTCAAGACTATGATATCGGAACTGTCGTAAGTCTGCTCTATCTAGATGGCGTATTACTTTTATTATTAAGTACAGTAATTGCTAGGCGTATGGTCTTATTATGGCGTGACCGGGGGCGCGGAGAGGCTGGAGCAGGTTTGCACCGTCGACTTGTTCTAATGTTTAGTTTGGTCGCCGTAACACCTGCAATTTTAGTTGCCATATTTTCGGCCTTATATTTGAATTTCGGCCTACAAACGTGGTTTTCCGAACGCATTAACACGGCAATTAATCAGTCTCGGACCGTAGCCAACGCCTATTTGCAGGAACACCGAAACAATATCCGTGCAGATGCCCTTTCAATCGCCAATGAACTAAACTTCAATGCCTCAAGATTAATCGGTAATCCATACGCATTTAATTCAATTCTGTCTTCCCACGCGACCTTTCGGTCGTTATCTGAGGCGCTTGTAATTGATAGCGTGGGCAAAGTCCTTGAGCAATCCAGATTCAGTTTGGCGGGAAATTCTATTACCAACATCTCAAAAATCCAATTTACCAATGCCGACGACGGTGAAATCGTTATTCTTAGGTCCGCCAGCGCAGATCAGGTTCGAGCACTATTAAAATTAAATCGTTTTGTGGATTCTTATCTTCTGGTCGAACGATTTATTGACCCCAGAGTATTTCGGTATATTGACCGCATCAACGAAGTGGTTGGCGAATACAACACTCTGGAAAAAAATAGAGGTAAATTTCAGATTAGTTTCGTTATGATTTTTGTAATCCTAGCGCTATTACTCCTGATGGCCGCAGCCTGGGTTGGTATTACAGTATCAAACCAGTTGGCGACCCCAATTGGCCGACTAATTCGAGCTGCGGAAGACGTCAGTGAAGGAGACTTAAGTGTTCGTGTGGAAACAAGTGATGATATTGACGAAATCGGGATACTAACCCGCACCTTCAATACGATGACCTCACAATTGGAAGCCCAACGCTCAGGGTTGGTCGATGCTCACCGAGAGTTAGATGAACGCCATCGTTTTACCGAAACAGTGTTGTCGGGCGTATCAGCCGGGGTAATTGGCTTAGACGCGGATGGAAATATCCATTTACCAAATCGTTCTGCATCGTTGTTGTTGGCGACCGATTTATTGGAAACAATTGGAAAACCATTAATCGAAATTGTGCCGGAAATGACGGAGCTTATGAACGGAGCATTTTCGAAACATGATCGCCAACGGCGGTCAGAAATTCAATTGACCCGGGAAAATGAAACCCGAGTGTTGCATGTCAGAATTGCTGCCGAACGCCTGGATGATAAAACCATTGGGTATGTTGTCACCTTTGACGACGTAACTGATCTTTTATCTGCTCAACGCACCGCCGCCTGGGCTGACGTCGCTCAACGAATTGCTCATGAGATAAAAAACCCACTCACGCCAATTCAACTTTCGGCAGAGAGACTTAAGCGAAAGTATTTGGCTGAAATAACCACTGACCCGGAAGTCTTTTCCTCTTGCACCGATACAATAATTCGTCAAGTCGAAGATATTGGTCGAATGGTCGACGAATTCTCATCTTTTGCACGCATGCCTGAACCATCAATCAGGTCGGAAAACCTTTCTGAAATATGTCGCCAAGCAATTTTTCTTGAGCAGAATCGCAATCCGGACATTAAGTTTTCAACGACTTTTCCTGACCATGACATTGAGCATAATTGTGATACTAGGCAAATTGGACGAGCGCTCACCAATTTATTGAAAAACGCAGCAGAATCTGTTGGAAGTGCGGTTGACCAAGAGATTATACTTGCTGGTCATGGACACATTGAGTTCGAGGTTTCGGAATCAAATGATGCCCATGTTGGTGATGAAACTGTCGCTAGTATTAGAATTTGCGATAATGGATTGGGATTACCAACCGGGCCAAAAGATCGTTTAACGGACCCTTACGTAACAACGAGAACAAAGGGTACAGGACTTGGTCTTGCCATCGTTAAGAAAATCATGGAAGAACATAATGGCGAACTGATTTTAGCCGACCGAGAGGGGCAGGGTGCTGAAATTACTCTTATTTTCAGAGTAAACCCAGAACAGCCTAAAAAATTATCAAAAGCTCGGATTGATGACGACAATGATCCCGTTCAAATAGAAATTGCTTTAACATTACGGTCTTCAGACGGTTAAAGACGAATAATAATGAAACATGACATACTCATCGTTGATGACGAGACCGATATCCGAACCCTGGTTGCTGGTTTGCTTCAAGATGAGGGTTATACCACTCGAGAGGCTGGCAATAGCGATCAAGCATTAGCTGAGGTAGATCGCCAGCGCCCAAGTCTCGTACTTCTTGATATTTGGCTGCAGGGCAGCACTCTCGACGGTCTTGGCATTCTAAATGAAATCAAACGTGATTACCCAAGTTTGCCAACCTTGATGATGAGCGGACATGGAACCGTCGAGACCGCAGTACAAGCAATTCAAGACGGCGCATATGACTTCATTGAGAAACCGTTTAAATCTGATCGCCTGTTGTTTCTGGTTGAACGCGCGCTTGAAGCGGACATATTACGTCGAGAAAATCAGGAACTTCGCCTGCGGTCGGGGCGGTCTGACGAATTTGTCGGCGGATCAACTGCAATTCGGGAACTGGACGCTGCAATATGCAAAGTTGCACCAGTCAATAGCCGTGTCTTTATTACCGGACCGGCAGGTTCTGGCAAAGAAATCGTCGCGCGACAAATTCATAAACATTCAAATCGCGTCAAAGAGCCGTTTATTGTGGTTAATTGCGCGACAATGATCCCTGAACACGCAGAAGAAATTTTGTTTGGCAAAGAGACTATCAACGAGACTCATCAAACAGATATTCGCCCAGGAATGTTCGAAATGGCTCATAATGGAACTCTGTTTTTGGACGAAGTCTGTGACATGCCGTTGGAGACTCAAGGAAAAATTATTCGGGTCCTGCAGGATCAGGTATTTCAGCGCGCTAGCGGCACCTGTGAAATGAACGTCGATGTTCGTGTCATCGCCGCGACAACAAAATCAATAACGGATGAAATCGCGGCGGGCCGTTTCCGCGAAGACTTATTTTATCGACTGAATGTTGTACCGCTCCAAACACCTGCCCTGACCGAACATGCTGAAGATATTGGAGCATTATCAAAATATTTTATGGAACGAGCAGCAGAAGCCACCGGACGGTCACCGCGAATAATTGGAGACGATGCACTATCTGCTCTCCAGGCTCATAATTGGCCCGGCAATGTCCGAGAACTTAAAAATATAATCGAACGCTTACTGATAATGGCCCCAGGTGATAGTTCAGATTCCATTGGAATCGCAATGCTGCCACCGGAAATATGTTCTGATACGCCATTGCAAATATCAGATAGCGGGTCTCTCGAAATCATGGCATTGCCTTTACGCCAGGCACGGGAGATATTTGAACGTGAATATTTGGCCGCGCAAGTTACCAAGTTTGGCGGAAACATATCCAAAACTGCGGATTTCATCGGTATGGAACGCTCGGCCCTGCATCGGAAATTAAAATCTTTAGGCATTCAATAGGGGGGATGAGCCGATGAAAGTTATTGTTTGCGGTGCTGGACAGGTCGGATCGAACATTGCCCGCCACCTTGCAATGGAAAATAACGATGTAACGGTTGTTGACCAATCACCTGAACTCGTCCGGAAAATCAGCGACACTTTGGACGTTAAGGGAGTGGTTGGACAGGCGTCCAGACCTGACGTATTGGAACGGGCAGGGCTGGAGGACGCTGATCTATTGATCGCAGTTACCTATTCAGACGAAGTTAATATGATTGCCTGTCAGGTCGCCCATTCGTTATTTGATGTGCCAACCAAGATTGCCCGCGTTCGTGAACAAGCTTATCTGGAACCGATGTGGGCAAATTTATTTTCACGTGATCACATGCCGATCGATGTCATCATTTCACCGGAGATGGAGGTTGCCCGCGCTGTTGCCCGCCGCCTCCGGGTTCCGGGCGCATTTGAAATGATTCCGCTGGTTGACGACAAAGTTAAGTTATTGGGCGTAAGGTGCGAAGATGATTGCCCTCTGGTCAATACGCCGCTTCGCCAGTTGACTAAATTATTCCCAGACCTAAACATCGTTGTTGTCGGCATCATGCGCGACAGTGTCGCGATTGTTCCAACATCTGAAGACCAAATGCAGCCCGGCGACGAAGTCTATTTTGTTGTCGATAGTGATCAGGTTGGCCGGGCAATGGCTGCGTTCGGCCATGAAGAACATACGGCAAGACGGTTATTGATTTTTGGCGGAGGGAACATCGGCCTGTCTCTCGCACAGCAGATCGAGAGAGAGCAGGATTGGGTCAAAATCAAGATCATTGAAAATTCTCAGAAACGCGCCGAGCACATTGCCAGTGTCCTCGACAAAACCATGGTTCTGCAGGGCGACGTATTGGATCAGGAAATTCTTGATGAAGCGAATGTCGCCGATACTGAAACCGTGGTCGCCCTGACCAATGATGATGAAACCAACATTCTGGCCTCACTGCTTGCCAAACGTTATGGCTGCGGACGCGCAATAACACTGATAAATAAGAGTGCATATGAGCCGCTCATCAGCTCGCTCGGCATAGATGTCGTTGTCAGCCCAAGAAACATAACCGTATCGACTATTCTCCAGCATGTTCGGCGCGGCCGAATTCATTCCGTTCATACCTTACGCGAAGGTTTTGGGGAACTGATAGAGGCGGAAGCCCTGGAGACATCTGATCTGGTCGGAAAACCGCTCCGCGAAGTAAAACTCCCCTCTGGCGTTCTGCTTGGCGCAATCGTAAGAGACGGCGAAATGATCTGCCCGGGCGGCAGTACGGTGGTTCAAGCCAGTGATCGTATCGTTCTGTTCGCCGCCGCAGAAGTTATTCGTAAAGTTGAGAAAATGTTTTCCGTACAGCTTGAGTATTTTTAGGTTTTATTGAGGTAGAGAAATTTAATGTCACGCATCGCTTATGTAAATGGACAGTATGTTCCCCACGCCAGCGGATCGGTTCATATCGAGGACCGCGGTTACCAGTTCGCCGATGGAGTCTATGAAGTTTTTGCCGTTCACAATGGCAAACTCATTGGTGTTAAGGGCCATATGGACCGTCTTGAGCATTCGTTGTCAGCCTTGCAGATCGATTGGCCAATGAAAACCGGCCCGTTCATGGTTGTCGTTAACGAAGTTGTCCGCCGCAATCATGTCAAAAATGGCCTTGTCTATATTCAGGTTACCCGCGGCGTCGCCCGCCGCGACCATGCGTTCCCCGCCGACAGCATAAGTTCCATGGTCATAACCGCAAAAAAAGCGGCGCCGCTTGATAAAGTGGCGCTCAGCAAAGGCATCGGCGTGATCACCATCCCCGACATTCGCTGGAAACGCAAAGATATCAAGTCCGTTTCTCTTCTCCCCAACTGCCTTGGTAAACAACAGGCTCGGGAAGCCGGCGCATTTGAAGCCTGGATGGTTGATGACGAGGGCATGGTCTCTGAAGGGACATCGAGCAACGCCTGGATTGTCACCAAAGAAGGCGAGTTGGTAACCCGCGACATTTCAAATGCCATTTTAAACGGCATCACCCGTCTTGCCATCATTGAAGCGGCGAAAGAGAAGGGCATCAAGATTACCGAACGGGCTTTTTCGGAGCAGGAAGCGCTCGATGCCAAAGAGGCCTTTATCAGCAGTTCCACCTCCCACGTCAAAGCCGTCACCAGAATCAATGACCAACCCGTTGGCAATGGCCATGTCGGTGAAATGACCAGTCATTTGCTTGATCATTACGTTGATTTTATTGAAGCAAAAGGCGGCCCGCAGCATACAGACAAATGGAATTGAGCAGTCCGGAACGGCGCCCAAAGGCGATTTTATTCGACTGGGACAATACACTGGTCGACAGCTGGCCGGTTATTGGCGATGCCCTCAATACAGCGCTGACCACGTTCGGTCATGATCCCTGGTCCCCCGAGCAAGTGCGCAGCCGGGTTCGGAAATCCATGCGGGAAAGTTTTCCAGAGCTGTTTGGCGACAAATGGCAGGATGCGGCAGACGTTTTTTATGCCCGTTACGGCGCTATTCATGCCGATCTGATCGAGCCCATAAATTACATTGCCGATATGCTTGTTGAGTTGACCGAAATGGGGATTTACCTTGCCGTTGTCAGCAACAAGACCGGGCATTTCCTGCGCACGGAAGCAGATCATTTGGGTTGGGCACATCATTTTGGCACCATAATTGGCGCCTTTGACGCGGAAAAAGACAAACCGGCAATCGAGCCCGTTCATCTGGCAATGGTTGGCGGGCCGGATTTGGGTGATCCGTGGGACCGCGCCGATATCTGGTTTGTCGGCGATACGGACATCGATATGGAATGCGCCATCAATGCCAATTGCACACCTGTATTACTGCGCCAGAACGAACCAGAGGACGGTGAATTTGATGTTTTTTCTCCGCAATATCAATTTCAAACCGGACAAGCGCTATGCAAGTCACTTCGAACCCTCTATGCTGACACTGGTATCTGACGTTAAACGTGCCTATATACGTTTAATCGATGGGGGAAACTTGGAAATTAAGTAACCAAGAGTGTACTTCCGCAGTCCTTCCCCGGCATGTGGAAACAACTAATTAATAAAGGGGTTAGACGATGGCACCAGAACGATCACAGAACGTCCAGGACGTGTTTCTCAACCATATCCGGAAACAAAAAACACCCGTTACGGTGTTTCTGGTCAATGGCGTAAAACTGCAGGGAATTGTTACCTGGTTTGACAACTTTTCAGTCCTTTTGCGGCGTGACGGGCACACGCAACTGGTCTATAAACACGCGATTTCAACAATTATGCCTTCGGTTCCGATACAGTTGTTCGAACCGGAGAAAGAACTTGAGGCTGCTGAAGATTGATCCAGTTGACGACCGGTTTTAGATCCAGGGCTGTAAGTAGCTAATATGGGTCGACCACAGGGCGATGAGCGTGACCGCTGCATCGTAATTCACCCCAATTTAAAGGGAGCTGCGAGCGCCGCGCGGTCCCCATCGTCGCGCCTTGAAGAATGCGCCGGGCTGGCGCTGGCAATTGACTTGAACGTCGTGCGCTCGGACGTGCTGAACATCGCCCGGCCCAAACCGGCAACGCTTCTGGGCGGCGGCGCGGTTGAGAACGTCGCCAAATGGGCAGACGACGATGAATACGGCATTGACGTCATCATCGTCGATACGGCCCTGACGCCGATCCAGCAACGCAATCTGGAGCGGGTCTGGGAGCGTAAGGTGATTGACCGCACCGGGCTCATACTCGAGATTTTCGGGGCCCGGGCACAAACCAAAGAAGGCCGCCTGCAGGTCGATTTGGCGGCGCAAACCTATCAGCGCAGCCGCCTGGTCAGAAGCTGGACCCACCTAGAGCGGCAACGCGGCGGGGCCGGGTTTATGGGCGGCCCGGGGGAATCCCAGATCGAGATCGATCGCCGGCTGATTGACCAGCGTATCGTCCGCCTCAAACGCGAAATTAGAGACGTCACCCGAACCCGAACCCTGCACCGCAGCGCCCGACGCAAGGTGCCGTACCCGATTGTCGCGCTGGTTGGCTACACAAACGCCGGAAAATCCACACTGTTCAATACCTTAACCAACTCAGATGTGATGGCGGAAGACCAGTTATTCGCAACGCTCGATCCGACCATGCGCGCCCTTGATCTGCCGTCCGGCCGCTCGATCATTCTGTCGGACACAGTGGGGTTTGTCTCCGACTTGCCGCATGAACTGGTGAACGCTTTTCATGCAACACTGGAAGAAGTACTCGAAGCCGACCTGATCATCCATGTCCGCGACTGCGCCCACCCGGACTCGCTGCCCCAGCGCAATGACGTCTTGGACGTGCTTAAAACCCTTGGCGTCGGCGAAAACGCAGACCCAGACACCGGCACTGGCCCAGGCAAAGACACTGACACAGCCCCAAACACAAACAGCGACAAACCAATGATCGAAGCGCTCAACAAATCAGACCAGCTTGATGATATCGGGCGCGAGGTGGTCACCAACCGGATCAACCGTGCACCGGATCCAAGTTACCTGATATCGGCAATAACGGGGCAGGGCGTTGATACCCTGCTGGCCGCCATCAACGACAGCATCACGGCGGGGTATGAGACCCTGAACGTCACCCTCGAATTTGAGGACGGCGCGACACTCGCCTGGCTCTACGAACATGGCGACGTCACCGAACGCAACGACGACACCGCGATAGAACTCACCGTCCGTATGGACAGCGCCAACGCCGAACGGTTTCGCCAAAGGGCCCAATGAGGGGGTTAACGAGCGGGTTTAGAGAAAATCGCTGGCCAAATCGTGGGCCAAATCTCTGAACAAATCACGGGCCAAATCACGGGCCAAATCACGGGCCAATTCCCATTCTGGCCCCCCATTTACCCTTATAAAACCCTATTGTTTTGCCGAGCACCCGTTTTCCGCCTGCAGTCGAAGATAAAAAACCGCAGAAATTAGCCGTTTTTATCTCCACCCAATGGGGCCAGTGCCACATTTCAACCCAAAAACCCTAATAAAACACTGATTTCACCCCTTAATTGGGGGCAAAATGGAGGTGTTTTGATGCACTGATGCCCGGATTCTGCACTCGTCATCAAATATTTAAGGAGTACCTGAATGAGTAGAGTTGTTGAAATACTATTATATTCGTTAGTGGATGGAATGGGCGTGGAATTTCATGAAATTATGCACTCGATAAGCATTCCACTTCACAAAAGCGCTGGGATGGACGTCGTCACCTTTGGCAGCTCTCTGCACAATTCGGATGCCTATTATTTGCTAAGAGCCTACGACAGTCTCCAGCATCTCAATGTGTCTCAGGACAAGTTTTATAGCAGCGACGCATGGATAAACGGTCCACGAAAGGACATTGTCGACCGGATCGTATCAAGCGAAAAAATCGTGATTCCATTAAAACAAAACGCAATCGATTATCTCAAGAAAACTGACTGGTAATCAACTTACTAATGAATGCAGTTAATGGCCGTTGTTGTCCAGAAAAGAGCCAATATTTTCAGAATGTCATTTCGGCTGTTGTTAACCCATATGTATGGACCGGCAGCGATATGCCAGGGAGGCTTTGCAGGATATTGGAGGTCGCTGATATGGATCCGTTGCCCGGCAGGGCATGCTTGTATGCCTGAGAAGGGGCCTGTTTGTTCGGCACGCGGGCCGGGGCCTTGATGGGAGTACGCACGCACATTTGGTCTCATTAGCGGCCATTTCCGTTGCCTAACAACTCGGCTCGCAGGGGCAGTAGAGTGCTTTTCTGATTGATAGAGACGAACGTACGCTTTTAGTCCATCGATACCTTTCATCATCTGATGGGAAGGATAAGTACTATCGGAGTGAATTTATAAAGCTATACCCCGTTCACGTCAGAACCCGAAACCCCTTGGGCGATATGACGCGGAAATTATCGGATACATCGTCGCATAAACCGTC
>WASW01017126.1_pt1 | contig 13344 bp, 14 predicted proteins | sample 5698521 | NCBI WGS metagenome assembly WASW01 (sample SAMN11175560, study PRJNA528189) | sponge metagenome | isolation source: marine sponge | host: Leucetta | place: Antarctica: Western Antarctic Peninsula, King George Island | collected 2013-01
ATGACGTCGAGTAGAGGCGTCCATTAGCCAGATCCTTATATTTAAATCGAGCCTTCAATCACGTATCGAAGTATGTCGACGACCTGCTCTGGCGTTTCCGTAACGGCTAAAGCCGCACCATCTACTTCTTTTAAAGCATGATTAATTGACGGATCGTGGAGGGTAATAATTGGTTTTCCAAGGGCCGCTGCATAACCCGCATCAAATGCTGCATTCCACTGTTTGTATTTATCGCCGAAACGAACGACCACTACATCTGCGCGCTCAATTAATGTGCGGGTGCGAATTGCGTTGACCCCGGATCCTTTTTTGTCTTTCCAAAAATCGTTACTTTCCGCGCCCATTATATTTACGCCGCAATCGTCGCTTAACGCATGATCGGTGACCGGACTAAATATATTGATTGGTAAGTTATGGTTTTGAACGCCAGCACGAATACGATCGCGCCAGTCCGTGTGTATTTCGCCTGAAAGATAAATTGACCAGGTCGGTTTCGTCATTTGTGGTCTCCAGTTAAAGGGTCAGGTGCGGTGTAGCCCGGCAACAATATCAACATAGTCTGGGTGGTCTGCCTCGATGTGGCCATGACGAATGGCAAAATCAATAACAACTAGTGCTGCGTTGAACTTAAAATTATCTGTGGTCTGGATAATCTCGCATACCTGTTCAAGGGGCCAAAGGAAAAACTCATCGACTTCTCCATCCGTATTTTTCGGCGTAAAATTTTGTGGTATCTGCAAATCAAAGTTAAACAGGACGTCGTCTCGAAACCCTTCAGCGCGGCTGGTGACATAAGAAAGTGTGCCAACTGGTATCGCTTTCTCCGCCATCTCGGGCGGAATAGAGGCTTCTTCGGAACATTCTTTGACCAGATTAGCTTTTAGTAACATTCCGGTAGGCTGACCACCCGCAACAATTTGATCCAGTTTCCCGGGGCCAGTAGGTTTTGTCATGCTCCGTTTGCCAACCCATAAGTGGATTATATCTCCATCTAAAACATATCCGTTCAAATGAACGCCATATCCTTTGACGCCAAATAAAGGTACAGCGGCACGCTCCATCTCAAATAGCGCAGGGGAGGAAAACGAAGCGCTCGCGGGATAGTTCTCACTTCGCCAGCCCGTGATGTGGCCCTGTTTTTTGAGGACCTCAAGTGCATCAGCGACAGCTTCGGTGCGCGCAGTATAACTGTCCAGGTTATCATTCAGATCAACTCGGTCGTTCCCAACCCAAAACGTATCTGTGAATGCACTGAGATGAGGTGCAAACGCCCTATCAATTTGGCCAATTTGAACAGCGCCGACAAAGAACGGAATATAGCGGGCAGGCTCATACTGGGCACAGGCTAAAATGCGATCCATGTAGCTCATTTAATGGATTTACCTTCATACTCTGAATAATCGAGATCTAAGCGATCATACGTTCGCGTTTTTCCGATGTTAGAACTGAACTGACAAGGAAAATTCCGCCCAACGTTCTGGCTAAATTTTTCGCTGTGTCGGTATCCATATGAGAGAATTGAAGGTCGATGTGCAATTCCTGGCCAGCCTCTCCAACGCGCGTTGCATGGCATTGCGCAGGCACCATCGTGAGTTTGGAAAATACTTCCAAAACGCGGGGTAAGGCGGACGGATCTGTATCGGCTATAACTGAAAAACATTGGGTCGGAAGAGATGAGGAAACGGGCTTCAGCCCGGCATATGCGGTCATGATTTTGAGCCTTATAAATTTGATGAAGTGCAATAGACACGGTCTCCCGGCCCTCTGTTTAAGAGGCCGGGCCAGTAATTCGCCGCTGGGCAATCACCAAATAAGGAATCATTTCAATCATTACTCTTTTAGCATACTAAACATGACCTGCGCGTCAAGTTCGGCAATCTAGTATAGCATAAAATAAGAACTCTGTATCAATATCGCGAAAAACTGGTTACAGTCGTAGGTGGTTTCGAGATTGCCTGTATCTAGGAATATCTTGAAATGATTGGGTGGGGTTAACAATGGTTAAAGTCCAGTTTACTATCCATATCCGCATGGCGGCTGTGGCCTTGATGTTCTGTGCAATGGTTCCAACAAACAGCTTCGCCGCAACTCTGAAAATTGGTGGCACTGGTTCTGCGTTAGGCGCTATTCGTATACTGGCCGACGAATTTCGCCGCCTGAATCCAAATATTTTGGTGGAAATTCCACAAAGCCTGGGCAGCAGCGGGGGTATTAAGGCAGTTCTTGCCGGGGTTTTGAACATTGGTCTTAGTTCAAGAAAACTGAAACCTAAGGAACGCGGAGCTGGCGCACAAATGATACGGTACGCCGCCACTCCGTTTATACTTGCAACGCGAATTAGCCCCTCCAATGCAACACCGGGACTTTCGTCTGAAGAGATAGTTAAGGCGTTTTCAGCTGACCCGTTGTTTTGGAAAGATGGAAGCGCCGTTCGTATTATTCTCCGAAATGAAAAGGATACGTCGACCAAGCTACTAATATCAGCATTTGAGGGTATGGACGTAGCGCTTGCTAAGGCCCGTTCAGTTCAGGGCATTCCAGTTGCGTTTACCGAACAGGACAACATGGACTTAGCAGAGGTCCTGCCAGGACCCCTGACGACCGGGTCGTTGACGGCAATCCTTTCAGAACGCCGCAATCTCACGCCGGTATCGATTGACGGAATCGCTCCGACGTTGGAAAACCTCGCATCAGGCGCACATAAAATTTCAAGATCCTTCTATATGGTGACTGGCCCTAGTCCTGGTGACGCCGCACAGGCGTTTATTGACTTTGTACAGTCGGCCGATGGTGCTGAAATTCTTGAAAAAACGGGGAACCTTCCTATTGGGCGTCAGAGATCTACTGAATGACAGTGCTGAATAATTTAGCAGTATCGTATCAAATTCGATTACATCGTTTGAGAATTGTGCTAACGTGGACGGCTGCGGTGGTCGCGATCATGGTGGCATTGGCAATCCCGGGCCTCTTTTTTGCTACAGCTTACAAGTATGAAGACTTGAGCCTTAATCGTACCGCCCGGGACCGGGCGGACCAGCTATCGGAATTCATCTATCAACATCCAGATATGTGGCAATATAGTGACCATCGATTGTCCCAAATTCTGCGTGCTAGACCTCGAAACGAACAATCAAACTTGATGATAGGAATGATCGGTTTGGACGGTATCGTTATCGCGTCTTCTCATTCATCAGAAAATTTCGATATTTTGCATAAATCACATGGTCTGTTGCTAGAGGGACTGTCCGCCGTTTTCGAAGGGACAGAACTGGTTGGCACTGTCCATGTTTCTCAAAGTTTATGGCCAATTTTGAGCAACACGGGTTGGATTTCCATATTTAGCGTCGTTCTTGGCCTGACTATTTTTACTATTCTCCGAACATTGCCCCTCCGTGCGCTCAAAGAACGGCTTTCGGAGATGCAGGAGAATGAGCAGGCCTTACAGCTAAAAGTCACCGACCTAGAGCAAGCCCACATTAAGCTAAAAACCCAAAGTCGGACGTTAATTCAGATGACGCATGATCTGCGTGCGGCGCGTGATACGGCGCGAGCGGCGGATCACACAAAAACTAATTTTCTATCCTCCATGAGTCATGAGTTGCGTACGCCTCTGAACGCAATTATTGGATTTTCAGAAACCATCATTAACGAAACTTATGGGCCTGTCGAAAACCTTAGATACCGGGAGTATACGAGAGATATTTTTGAATCAGGACGGCATTTGCTTGGCCTCATCAATGAAATTCTGGACCTGTCTAAGGTCGAGGCAGGTAAGGAGGATATTAAGGATGATCAAATCGAAGTTTTGGTCGTTACCCGAGCTGCTTTGAAAATGGTTGAACCACGGGCGGCGCAAAACGAGATTGAACTTGAATTGGATTGTCCTGATGGGTTGCCGATGATCTGCGCTGATGAACGAAAACTTAAACAAATTCTCGTTAACGTGCTGTCCAATGCCGTCAAATTTACAAAGGCAGGCGGCAAGGTGACAATTCGCACAAGTTGGCAGGAAAATAAGGGTTACACGTTTCAAGTTATTGACAATGGTATTGGTATCGCACCTGACGACATTGCGGCGGTATTTACACCGTTCACTCAGATCGATGGTGAATTGAGCCGGAAATACGACGGTACTGGTCTAGGTTTGTCGCTAACCAAATCTTTGATGGAACTGCATGGAGGCGAGATCACTTTAGAAAGCAAAATTGGTCGAGGAACGACCGTGACATTAAAGTTCCCAGTTGAACGCACAATTTAACCTTCTTAAAAAATTGTACACCGTTGCGTTTTAATTGTCTGATTGGTGGCGGAATGATACCGCTACAATGGGTCCTTCTTTTCCATTGTGCCCGCCGGGTGTATGGTGGGACCATAAAATGTCAGTAAAGGCAGTCTATGAAGATCAACGTATACGAAGATGGAAAAGGAACTTATGCCATTTCATTCGATGGTGATGAGGTTAAGCTCGATACGCGCGATTTGAAGGAGTTGCTGATGCAGACGACGGAGGTTCTTGCGCCGACTGCCGCTGTGAGCAGAAAAGCTGATGCTGACCAACGTGTTTTTATGGCACGTTTGAGCGCGGCGGATGATGTTGGTGTTCAAGCGTTAATTCAGACCGCGGGTCACGACGATATCGTGGTATTACTGAAAATGTCTGAACTTGATCATGAATTACGCGATAAACTCATTCACAATATGAGTGATACCAACCGAAAAATCTTTCTCGAAGATGTGGACTACAAATTCCAACAAGACGCCGTCGAGTCCCTTGTCAGGGCCGCATTTGTACGTTTACAGCGGGTGGTAGAGGAGTTGGAAGATGATGGCAGGGTGTTGTATTAAAAGGCAAAAAGCCAAACTGAAGTCAAAAAAAACCGGGCTATTTGACCCGGTTTTTTTATTTGAATGTTTGTTTGTATTTAAGCAGCGCGGGTTTTCTTTTCTTTGCTTGGTTTGACATAGGCTCGCGCGCAATGGTTGGCACAATAGGGTTTTTCCGGTAATGATTTTTCACCACAAAAATTAAACTCTTCCGTTCCGGGCTCACCTTCTGGCCAGCAACACATCCCTGGACGCAACGATCCTAGGCTGATTACTTCTGCGGGTTTCGGTTTTTGTTTGATCGGTGATCCACGTTTCGGCAACCCCAGACGATGCACCTTGCCAACCACTGAGTTTTTGGTAATGCCCAGCCGATTACCAATTTCACTGGTTGAGAGGCCTTCATTCCAGTGCGCAATAAGGACGCTTATGTGTGTTGGTGTCCATTCAAAAGACATGTTCGGTTCCCCAATTATTCTGATTTCAAGGTGCCGAACTGCGTCAGGGCAGCCGACACTTAGAAATAATTACCTCCAATGCAGGAGATTACCTCTCCTGATGCCCCGCAACATACAATACCTGCTGAAAATGAGCAACCCCTGACACAACATCTAGTATGACGACATGTTGTGGATAACTGCAAAAATAATAGTAATTACAATACGATATATAGTATGCAGAAAATATTATATATTTTAAATTACAATGTTAGTATACAAAAATAGATTGAATATATTTTTATTTTCTATATTAGTATGAAAACGTAACTGTGATTGATGCGGAGAACCTTATGCCACGTCGGCGCAATACTGAGTTGAAGGCCCAACTCGAACATGAAATTATTTCTGGTTTGCTGCGGCCGGGTCAGCGCCTTGATGAATTGTCTCTGGCGAGCAGGTTTGAAGTCTCCAGAACACCGGTACGCGAAGCGTTATTGCAACTCGCATCAATTGGCTTGGTCGAAATGCGGCCGCGTAGAGGCGCCATTGTTGCAAGTGTTGGTCTGAAAGATCTGCTCGATATGTTTGAGGTTATGGCCGAACTGGAAGGCATGTGCGCGCGTTTGGCAGCCCGGCGCGTTAGTGATCAAGAGTGTATTCAATTACGAGCGATTTTTAATGATAGTAAAATAGCGGTGGATGAACGAGATTTCGACGCTTATTACGCCTGCAATGTGCGTTTTCATGAAACCATATACATGGCATCGCGTAATGCTTTTCTGGCGGATCAAACCATGGCCCTTCGCAATCGCCTGGCCCCTTATCGCCGATCGCAACTCCACCAGCATGGGCGATTGCCGGGGTCTTTGGCAGAACACAAAAGCATTCTGCTCGCGATTGAAAGTCGCGATGTGGAAAAAGTTGAAAACCTGATGAAACAACATTTGAGTGCCCAGGGTGGGTCGGTTCAAGACTTCATCGCCACCCTGCCGGCAGACGTCCTAAATCAAACCGCCAGCCGCATGGCCGGTTAACGGAAGATAGTGAGAAAATCATGACAATCGATAAAAACCCTACAGTGGAAAACTGGTCGGAAACTGCCGAGAAAGAGCTGAGCGGGCGCGGCGTTGATGATCTTGTCTGGAAGACGCCGGAGGGCATTGACATAAAGGCCCTCTATACGGCTGCCGATCTGGAAGGCCTGGAAAATGTGGATACCCTTCCCGGGTTCGCCCCGTACCTGCGTGGACCCCGTGCAACGATGTATGCCAACCGGCCTTGGACCATTCGGCAATATGCAGGTTTTTCTACGGCCGAGGCCTCTAATAAATTTTATCGGGACAATCTTGCTGCTGGTCAGAAAGGCCTCTCTGTTGCATTCGATCTGGCGACACACCGTGGGTATGACAGTGATCATCCGCGTGTTGTCGGTGATGTTGGTAAGGCGGGGGTTGCGATCGATTCTGTTGAAGATATGAAGATCTTGTTTGATGAAATCCCGCTGGATCAGATGAGTGTCTCGATGACCATGAACGGTGCCGTTCTTCCCGTATTGGCGGGATATATTGTTGCCGCTGAAGAGCAGGGCGTTGATCAATCCAAACTTTCTGGGACCATACAAAACGATATCCTGAAAGAATTTATGGTTCGAAATACCTATATCTATCCACCTGAACCATCAATGCGTATCGTCTCAGACATCATCGAATACACATCGGTCAATATGCCACGCTTTAACTCAATCTCGATCTCCGGATATCATATGCAGGAAGCTGGTGCGACAGCCGTGCAGGAACTGGCGTTTACCTTGGCGGATGGCGTGCAATATGTGCGCTCTGCTCTCGAGAAGGGTCTTGACGTTGATGCCTTTGCGCCGCGGCTGTCTTTTTTCTTCGCCATTGGTATGAATTTTTTTATGGAGATCGCCAAACTACGCGCCGCCCGGTTGTTATGGTGTGAACTTATGCAGGAATTTGAGCCAAAAGATCCACGCTCGACAATGCTCCGCACCCATTGCCAGACGTCTGGCGTATCATTGACTGAGAAAGACCCCTACAATAACGTTGTGCGCACGACCATCGAGGCCATGGCGGCCGTGCTTGGCGGAACGCAATCACTGCATACAAACGCGCTTGATGAAGCCATCGCATTGCCGACTCCTTTTTCCGCCCGTATTGCCAGAAACACTCAACTGGTCATCGCTGAGGAAACCGGTATTCCCAACGTGATTGATCCGCTGGGCGGCAGTTATTACTTGGAAAGCCTGACCCATTCATTGGTGCGTGAGGCCCGTGTTCTGATGAGCGAGGTTGAAGAATTGGGCGGCATGACCAAAGCGGTCAGTGCTGGTTTGCCAAAACAACGCATTGAAGAAGCCGCGGCGCGTAAACAGGCCCGCATTGATCGCGCAGAAGAGACGGTGGTTGGGGTCAACAAATATAAAAAAGATCAGGAAGATGATCTCGATATTCTAGATGTGGATAACTCAGCCGTTCGTGATGCTCAGTTGGCGCGCCTTAAATTGATCCGGGAAACCCGCGATGAGGCAGCCTGTCAGGCGGCTTTGAACGCATTGACCAACGCTGCGGCCAGCGGGGCGGGGAATCTTCTGACTTTATCTGTCGACGCGACGCGTAAACGCGCAACGGTCGGCGAAATTTCGAATGCCCTGGAAAAAGAATATACGCGCTACCGCGCAGAAATCAGATCAATTTCAGGCGTTTACGGTGCCGCTTACGCGGGCGACGAAGGATTTGAGAAAATCCGCGAAGACGTGTCCGCCTTTGCCATTGAAGAAGGCCGCCGGCCCAGAATGTTGGTGGTTAAAATGGGACAGGACGGTCATGATCGCGGTGCCAAAGTCATTGCTACGGCATTTGCCGATATCGGCTTTGATGTTGATGTCGGGCCGCTGTTTCAGACCCCGGCCGAAGCCGCACGGCAAGCGATAGAAAATGATGTGCACGTCATCGGCGTGTCGTCACAGGCCGCCGGCCATAAAACACTGGTCCCGAGCCTGATAGAAGATTTGCGTGCGGAAGGCGCTGACGATATCCTGGTTGTCTGTGGCGGCGTTATACCCAAGCAGGACTACGACTACCTATATGAAAAGGGAGTGTCCGCGATCTACGGCCCTGGAACCAACATCCCCGCCGCGGCGGATGAAATTATGGAAATTATAAAAGGGGCTCGGGTTGCGGCAGAGTAGGTTGCAAAATTTTTGGACAAAATCACCACAATGCTTGATGACGCGAAAATGGTAAATAAAGATTATGACTTTATGAATGAGTGGTGTCTGCATTTATTTGACTGCGGAGATATTTTTTAGTTAATGGATTATCGTCTCCAAAAAATTGTCTAACTAAGCTTGTTCGAAATCTTAGATTTAAGGGGTGTGATGTCGAGTGACGTTGCTTTCCAATTTTTTTGACTGAACTGAAAACGGTGAAATTCGTTCTTTATAATCTGCTAAACTAGGGATTGAAGTAAGGTGAACGGTTATGACTTCTGAGGTTGGAAAATTTTATGCGAGCTATTCCAGATATAAAAACTACGACCCAATTTCTTTGACAAAAAAAGATATCAAAAGATTTGATGCGGAAATTTGGAACCCCGGCGCATTTTCCTCTAATATGAGGTGTTTGGAAATTGGAGCTGGGACAGGCGCGTTTCTTACATATCTTGCACACAAAGGGGTTTTAGAATTTTTAGGAATAGATCACGACATCGCTTTGGACTCGGTTTTGCCAATTGATATCAAAACACATTTTCAATGTATCGATGTATGGGAATATTTACAAAGGGGTAGTGACGGACTTTTTGATCGGATAGTGCTGTTGGACGTTCTAGAGCATTTTACGCCTGATGAAGGGTTTCGGCTAATTAATTCACTAAAAACTTTATTGAATGAGAAAGGCAAAATTATCGTCAAGGTGCCAAATGCCTCTTCTCCTTGGGGGATGAGTTATCAACATGGCGATCTCACACACCAAACAGCTTACACACCTGACAGTTTACGCCAAATGAGTATCGCGTGTGACCTAAACGTAGATGTAATATTTGACCAGAGGCGGGGTTCTAATAGAAGAAAATTATCAAATTATATCGTGAATAAAGCTCTGTCATGGATGTTGCTGACACCGCCGAAAATGTGGGGCGCAAATATATATTGCATCCTCGCACGATAAAATTTTACTTTTTAGTCATTTTCAATTTGATCAATTAAAATTGAACCGGTCCCACCGGCGCCACGGCTTCCGCCTCTCAGGTTTGGCCCGAACGCTCTTCCAGTCCAAGTATATGTCCCGCCTGCGTTTCTGCCATTTGACGAAAAAACGCCGGATGCTCCAACTGATAGTTTTCCACCAATAACAATGAGTATTATCCCACCAGTTTTTTTTAACCTAATAAAATTTGCAATAGGGGCGGCCGCAAGCTTCGCCAGTGTAACTTGTCCAGTGGCAAAACCCCAAGGATGCACCGGCAATAGGGCATCACCAACAGAGGGATACAAATTTTCAACGACTTCAGCTTCTGCAGTGCCCTCGTCAAATGAAGTTAATGTGTCCGCGCGAGTTTGAGTAAAGCGATTGAACACAATGCGATATTGCTCAATGCCATCGAATCATCTTCGCAAATTAATATAAAATAGGTTAATTAAATTATTAATTCTAATTCAGTTAATTATTACTAAACCGACTGTCATTTAACGATAAGGCGGGAGTCGGTATAATTATGGCGAGATTAGTACGCCGCGATAAACCTAGTCGGTATTGACAACGCCAACCGTCGTCATATCGGCGACGTCGACAACGCCGTAACGTTCGCCGTCGTCCGGAACGTCGGCCTCGCCCAACAGTTCGAACGCTTCCAATATCTTGGTTTTAGTAAGGCCATCGACACCGGATCCCGCATAGTTTGTTGACGAGTCCAGTTAGCTGATGATCACCTCATCTGTTTTACGGCGGAGTGCGTGAGCACCGGCATGCGTCACAATTGTTCTTTCATCGACATTGGTTTTGATTTCATCAAGTTTATCAACCCAATCACCAGCGTAAAAATCAGTTAACTGACATTCTACCGGTTCATGGTCGACATTCATCACCGGAACTTTTCCATGCCGTGCTTTGGTACTGGCCGTACCTTTGCCGATTTTCTGAAACGGTGTTGAAGATCCGATGATACAGTTTTGGTGCGAACTGTATTTCTGAGCTTGGAGCCCATCTGTTGATATCGAAGATGGACGTTTGCCTGGAAATGTTTGACGAACGACTGTGATATTGACGTCGACATGCGACATTCTCCTTAAAGTTTATAAAATGCCCTCGGGCAGCTGGGTGAACGCTTGGACGTGGTTATGGTCAGTTCAAATTATCCTGACCGCCCAATCGCAGCGTCATGTGAGGATTTGGGCCGATTGCGAACCTGTCGTCAGGTTTGCGCTCACGGCGGTCCAATTCTTCGGTGGTTGAAAAAAGAGAAAAAATTTACAAGAATACTGAGGTTGAATTTGACCTCACGTATTGACTGCGGGTGGATTGCAGCCAAACATAGAGCGACGGGGTTTCTACTGACCCCAAAGGGGGACTAAGATAGGTTTAATGAAAACCCATACGTTAATCGAAACTGGTACGCACAAATGGTTAATGCTCGGCCGAGATCCCGAACGCCCGTCAAATGTGGCTGACACCAATCAAATCGTTATTCTGTCGGATCAATCGACCGTACTCGTCGATCCCGGCGGGATCGAAATTTTCCCGGCATTTCTGGAGACTCTCACCGGGTCTGTCGCCATCGCTTCCGTTTCAAACTTGTTATTGACCTCAGTCTCTCCCGAAACATCATCGTCATTACCGTTATGGCGCCAAGTCTGTTCTGCGGATTTGAACGTTTCAGTCCCGGCTTTGTGTGCCGATGTGTTCACCCATCTGGATGCCGGTTGCACGCTTAATGCCGTTAGCGAGGACGGAGAGACAATAAACATAAGTGATACATGCAGCCTTCAATTGATCCCCGCCCATCACCTTTATGGTCCCAGCGGATATTCCGTGTATGACCCGATTGCCTGTGCCCTGTATTCCGGCAGTATCGGCTCTACCGTCAACACCGCCAATGCATCAGGTGAATTTGTTGTCGATAACTTCTCCCGTCACCTACCCTTTTTGGAAGATTTTCACGGCCGCTGGTTCGCATCTACCAGGGCCCGAGACGCCTGGATTGACCGAATAAGGGACTTGAAAATAGATTATCTCGTTCCTCATTGCGGCCCAGCATTTGAAGGCGGTGGGGTGGGGCAGTTTATTGACTGGTTTAAGACCGCCTCCATTGGCACCGTTTTTCCGACCACCAAGAACACCCCCGCGGGCGAAAACGCAGTGGAGGAAATCGAAACGGTTGATCCGGACGGTTCAGACGTTGCCTCACTAATGGCTGAATTTGCATCAGGCAATGAGCCTGAACCGGATGACAGCCAAGAGATCATTGAAGACCTATCTGTGGATGATTCCGCGCTCGATGATGCGTTTGCCGAATTGATGGATGAGCCCGCTCCTAACCAAACAGGATCGCCGGAACCCGGGGGTGAATACCGTCTGGTTACGCGAAGTGACTTTGATGGGCTCGTCTGTGCAGTTCTTCTCGAAGACCTGGATATGATTGACGATATTCTGTTCGTCCATCCTAACGATATGCAAGAGGGACGGATCGATATCACGGAAAAAGACATCACCACAAACTTGCCTTATGTGCCAGGTTGCCACTTGTCTTTTGATCACCACCTTAGCGAAATCGCTCGTGTTGGGCGGAAATTTGACAATCACATCATTTTCCCCGACGCGCCGTCCGCCGCGCGGGTTGTTTACGATTATTACGGCGGCAAAGAAGGTTTCCCCAAAATCTCTGAAGAGATGATGGATGCCGTCGATCAGGGCGATTCCGCCGCTTATGAAATGGAGGACGTGTTAAATCCATCAAGATGGGCACTGCTTAACTTCATAATGGACTCCCGAACCGGATTAGGTCGATTTAAAGGATTTCGGATACCCAACTACGAACTGATGATGGGCCTGATTGACTATTGTGCGCAATTCACGATCGATGAAATTCTCGAGTTACCGGACGTTAAAGAACGCGCCGACTTTTTCCTTGAACAACAGGTGATGTTCAAAGAACAACTCAAGCGTTGTACAACCGTGATAGGCAACCTTGCTGTTATTGACATTCTTAACGAAGATACCATCTATGTTGGCAACCGATTTATGGTTTATGCCCTGTTCCCAGAATGCAATATTTCCATGCATTGCATGTGGGGGCGGGATCGCCAGACCAATGTTTATGCTGTTGGGAAATCAATTTTTGACAAGTCGTCAAAAACCAATGTTGGTGAATTGATGCTGCAGTATGGCGGTGGCGGCCATCACGCGGCGGGAACATGCCAAACCGACCCACTGCTGGCACCAACAGTCAAACAGGCTTTGATCCAGAAAATAACCGACGACGGGTGATCGGTCAGCAAATTTCACAAGGCACATCATCGCGCAATTTAACCATGTCATCTTTTGACCCTAAACTTTCAGTGATCAAAAGAACGACGGAAAGTGACAAGGCATCAATAAGTGGTTCGGCGTATCCGTCCGGCATCTCTATTCTCCTAATAATGTTTTTCTAGGGTTGGCGATATTTCGCGGTGCTCGTAATCCTCTGGGAGATATTACGATTAAACCCTTGCGCCCGCGACGCCGCCGTTCGAGGGACTCGACCCTGCGTTCGCGTTCTTGCGTTTCTATATCTGGAAGCGGTGGCGGTTCAGGAATGGGCGGCGGTTTCGGTGTGGAAAAAATTGATCCCACGATGTGTTCCTTCCGACGCGGCATGAAAAAACCCGCCGGAAGTGATCTTGCGGGTTTTAGGCACAATTGCTCTGTTCGCTGACTATGGGCATAATTTAATTTATATTAAAATACAAGTAAAATAACCTAAGATAAGAATATTAACATATTTTTTTGTAACTGCCCAGGTAGCTGATTGCCGGGGGTTGTGTGGGCAAATTTTGCAGGTTTGATGTGCTTGATGCGTATGTTTT
>WASW01062626.1_pt1 | contig 13311 bp, 9 predicted proteins | sample 5698521 | NCBI WGS metagenome assembly WASW01 (sample SAMN11175560, study PRJNA528189) | sponge metagenome | isolation source: marine sponge | host: Leucetta | place: Antarctica: Western Antarctic Peninsula, King George Island | collected 2013-01
TTGAAAATTGTTTTCATCGCTTTCAACTTCAGGAGATTCATACACCTGAAATCCCATCTCACCAAAAGCCGATATAACCCGCCGTAACGCTTGAGTACAGGGATGGAGATGCCCGCGAGGGGTTGGACGGCCTGGCAGGGTAATGTCGATTTCGTCACTTTCCAAAACTTCGTTCAATTGCTTTTCCTGTAGCCGCTTTTGATGCAATTCAAACTGTTCTGAAAGCGATTGTTTGACTTCATTGGCCGCTTTTCCCACAAGCGGGCGTTCTTCAGAAGACAGTTGCCCTAATTTTTTGAGAAATTGAGTCAATTCTCCTTTTTTGGAAAGATACTGATGGTGCCATTCCGGGAGCTGTGCCACTTCAGTGAGAGTTTCGAGTTCACGAAGCCCTTTGTCTTTGAGCGCATGGAGTTGATCTAGCATAGTAACCACTTCTTGTTTCACGTTATTTTAAGGAGATAATCAAACAGATTGCTTTGGAAGAAAATTTCTGGATGAGCCAATCAGGAAGCTAAAATTTGTATGCTTTTTCTGAAAAACATACAACACATTTTAAAGAAAAGGGTGCCACTAAGCGTCCTCGTTGTTAGGCCTAGCGCACCCTCTTCAAATAGAGAGATTATTCATTCGCAGAAACAGGGGTTTTGCGAGGAGTGGCAGAAGCGGATTTGCTCTCTGGAGTGAGGTAGTGTGGCAACTTCTCTTCAGCTTCTGTTTTGGTTTTGAGGATATTTGCCATTTTGATCTCTTCGTAACCGCGGATATTGTCGGGAAGCGAAGCGAGCGTCAGAGCAGTTTCTAGGTTCTCAGCAGTGAGTTTCGGCAGTAGCTGATGTACGAGCTTTTGATACCACGAAATCAATTTTATTTCTTCTTGGCGAACTTCGGGGAGCGCAAAGACATTCAACGGAGTGCCGCGCAGTTTTTTGAAACGGGCCAATAGTTTAAGATAAGGAAAAACCCAGGAACCCAGCTTGAGTTTCCTCTGCATCCCCCACTTGCGCAACATCGGAGGGTGGAGATGCAGAGAGACATTTACCTGGCCTTCGTATGAATTTTTAGCGTCTTCCACCGCCGGGTCTTGTACCCACAAACGAGCCACTTCATACTCATCTTTGTAGGCCATCAATTTGAATAACCACTTGGCCACTGTTTCTGTAAAAATCGTGCTCTTTCCCTCAATCCGGCTCATCTCTGCCTGATGGGTTTCGTTGATAAAATCAAGATAACGTTGCGCATATTTGGCATTTTGAAATAAAATCAAATCCGCAACCCTTGGATAAAGAATTTCTTTTAAGGAATCATTGTCTGGGAATTTCGCAATCAATTTTTCCAGGGCGGCCACATTCTGATTTTCAAACTTTTTCAACTTGGCCATTGCTTCGTCTTTGGCTGGTATTTTTTGCGAAGAGTCTTGATAAAGCGCATCGAGGGCTTTTTCGGGATTCAAGACATATTTTCTCCCCCACCGAAACGCATTGATGTTTTGTTCAATAGAAACCTTGTTCCCCTCAATCGCTTTTTCAATATAAGCGGCACTGATCGGAATCACGCCTGTTTGATAGGCCACTCCGAGCATAAAAATATTGTTGGATTGTTCATTCGCGAACAAGGTTTCCGAAATTTTATTCGCGTCTAGATAAACATTTTGATCGGCTTTGGTGTGGCGGTTCAACTGTTGTTGCAAAAAAGAATGTTTGGGAAAAGGCGTTGTGACATCGGTGACGGTCATCGCCGTGTTGATTTGATGAGAATTGACGATGGCAGTGGTGCGATTGGCATCCAGCCGATCCATGTTATCTGGAGCGACAGAAGCGAGAAAATCAAACGCTAATAATAAATCGGTCTGTCCGTTAGCAATCCGGTACGCGGTTTCAAACGGTTGATCTGAGATGCTGATATTCGCCGAAACCGCCCCGCCCTTTTGGGCCAGTCCCGTTTGATCCATCTGAAAAGCATATTTTCCTGCCAAGTAAGCCGCTGCCACCAAAATCGAACTAACGGTCACGACTCCAGTTCCGCCAATCCCGACCATCATGATGCGGTAAGGATTTTCAGAATCCAATTGTTTGACTGGTTCGGAGAGTTCCTCTTTCTCAATTTTTTGAATCGTCACTGCCTTTTTAATTTTTCCAGCACCTTCTTCCAATTCAAGTGTCATGAAAGACGGGCAATCTCCTTTGAGACAGGAATAGTCAAAGTTGCAGGTGGATTGATGGATTTGTGTTTTGCGGCCATAATCCGTCAAAACTGGGATCACGGAAAGGCAATTCGATTTGACCCCGCAATCCCCGCATCCTTCACAAACAGCCTCATTGATGACAATGCGTTTTCGAGGAATTTCTAACAAACCACGTTTGCGCTTCCGCCGTTTTTCTGCCGCACATTCTTGGTCATAAATCATGGCTGTCACGCCTTTGATTTTTTTCAAGCCAAGGATCGCTGGCTCGTACTGACTCTTGGGAACCACTGTAATATTTTTACTGATTTTTTTCTGAGGGTATTTTTCAAGCAGTTCCGCGACAATCACAATTTTCTTCACGCCTTCACATTCCAATTTACGAGCGAGGATCGTTGGCTCCAGGACTCCCATCGCAGTCTGGCCTCCGGTCATGGCAACTGCCGAATTATACAAAATTTTATAAGTAATATTGACCCCACTCGCGATACAAGCTTCAACCGCTTTACCGGCAGAGTGAAAATAAGTCCCATCCCCCACATTCTGGTAAAAATGATCTTTGTCCGTAAAGTGGGAGAGGCCGATCCAATTAGCGCCTTCGCCTCCCATATGAGTAATAAATTCAAGATTTCGCCCCATGTACGTGGCCATCGCATGGCAACCGATTCCGGCGCCGCCGACTTCTCCATCAGGGTTCACCGTTGAAGAATTGTGTGGACAGCCACTACAGAAATAAGGCGTCCGCAGGAGTGTTTCTTCGTAAATCCGGGTTTCAATTTCTGCCATCGTTGCGGCTCTTGACGATAATTCGTTGCCGACATTCGGGACTTTTTCGCCCAAAAAACCGGCTAAAGCGATGACGATTTCGCTCGCTTTGAGTTCTCCCTCGACATGAAACAGGGGCTTTCCCTGACGATCTTGTTTTCCATAAATTTGAGGGCGATTGGCCAGATTGTACAATTCATGGCGAATGAGCATCTCTGTGAATCCGGTTTTTTCTTCCACCACTAAAACTTCTTCCAAATCTTCCGTAAATTCCTGCAAACGTCGTGGTTCCACAGGAGCGATCATCCCCATTTTATAGAGACGAATCCCGGCGTTTCGCAAAGCTTCATCATCCAATCCTAAGAGAGTGAGTGCTTCTCTCAAATCATAATAGCTTTTCCCGAAGGAAACCAAACCGATCCGGTCATTTTCCGAACGAACCATGATTTTGTCGATTTCATTTTCATAGACATACGCCTTCGCCGCTTCTATTTTATTATAAAAAATGTCTCTTTCTGTTTCCAGAATTGCGGGAGGCATCAACATCAAAGTTTGTTGTTTTTGAAAAGGTTTGCCAGCGATTTCAAAGTCTGGAATCCGTTGGAGCGCTTGCTCAGGATACACTTCGACAATAGAACCGCTATCCGCAGTATCCGTCACAATTTTTAACCCACACCACAATCCGGTGTAGCGGGAAAGTCCGACTCCTTTCAAACCCAATTCCAAGATTTCCTGCTGATTTCCCGGAAAGAAAACAGGCATCTTGAGGTCGTATAAACCAGGAGTCGTGTCACTCGGAAGAGTGGAACTTTTGCAGGAAGGATCGTCCCCAGCCAACACCAGCACCGCCCCATGTTTGCTAGTTCCCATAAAGACCCCATGCCGAAAAGCATCGCCGGTACGATCGACACCAGGCCCCTTGCCATACCACATTCCTAAAACCCCATCGTACTGGGAATGAGGCAGTGATTCCAATAATTGGGTTCCGGAAATAGCGGTTGCCGCCAAATCTTCATTCACACCGGCTTGAAAATGAATCCGGTATTCTTCTAAAAGCGATCCCGCCGCTTTGAAATGTGTGTCTACTGTTCCTAAAGGAGACCCTTGATAGCCAGACACATAAGTGCCTATTTTGAGTCCCTCTTTCTTATCTTTTCGAGTCTGATCAATCGGAATCCGCACCAGCGCCTGCAATCCTGTTAAAATAACGCTGCCTTCCAGTAAATTGTAACGATCCGCAAAATTAAATTCAGAAGGTCTCATCGTCTTCTCCAATGAAGGTTAAGAAAACTTAGTTTAAATTTAACATAAAATTTTTGCCGCTTGTTTTAACATTAAGAATGGTTTTAAATTTCACTAGGTTCAGTACAGACGATTTCGTATTTAATCCCCTCTAAATCTTTAAAAAAAAGAGCGTAGTAGCCAGGAGGGGTATATTCCGGGTATAATTGGGGCTTGGTTACTATCGTCGCACCGATTTCCTCTAACTCAAAATAAAGCCGATCCACTTCTGCGCGAGATTTTACTTTAAAAGCAAGATGATGCAATGCTCCTGGTTTCCTGCGATTGATGGTCTCGTCTATAAAAGCTTTTCGTGGTGAGGTGATCGCAAAGGCCAAGCGGGGATGGGGATATTCTACAACATAAAAATCATGCTCTTCTATGACCGCACTGACTTTGCGTTGAAGATCAAATCCTAAAAGCGGAAGAAATTTATCATAGAATGGTACCGCAATGTTCATGTCTTTAACCGTTATCTGAATATGGTCAATCATGGGTTCCATCAAGATTCTCCATCTTTATTGAGACAAATCACCAAAGCATTTTTCTCGAAATATAAGCATGGCAGGATCTCAAATATGGGGAGTTCCTTCTGATTTCGTTGTACGTTTTGGCACAGATAATTTATCAGAAAATTCCTCATACTTGCAAGTCACACTTCTAAAATTGAGATCAACCCCGCTTCCGCGAGATGATAAAAGTTTCATCATTGAACCACAGTCCATTGTATTTTTGCAACACTTGACTGGTCGCCTCCAGATAAGAACCAGTGGTCAGGGCTTCCTCCAGCTTTGCGTCTTCGATTTGATTGACATAGATGGCCGCATTCCATGCTGCGAATAATGTTGAAGTCCCGATATTCGCGCCAATCTCGCTCGCCAATGTGTGCATTTGATAGCGTATGATGGACTTCGAATCGGAAAGGCTATTGAAATTAAAACCTGACGCTTCTTGACCTAACTCCGCCTTCAACACCTTCATCAATTCATGCCGTCTCACCGTAAAGGGATTTTCCTCCGGCCAAATCTTCTGGATGATTTCAAGACTGGGATCGTCTCCGTAGCTCTGAATCCCTAAAAGTCGTCCCCCCGGCGCCAAACTTTGTGAGAGAGGAGCCAGTACTTTCTGAACCTTGAATTCAGCACTCATCCGCGTCCGCCAAGGTTGTGAGGCAATGATCAAATCATAATTGCCTTTGGTGCGGCCAGGGCGGGGGATGGCACTATCTAACAGAAATTTGTGGTCTTCACGATAGATCACCAATACCGAGGGGCGCTCATACAAAGGATTTCCCGTTTTCAGACTGGTTTTGGTTTTCCATCCATCGGATAGGATCGGTTCCAGTGCCTGGATCTGTTGACCATATTCAAAGGCTGAATCCCCCTTCAGGCGGATCTCGTGCCAGTTCAACGCGGTGGCCACATTGACATTGCGTGGCATCAATTTAGGCGCTTCAGCATAATGGAGATTGGTAATAATCAACAAGGTCGCTGGATGTTCAAAAAATCGATCCGGCATTTTTTCAAGCCCCAATCTGACATCTTCCAAACTGATCTCCTTGGCACAAATCAAAAAAGGAACCGTTGGAAACCGATAGTGCATCTCTCGCATGAGCTGCGATAACAAGGTCGCATCCCCCATGCCCGCATCAAACACACTCAAAGCCGGTTGTGTGGGTTGGATGTGCTGGAGTTCTTTACCAGCACGGAGGGCGAGCATCGGCTTTTCGTTACAAGTGTTCACGAATGCCAAATACTTCTGCCGGTTGTCATAAAAACGAAATGGGCGATCTGTACTTTGTTTAGATGCTTTCACTAACTTAGCAGACTCTTTTTTTGCCATAAGATTTCTCTTAATCGAACAGGAATTTTCTAATCAATGATCTCAATAAAAAATTCTCAATCTGGCGGAGTGGCTTGCATCGAAGGGCGTGCTGAAAAATCAGAATACCACTTGGCCAGTTTCGGGCAACGGCTCCGCCAGTCTTCATCTGAAAATCGAAAATCCAGATAGCCCAACACACAACCGACGCCAATCGTGCCTATATTCACAGAAGATTCCCAATTTTCCCAATGATTTTCCAGTTGATCCAGTGAACGGCTAACTTTCAGTTGCTGGTTTTCAATCCAATCCGGCCATTGGTGTTGCTCCGGTCTCAAAAATGCCTCATAACGAATCAAAATCGCCGCATCTAAAATGCCATCAGCAAGCGCTTGCAGCGTCAGGGTTTTCCAGCGGAGATGCCCTTCTGTCGGAAACATTTTTGTTCCTTGATGCAATCCATCCAGATACTCACAGATCACCCGTGAATCAAATAAGGGCGTGCCATCGTTCAAGAGAAGCGTGGGGATTTTGCCAATCGGGTTTTCTGCCACCAGGTCGGCATTGGGGGCCGTTGGGGTCAGAGCAATTGTTGTCGCGTCAATTTGATCGATCACTCCAGTCTCATGGGCCAGGACGAGGACTTTTCGAGCAAACGGCGAGGGAGGGCTGTAGAATAGTTTCATGGAATAACTCCTTTCTTAAATGTTCGGTATGACCAAAATTTTGCCATCACGACTTTCGCGCATGGCATGGGCAATGGTTCGTTAGCTGTGATTCGGAATCTATCAAATTGCCCACAAAAATCAATCCTTTCATCACTCATCGCTCTTGAAGCTCTCGTTTTTCCAGGGAGATTCATTTTTTTCTTGATACCTACCTACTGGTAAGTTATTATATTTTTCTTCAAAAAAATCATCCCTAATTGAGATGCGGAATGGGAGATCGAAAAGAACAAATTTTAAATTTATCAATAGAGTTGATCCAAACAAAAGGCTTTGACAGTTTCAGTTATCAAGATTTGTCCAAGCGTTTGGGAATCACGAAGGCGAGCATCCACTATCATTTTGCTCAAAAAGAAGATTTGTGCTTGGCGATTTGTGATCTGATGATGGAGTGCATGAAAGCCTTTTTTGATCAAGTCAATCAAACTTCTATTTCTTCCTGGGAAAAGCTCGATCAGTTTTTTAAAAAAGGCCGTGAAGCCGCGGAAAAGTACGGAGGGATTTGCCCGCTTAGCTCCCTTCAAGCAGGAGTGGGCGTGCTTCCAGAACGGTTGAAAGAACGGATCAAATTGCTTGGTGAGTTTGAAGTGGCGTGTCTCACTAAAATCCTGGAAGAAGGGAGAGAAAAGCGAGAAATGGGGTTCAAAGGCGATGCCCGCGGACAGGCCATTTTTATTGCTTCCGCTTTTCGAGGAACGTTGCAATTTGCCCGCATTCATGGCAGCGAAAATTTCCAAAAAATGTACGATCAATTGAAATTGTCCCTAGCTGGGGCATAAAAAAATCACCCTATTTGATGGATCGATAAATTTCATTGTCCGGTTAGTTAAGCATGTTTATAAAATCAAATACAACGGATTTTCCAAATTGCTTTGATTCTCAAAAATACTCTATTCTGACAACCTACCTACTGGTAGGTATCTGTTATCAATGAACAGATTGATAACAAAACGCTCAATTAGGAGAAATTCCATGAAACCGATGAATCCACAAAAGGAAGGCATTGTGAATTACGCACGCTGGGTTATCAAGTGGCGTTATTTGATTGTGCTGGTTACCATTTTAGCCACGCTGGGGATTGTCAGTGGGGGTCGATTTCTTAGTTTTACGAGCAGTTACAAAGTTTTTTTTGGAAAATCGAACCCTTTCCTCGAATCCTTTGAAGAGATACAAAATGTTTATAGCAAAAGTGAAAGTGTCCTGATGGTTTTGGCCCCTAAAGATGGGCAAGTTTTCTCCCAATCATTTCTGAGCGCGGTGGAGGAATTGACTCAGGATGCCTGGCAAATCCCCAATTCTTACCGGGTGGATTCGATTACGAATTTCCAGCATATTTTGGCAGATGAGGAAGGATTGGTGGTCCGTGACATGGTCAGCGAGGCCGGTAATTTGACGCAGGAAAACCTGGAAGAAATCAAGCAGGTCGTCCTCAATGACCCTCTTTTAGCCAACCGTCTGATTTCTCCAAAAGGGGATATCACCGGTGTCAATGTTTCGGTGCGTCTCACAGATGGCGATGACAAAATCACCGCGGAAATCGCTGCTTTTTCACGGGAGTTGAAAGCCAATTTTATCAAAAAGCATCCTGAGATTGATGTCTATTTGACGGGCATGGCGATGTTCTCGAACGCCTTTCCGGAAGTCAGCAAAAAAGACATGCTCACTTTAATTCCTTTGATGTATTTGATTGTTTTAGTGCTGACCCTGGTCTTGCTCCGTTCATTCACGGGCACCTTCGCGACTTTACTGGTGATTCTTTTTTCTACCGCGGTGGCCATGGGAACAGCCGGATGGTTGGGGTTGAAGCTCACCCCGATCTCTGCCTCTGTGCCAACCATTGTGCTGACATTGGCGGTTGCCGACAGCATTCATCTGCTGATGAGCTTTCTCCAATTCATGCGCAAAGGTTACACCAAAAATGAAGCATTGGCCGAAAGTTTGCGAATCAATTTCACCCCTGTCGTCATCACCAGTGTTACCACCGTCATCGGATTTCTCGGTTTGAATTTCAGTGACGCGCCTCCGTTTCATGATTTGGGGAACCTCACTGCCGTGGGAGTCATTGCGGCTTTAATTTTTTCTTTGTTATTGCTCCCAGCCGTGATCGCCATTCTTCCCGTTCGAGTCAAGCCGGTCTCTCAGCATAAAAATCAACTGATTGATCAGTTTGCAGAGTGGGTGATTCGACAACGTACAAAATTATTATGGGCCAGCATTGCGATCAGTCTGGCTTTAATCAGTTTATTGCCGACTTTGCGCTTGAATGATAAATTTATGGAGTATCTCGATACCAGCCTTGATATTCGCCAGGCGACGGATTTTTCTTCAGAGAACATGAGCGGCATCTACACCATGGAGTTCTCTTTAGGGGCTGAAGAAGACGGCGGGATCAATGATCCTGCCTATATGGCAAAAATTGATGAATTTGCGAATTGGTTACGGACCCAGCCAGAAGTGATGAATGTGAATGTCTTGACAGATACGCTGAAACGCCTCAACAAAAGCATGAATGAGGACGACCCGGCTTGGTACAAACTGCCGGATCAACAAGACCTAACGGCTCAGTATCTGCTTTTATATGAAATGTCTCTCCCGTTAGGGTTGGACCTCAATAATCAGATCAATGTCGGAAAATCCGCAACTAAACTAACCGCGACACTTGGCGATCTGAGCACCTCAGAAATGCAGAAGATCAAAGAAAAATCCGAACAATGGCTCAAGGATAATGCTCCTGCTAGCATGTTTTCTGAAGCCTCCAGCCCCGCCATGATGTTCACTTTTATTACTCGCAGCAATACCAGAGGCCTCATTCTCGGAACACTGATTTCTCTCGGTTTGATTACTTTGACGCTGGGGGTTGTCTTTCGCAGTGTCAAATTCGGTTTAATCAGCATCCCTCCCAATGTCCTCCCCGTTTTATTGACTTTCGGGATTTGGAGCATCCTCGATGGAGAAGTCGGAATCGCCGCAGCGACTGTCGCCACGATAACCATAGGAATTGTTGTCGATGGTACGGTCCATTTTGTTTCTAAATACCTTCGTGCTCGTAAAGAACAAAACCTGGATGCGGAGAATGCGGTGCGATACGCTTTTTCCACGGTAGGAGTCGCTTTGTTTGCCAACGCCGTGATTTTGGTCTGTGGCTTCATTGTCCTCACGAACTCTGTCTTTAAAATGAATGTGCAAATGGGAATTTTTACGGTGATGACCGTCACCCTCGCCTTGTTGCTGGATTTTCTCTTGCTTCCCCCTTTGTTGATGAAATTAGATCGCATCAAAGAGAAGACGAAAGCCAGTGCCCCAGAAAAAATACAAACCCAATCCGCATAATTGCCCGATTGAGAATTGCTCCTCCGTCTAAAAGCGGCAGGAGCGGATTACAAAAAAGCATTTACCCAGGAATGAAAGGAATCTTATGAAAATTTTTAACAGAATGATCCCATGGAAAATCACGGCTATTTTGGCAATTTTGATGCTGGCAGTGCCCCTTCTTTCTCCGCTCGTAGCGCAGGAAAAAGGCTTGCAGATCATCAAAGAAGCAATCCAGCGCGACAATGGTTATGGCAATTCCAGAGTCGATCTTGAGATGGTTTTAAAAAATTCCCACGGCCAGGAAAGCCACCGTTATATCAAAACACGAAACCTCGAAGTGCCCGGAGATGGGGACAAATTGTTGACTGTTTTTAATCGCCCGAAAGATGTCAAAGGAACCGCCTTATTGTCTTTCACACATCAAGTCGGCGATGATGATCAATGGCTTTATCTGCCGGCCTTACGGCGTGTCAAACGCATTTCTTCCGGCAACAAATCGGGTTCCTTCATGGGCAGTGAATTTGCTTTTGAGGATCTCGCTTCCGAGGAATTGGAAAAATACACTTCCTACAAATACTTGAAAAATGAACCTTGCGGAGAGCTTGCTTGTTTTGTCATTGAAAGAATTCCTGCTAATAAAAAATCGGGCTATAAGCGTCAAATGGTCTGGATTGATGACCAGGAATACCGTTTCATGAAAATCGAATATTATGACCGGAAAAACGATTTGCTCAAGACGCGAATTTACAAAAACTATCAGCAATATTTGGATAAATTCTGGCGTCCCAGTGAAATGACGATGGAGAATCATCAATCCGGAAAAAGCACGATCCTTTTTTTCAAAAACCTCGAATTTCAAGTCGGTTTGACTGCCAGGGATTTTGACCGCAATTCCCTCAAGAGGGCGCGATGACGATACAATCAGTTTGCTTGCGGCTGACCCACGGATTGCGAGGCTTGCTTTTACTAGGAATTTTCTTCAGTGCGGCTTCACTCTCTGGAGAAGAGTTGAGTGGGTTTGTTGCTCTGGAATCCCGATTTTTCCCAGATGAGGGGTTGTACGATAAGCAAAAGCGGCAGGATTATTCAGCCGTGCTTAAATTGGAGTATTTTCAAGAGTGGGACGATGGCAATCAAAATCTTTTTTTTGTGCCTTATCTGCGAGGCGATTCGGTGGATGAGAAAAGAACCCACGCCGATATCCGCGATCTTTACTGGGTGACAATTCACGAGACTTGGGAACTTTATGCCGGCATTCGCAAAATTTTTTGGGGTGTGACCGAGTCACAACACCTGGTAGACATCATCAACCAAACCGACTTCGTGGACAACCCAAGCGGTGAAGAGAATCTTGGCCAACCAATGGTGAATTTGTCCCTCGTGCGAGACTGGGGAACCCTCGATTTGTTTGTCTTGGCAGGCTTTCGGGAAAGGACATTTCCAGGAGAAAAAGGGCGGTTTCGGTTGCCGCTAGAGGTCGCTGTCGATCATCCGGTTTATGAAGCCAAAGAAGGGGCATCTCGTCTTGATTTTGCGATGAGGAGCTTTCAATCGATTGGAGAGGCCGAATTGGGATTTTCTTTTTTCTCCGGCACCAACCGCGATCCCCAATTGAAAGCCGAGCGCACTTCTTCAGGCAAAATCATGCTCGTGCCTCATTATGAAGTGATCCAGCAAATCGGCATAGAAGCGCAATGGATCATTGAAGCCTGGTTGCTCAAATGGGAAAGCATCACCCGACAACATCATGCAGTCCGCTACACTGCTTATACGACCGGATTTGAATACACGTTGAGCAATTTTAAGAAAACTGGCACCGATTGGGGATTCATCCTCGAATACCTCTATGATGATCGCGGGAAATTAGCGACGACTCCTTTTGAACAAGATGTTTTTTTAGGGACTCGACTGACCGTGAACGATGCTCAAAGTACCGAGTTTTTACTAGGAATGATTGCTGACACCGACAAGGAAACCCGACTGTGGAGCGTGGAAAGCAGTCGTCGCTGGGGAGAAGATGTAAAAATAACCCTCGAAGGGCGCTCCTCTGCTAACGTCGCAAAGGAGGACCAGCTCTTTGCCTTGAGAAAAGACCGTTATCTCAAACTCGAAATAGCTCGTTTCTTTTGAGAAGTTTCAGCCGAGGATTCCGAAATCCCGAATGTAGATCCCCGCCCCTGATGGGTCACAGAGAGACTTCCGGCAAGTCTTTCATCGCGCTGGCAATGGCTTCCTCCGGGTATTCATAGTCTTGGAGCTTCCCCTGATGATAATCGTCATAAGCGGTCATGTCAAAATGTCCATGTCCAGATAAATTGAAAGCAATCACTTTTTTCTCTCCCGTTTCTTTACATTTCAAGGCTTCATCAATGGCCCCCCGAATCGCATGAGAGGATTCAGGAGCCGGGAGAATCCCTTCTGTTTTTGAAAACTGAACTGCGGCCTCAAAAGTCGCGAGCTGATGGACGGCTCGTGCTTCAATGTCTCCGTTTGCAACCAAAGCGCTGATTTGAGGAGACATGCCGTGATAGCGCAACCCACCTGCATGGATTCCAGGAGGCACGAACGTGTGGCCGAGGGTGTGCATTTTGACGATGGGAGCCGTGGCGGCGGTATCTCCATAATCGAACGTGTATTCGCCCTTAGTCAATGTCGGACAAGACGTCGGTTCCATCGCAATCACTTTTGTCTTTTTCCCGTTGGTGAAATTTTGATGCAAAAAAGGGAAGGCAAATCCACCAAAATTGGAACCACCCCCAGCACAAGCAATCACCACATCTGGGTATTCCCCAGCCATCTCCATCTGCTCTAAGGCTTCAAGGCCAATCACGGTTTGGTGCATCAACACATGATTGAGCACCGAACCGAGGCTGTATTTCTTTTTTCCTGCTGAAGTGGCAGCCATTTCCACTGCTTCCGAGATAGCCATTCCCAAAGAACCGTTGCTTTCAGGATCTTTTTCTAAAACAGCTTGGCCGAATTGCGTTCGGTTAGAAGGGCTGGCGTAGATATCAGCACCATAATTTTGCATGATGATGCGGCGGTAAGGTTTCTGGTGGTAGGAAACCTTGACCATATAGACTTCCAAATCGAGATTAAAAAAATTACAAGCCATCGCAAGCGCGGAACCCCATTGTCCAGCACCCGTTTCAGTCGTCAAGGCTTTGACACCGGCATTCATATTGTAAAAGGCTTGCGGGATCGCGGTGTTGGCTTTATGAGACC
>WASW01051813.1_pt1 | contig 13228 bp, 7 predicted proteins | sample 5698521 | NCBI WGS metagenome assembly WASW01 (sample SAMN11175560, study PRJNA528189) | sponge metagenome | isolation source: marine sponge | host: Leucetta | place: Antarctica: Western Antarctic Peninsula, King George Island | collected 2013-01
TCAAGATATGAAAATACAGTGTAAGGCATTGGTATAAAACAGTAAAACAGTTTACTGGCTAAACCTTGTGATGGATCCGGGTTTGTAGTGTATCGCTGAGGATGTCGACCGCCGTCGGATTATCGTCTATAACGAGGACATTTACCTTCGATGGATCGATGCTTCGAGGCAATCTCTTGGTATCGTCAATCGGTTGGACATCAATGGGTATTTCAACAGTGAAGACACTCCCTTCACCGAGGGTGCTCTCAACACCGATCGTCCCCCCCATCATTTCGGTCAGATTTTTGGAAATTACCAAGCCCAGACCCGTGCCGCCAAACTGGCGTGTGGTCGAACTGTCTGCTTGTGAAAATGATTGGAAAAGTCGGGTTAGTTGCTCGGGCGTCATGCCTATGCCGGTATCAGATACTGAGAAGATAAAGGTCGCGCTTGTCGCGTTACGATCTTTAACCCCAATCCGAACGACGATCTCGCCACTTGCTGTAAATTTGACCGCATTCGATGCAAGGTTCGTGAGAATTTGCCCAAGACGGAGCGGGTCACCGTTCAATGCACGTGGGACATCGGGGTGCGTTGAGAACAGAACCTCTAGGTCTTTTTCTTCGGCAGACCCGCCCACGAACGTCGCGACTGACTGCAATACATCATCAAGACGATAGGGCACATGCTCCAACTCTACACGTCCGGCTTCCATCTTTGAGAAATCAAGAATGTCGTTGATGATAACCAGCAAGGAACAAGCCGAGTCATAAACTTTCTGTTGATAGTCCTGTGCGCGCGGTGGCAGGTCTAACCGGAGCGCCAAACGGCTGAGGCCGATAATAGCATTCATTGGCGTGCGAATTTCATGACTCATGTTGGCGAGGAATACTGATTTAGCTTCGTTTGCTTCTTCGGCGATTTCCTGTGCCTTTTTCAACGCAGTAATATCGACACGGAAACCAACGGTACCGCCTTCAGGTGTTCGTCGCTCTGCAATTTTAAGCCACCTGCCGTCGGTCAATAATTGCTCTACTATATTATCACCATGCAAGTGAGATTTAAGGCGTTCCTGAATCCATGCTTCTTCGTTCATGTCATCGGGAATCGCATATTCGCCACGTTTCACACCTTCGCGGATGATCACTTCAAAGGTTTTACCAGGTAAAAATAAATCGGCTGATTTTGGATAATATTCACGGTATTTATCGTTACACATGATAAGTCGATCCGACGAGTCGAAGTACACAAACGCTTCGTCCATCACTGAAATGGCATCAACCAATCGTGCACGTGCGTCACGCGCCTCATTCTCTGCACGTATTTGCTCAGTGATATCCGTGTATGTTGTGACGAAACCACCGCTGTTTGTTTTTGTGCTGCTGATATCGAGAGCAATGCCATTTGGGCGGACCCGAACAAATTGATCAATTTCAATTTGTCTTGCGTGATCCATCCGTTCCGCAACTTGTTTGCTTGCATCACCGGGACCGTACTCGCCTCGATCAGCATTGATCTGATAGAGTTTTTCAAGCGGAACGCCCGGCGCAAGATCTTCTTTTTTGACATCTAGCAAGTCATAGAAACGGTCGTTCATGAAGACCAGGTTGAAATCTTCATCAACCATCGAAATGCCCTGGTTGATATTCGCAAGCGTCAATTCCAGTTTTGCAGATTGATCGGCGAGCTGGCCCCGCATGTCATTAATTCTGTAGATGAATCTGATCAACATGAACGCCGCAATCATGATGATCGGAAGACCCATAAGGCCGCCAAGTAGGATTTGCAGTGTGCCATTAATGGCCTGATCAGTTTTCTCCAGGGCATCACGGCCTTCTTGAAGGGCCATCTTTGCTAGATTCGTAAGCGCCGCCGCCGACAACGTGTCATCAATCTGAACGAACTCATCGACTTCGCGAACGGACAGGCCATTTTCGATAGCAACTTCTGCGTCACTTAATCGCAAACGATATTCATTAATCACGTTTCGAATGACCAAAGTCGCATGGTGTTCAGCGTCTGTCCTTTGTAGTTCATCTAGTTGTTCGAGGTTGACCATTGACGAAAGAATATTTTGCTCAGCACGCTCAAGGTACTTCTTGTCCTGGCGAAGAATGTAGTTCTTAAAATTATGAATAAGCCCGTTGTAGCCCATATGGCGATGTAGATCTGCCAGCGCCGTTGCCTTTTGAGCATCAATCTCCTGCTGATTCTGCCACGCTGTATTAATGTGGCTGACGCGCTCGTAACTGACATATAGAAATGTTGCAAATGCGATGGCCAAAAGTACAGCGATGCCAACCACAATGCGTGCTTCGCCAGATAAGTGTTTCGTCTCAGTATTCACGATGGTTTCGGCTCCACAATGTTGGCAATAAGCAAAGTGTCAGTAATTGTGCGTAATTGTGCTATTTCCTTGGCCTAAATGCGACACATATCTCATCAATAAGGTACATTATAGGACCCATAAAATTAACTCCATATCGATGTGCCAGGAAAATAAAAATGGATGCTCCTAAATGGAAAATCGACAGTGGTAAAGTGTTACAACGCCTGAATTGCTTCTAGAACAGCACTGACATGTCCCTTAACTTTTACTTTCGGCCATACCTGGGCGATTTCCCCAGAGGCATTGATAAGGAACGTTGCGCGCTGAATTCCCATATATTTCCGGCCATACATGTTTTTCTCGACCCAGACGCCAAAATCTTCGCACAACGTGCCGGTTTCATCTGAGATCAATTGAAAAGGAAGGTCGTGTTTGGCGATAAATTTGTCATGCCGTTTAACGCTATCCTTTGAGATCCCGACAATCATCGTGTCAGCTTTTTGAAATGCTTTGAGATTGTCGCGAAAGTCTTCAGATTCTGTCGTGCACCCAGGTGTCATATCCTTGGGGTAAAAGTAGATAACAACCTTTTTACCCTTGAAGCTATTATTTGAAAGCGTGTCACCGCCATTTGTTGGCAGGTCAAATTTTGGCAAAGTGTCGCCGATATCAAGCATCGTTATCATCTCCTGTGTTTAATCTTTGTCTTCGAGTGGTGCGTAGGGGTCTCCCACGACATTTTCAAATATTATACGAACTGCTTTTTCCGTCTTCGTTAGCTGTGCTGACAACGTATCGAAGTTCTGATGTCCCGTTAACTTTGATAAGTCACGCTTGAGCTGAACCGAAAATGTATCGACTGTCGCATCTGTTAATTCACCTTCAATCGTCAGCGCCAAAAACGTTTGTAGTTCGCGGTACAAGACCTTGGCAGCGCACATAGTGCCAGCGTCTTCTGCGGTTAAGGCACCAAGCTCGTGGGCGACTTCAAATATTGTGACGGTATTTACGGTTACGATCTCTGGGTTCGTACGGGCATTTGTAAGGACAAGGAATTGAGCCAAAAAATCGACATCGACCTGGCCACCTGGAACTTGCTTGATAGACCAAATACAGCTTGTGCCGAATTGCTTTTCAATACGGCCTCGCATGTGCGCAACAGCTTTCGCGGTCTCGGTTATGTCGCGGTCACCGCAGAGTGTCTGATGAGTGTATGATGAGACGCGTTCCCCAAGACCATTAACATCAAAGACAGTACGAGCGCGTACCAACGCCATATGCTCCCAAGTCCAGGCTGTCTCGTTATAATAACGTTGAAAAGCGTCAATGGATGTCGAAAGAGGGCCTTTGTTACCACTTGGACGCAGGCGCATATCGATTTCATAAAGTGTACCTTCGGCGGTCATCGACATCACGGCATTGATAAGACGTTGGCCTAAGCGACCATAGTATTGTGAAGCTGGCAAAGGCCGTTCACCATCCGACAGAATGGTTTGCTCTTCGGCGTCGTAGATGAAAATCAAATCCAAATCGCTGCTTGGCGTCAGCTCACGTGAGCCGAGTTTGCCCAAAGCGAGCGTGCAAAAAGCACCGCCTGGCACGACGCCATGACGCTTTTCAAATTCGGCGATCACAATAGGGAACAGTGTCTGTAAAACCGCTTCGGCGACGTCACTAAAATGACGCGCAGCATCCCCAGCTGAAACGACACCACGCAATAACTGCACGCCGATTTGAAAACGCCGATCATTGTTCCATCGGCGTGTGGCATCCAGGACGTCTTCAAAGAATTGTGTATCGGTCAGCGCCTGGGTGCAGTCGTCTTGAAGCGTCTCGATATCTGGAAGTGGCTCGTAAAAGTCTGAATTCAGAACACTGTCTAAAAGATAAGGACGGCGCGAAAGGTGTGCCGCTAAGCGCGGTGCTTCGCCCATAATTTCGGCGAGCAAATTAAGTAGATTGGGATATGCCTGAAACATTGAAAACAATTGGATGCCGGCAGGTAAGCCAGAGAGAAAACTTTCAAACCTGAGAAATGTTGCATCTGGATTAGGTTGGCGACCAATAGCGGTGAGCAAAGTGGGTGTGAGCTCTGTGAGCAGCTCTCGTGCACGATTAGAGCGGGTGGCGCGAACGTGTCCATGATGCCATCCACGAATGGATTTATCGACAATGCGCGGGTCACTGAAACCCAACTCAGACAACGACGCAATGGTTTCTGGATCGCTATCAACGCCTGTGAATGAAAGATTGCCGGCGGTCCCGGAGTCGGCAGCCAGTGATGGTGCGTCATCGAATAGATCGCCGTAGTGATGACTGACAGTTTTCAAAGTGCGTAATAATTCAGCTCTGAAATGAGCGGGATCTGATATGCCAAAGAATTTTCCCAAGGCACCAATTTCATCGTCGGACGTTGGCAGAGTCTGAGTTTGCTCATCTCGTTGCATCTGCAACCGATGTTCAAGCTTGCGGAGGAACTCGTAGGCTTCATCAAGAGCGTCGGCCGACGCCGGGTCAACTTGCTCAAGTGATACGAGATTCTGAATAGCATCGAGAGTTCTTGGCGAACGGACAGATGGTTCACGACCACCCCAGATCAATTGCTGGGTTTGCGCGAAGAATTCTATTTCGCGGATACCACCACGGCCGGTTTTGATGTTGTGGCCATTGATTGCGACCTCGCCACCGCCCTTATGCGCATGAATTTGCCGTTTGATGGAATGAATATCCTGGATCGCGGCGAAATCCAGATTTTTCCGCCATACAAAGGGTCTTAAATGATCAATAAAGCTGTTTCCGGCATCCAAATCTCCGGCAATCGGACGCGCTTTGATCATTGCAGCGCGTTCCCAGTTTTGGCCTAAGCTTTCATAATAGGTTTCGGCCGCGAGCACAGAAATTGCCAAAGGCGTTGAGCCTGGGTCTGGACGTAAACGCAAATCTACGCGGAAAACATATCCATCTGCCGTTCGCTCATCCAGAATGCGCGCCAAGGTGCGTGTCATGCGAATGGTGTGTTGTTGTAATTCATCGGGTTTATCTGTTTCGATGTTATCCGCATCAAACAAGCAAATTAGATCGATATCGCTCGAGTAATTTAATTCTCTGGCACCGAGCTTGCCCATGCCAATGACGATGTAACCTGATCCACGTTCGGGGTTTTCAGCATCTTTGAGAACAAAGGCACTCCGATCTGCGGCGCGCCGAATAACATAACTTGCCGCGGCACTCGTTGCCGCATCTGCAAAATCGGAGAGGGCTTCTGTCACCTCATAAAGCGACCAATTTCCTGTTATGTCGCATATTGCCGCGGTCAGGGCTATCCGGCGTTTATGTATTCGAAGTGCTCGCATCAACCCTGCTTCATCCCAGGTTTGGCGGGTCGCATTACGAGTTTCATCAATCACGACTTTTGCAAGTGCGCTGGGTCCTTCCAGGCATATTCTTCCAAGCCACGCCGGCTCGCGTAAAAGGCATTGGGTCAGAAACGGGCTGTTTCCAAATATTGCGTCCAACAATGCTTGCCCATCTGGAGTGTTCGCGAAATCAATCGTGGTTTGGATTAATTGAGACTCTATCTCCGCAGTATTTTCACATGCCACCAGGAAGTCCTCGCGGCCTCGCAATGCTGCCTCAAGGTCGGCGGGATGCGGCAACTGGTCACGGAGGATTGGAAAGGCGTCAGGCATAGGGAATTATGTCATATTGGTGCGTGTCGCAAAGGCGTAAATCACAATATCTTGAGAACAAACACCTATACGATAGTTTACTCGTCATTAAGTGATCAATATGCATACTACAAGCTCGTGTCTGCTGCGCCTGATCACAGTTGACGGCAATGAGTTGATAAAGTGAGAGTATCGTTGGTCAAACGTACGATTTTTGGATGTGTACAGTTGCTGGGAGGCCTTGGGGCCGGCCTTGCGGTTATTGCGCTGTTGATTGTGTGGCAGCTCCAAAAAGGCCCGGTTTCTTTGTCTTTTTTAACACCCTATGTCGAGCAGGCGCTGAATAGTGGCCACCGTAACTTCAAGTTAGCCATTGATGACACCACGCTGACCTGGGCCGGGTGGGACCGTACGGTCGAGCTCCGTGTGAAGAACGTCCGCGCGATTGGTGAAAATGGTGCGGTGCAGGCACGGATTCCTGAACTATCTATGTCATTGAGTGGACGCGCGTTATTGCGCGGTAACTTGGCACCCAAGTTTATTGAGCTGTTGGGGCCAGAAATTCGTGTGCGCCGTAGTGCTGATGGTGACTTTGGCGTCGAGGTTCTATCCGAGAAAGGTGCTGAGGGTGGCGAGTTCGCAACAGGTTTGCTGAGCTGGCTGGTAAAGAAGCCGGAACCTGGATCGCCGATGAGCTTCCTGGAAACGGTGCGTATCAGTGGCGCAACGATGACTTATGAGGATCAGCTCGCTAACAAAGTATGGCAAGCGCCTGTTGGATACTTGCGATTAGACCGGGCTGCACATGGGTTGTTGGGCGAAGGCTCTGTGCTGATTGAAGTTGACGATCAAGTGGCGGATATCACACTGCATGGATCGTATCATGCAAATGATAAGCGGCTTGATGTGTCTGCGTCTTTTGTAGATATCACACCGGCTTCATTTGCATTGATAACGGATAAAGCAGAGATGCTCCGTGCGTTCAATTTGCCTTTGAGCGGATCGCTTTTCGTCGGGATGTCTGTTGCAGATGGTGTTGAGAGTATCGGCTTTAAAGTTGCTGGTGCGTCAGGGACCATCGATATACCTGGCCCTCTTAAGCAAACGCTGGTTATCGACAAGCTTGATCTCAACGGCATTTATATTGGCTCGAACGAACGTCTCACGCTGGATGAGATTGATATTGTTCTGGCATCAGGGTCGACGTTGACGGTACCAGACCCCATTGCACACACGTTCCCACTGAAACGCATAACGGGCTCTGCGAAGCTCGACCTGCTGGCTGGAACAGCTGAAATTGGAAAGCTGACGCTGGATATGGATGGTCCGATTTTTGGTGTCACGGCGACCGCTGACGGCATCAATCGTGGCGGCGACATCACGATAAACGCCGAGGCAACCGTAAAGGATGTTCCGTTTGATCAACTCACAACGTATTGGCCTGCGAGTATGGGGGTCGATGCATATACCTGGGTAACGTCGCATTTAGCTAAAGGTCAATTGACTGAAGTATTGGCGAAGCTTGCAGGGCGCATCCATAGCGACGGCACACATAGTCTCGACAAACTGGATGGTACGATGTCTGCCGAGGGTGTCCAGGTCACATACCTTGAGGGCATGCCGCCAGTGAATGATGTTAAGGGTCTCATGACGTTTGACGCAGACACATTCAACATTGCTATTGAACGTGGGCAAAGCGATAAAATCGATTTGGTCGGTGCGGTTATTCACATTACCGGCCTGCAGTATGTTGACCAATTTATCGATATTGATCTTCATGTCGAATCCCCTATTGAAGATGCGTTAACGCTCATCGACCGAGAGCCTTTTGGCTTTGCCAGTGCCATGAAGATTGATCCAAAAAGTACATCGGGCGATAGCAAGATCGATCTATCCTTGCACTTTCTTCTAGCCAAGGATCTGGCCGTTGGCAGCGTTGACGCCAAAGCAAAAGCATCCTTAAGCAACGTGTCGATGGATGACGTCGTGCTGGGTCGCGGTATTCGGAATGGCGAACTTGCGCTCGAAGTAAATACAAATACCATGGCTGTTGATGGTAATGTGATGATGGGCGATGTGCCTGTAGCGCTGATCTGGAATGAGAATTTTTCAGACCGGGCACCTTTTCGCTCAATCTATCTTTTGGCGGCACGTATTGATGATCTCAGCGATGTGCGTGATCTGGGTGTGGACCCGGGTCCGGTCGGTGATTTTGTATCAGGTGGTGTCGATGCCACGGTGCGATATACGGTGTTTGATGATCGGAAAAGCCGGGTCGATGTGAATGCAAATCTGGAGCGCGCGGAACTGCGTGTGCCGGTCATGGAATGGCGCAAGGCCGCGGGCGATGCAGGCAGTGTAGATGCAACAATTCTGCTCGAGAATGGATTGGTAAAAAGTGTCCCCGAGTTCAATCTGTCGGCTGGTGATCTGTTGGTGCAGGGTGATGTCGCTTACAGCCCAGGCGGCCTTGGCATTGATCGGGTGAATTTGAAGAAGGTTTTGTTTGGTCGTACTGATGTGACGGGCGCGGTGATATCACGTCCTGATGGTGGCTGGGAAATTGGCTTGCAGGGGAAAGAGCTTGATTTTAGTCCCTTGTGGCAGCGATTGATACACGATCGCCCCGGGCAGGATGATGTGACGCTGCCTGATCTCACGATTGCCGTTGAACTGGATAAGATGTGGGTTGATAAGCAGAGCTTCTTATCCACGGTTTCCGGAACGTTCGTTCACAATCGCAGTATCTGGCGCACCGCTTTGCTCGATAGCAAAATTAATGGCGGGCCACATCTTAGTATTAATATGGCACCAGACGCGCAAGGTAATCGTATCTTGGCCTTGAAGGCGGATGATGCGGGTGATGCGCTCCGATTCTTTGACTTGTTTGATAACATGCACGGCGGTGTTCTTGAAATCAGTGGACGCTACGATGACGCCGCTGCGGACCGCCCGCTTAAAGGCACTGTGCGCGTGACCAACTATAGGGTTCGCAACGCGCCAATGCTGACACGTATTCTTTCAATCATGGCTTTGACGGGCATTCTTGATGTAATGACGGGGGAAGGCCTTAGTTTTGCAGAACTGAATTTGCCGTTCACGTATACCGAAGGTGAAGTGCAAATCAAAGACGTGAAAGCAGCTGGCGCATCCATAGGGTTCACGGCATCAGGGACGGTTTATACGCACGCAGATGTTCTCAATATCCAAGGCACGGTTATACCCGCGTACGCCTTGAATTCGTTCCTGGGTCAAATTCCGTTGCTTGGGAATATTCTGACCGGTAACGAAGAAGGTGGTGGAATTTTTGCGGCTAATTTCTCTGTGACGGGGCCTATCGAAGATCCTAAAACAACAGTAAATCCACTATCTGCGCTGACGCCAGGGATACTCCGGAATTTGTTTGGTGCGTTGAAAACGGACAGCATATTGCCACTTGGTGATGATGCGGTTGGACAGCAGCCATTGCTGCCTGCGCAACCTTAAACAGGCTTGATAAGGGCGTGGCGTTTCTTGCCCGCAGAGAGCTTGATCACACCATCACTATTAATCTGTTCCGATGAAACGGTTGCTTTCTCATCACTGACGGCCTGATCATTGATCTTGGCGCCACCGCCACGAATGAGCCGACGTGCCTCGCCATTGGATGCACTGAGGCCCGCCATCGTGAATACAGCCAGTACGCCAATACCAGCGTCCAGGTCCGCACGAGCAACGTCGATACTCGGTAAATCTTCGCCCATGCCACCTTGCTCAAAGGTCGTCTCGGCTGTCGAACGTGCAAGCTCCGCCGCCGCGTCACCTCGGCATAGCCGGGTCGCTTCATCTGCGAGTATTTTCTTGGCGTCGTTGATTTCAGCCCCTTCGAGTTTTTCAAGGCGCGCAATCTCGTCAATTGGTATTTCGGTGAACAGGCGAAGGAACCGTCCAACATCAGCATCTTCGCAATTGCGCCAGTACTGCCAGTAATCATAGGCGCTGAGCGCATCTTCGTTGAGCCACACTGCACCATCTGCGGTCTTGCCCATCTTGGCGCCGGACGCTGTCGTCAGCAGAGGCGTGGTCAATCCGTACAATTGTTTTTCAGCAACGCGACGGCCAAGCTCAACACCATTAATGATGTTCCCCCATTGATCAGAGCCGCCCATTTGCAAGCTCACGCTGTGTCGGTTCGCCAACTCAAGGAAGTCATAAGCCTGCAGGATCATGTAGTTAAATTCGAGGAACGTCAGCGGCTGTTCACGGTCCAGGCGGAGCTTCACGCTATCAAAGCTGAGCATCCGGTTAATGGTGAAATGTCGACCGTAGTCGCGCAGGAATGAAACGTAGTTAAGATCTTCAAGCCAATCAGCATTATTGACCATCACGGCATCTGTTGGCCCATCGCCAAAGGTCAGGAACTTCTCAAATACAGATTTGATACCTGCCATGTTGGCTGCAATCGCGGCATCATCCAAAAGCTTACGCTGATCATCTTTGCCGGATGGATCGCCTACTTTGGTCGTGCCACCGCCCATCAGGACAATCGGCTTGTGGCCCGTCTGCTGAAAAAGTCTCAGCAACATAATAGGCACCAATGATCCGACATGCAGGCTGGGTGCTGTGCAATCAAAGCCGATATAGGCGGTTATTGGGCCGCCTGCAGCCTTTGCATCGATGGCATCGATATCGGTGCATTGATGCAAGTACTGTCTTTCGACGAGTTTGCTGATAAAATCTGATTTGTACTGGCTCATGAACGGGTCTAGCTATTTTGAATACGGGCGCGGATGATTAGCACATGCAAGCACTAGCAGACAACGACGTAGACGAAGATACACCATCCAAGCCGCGAGTGAAACTGACTGCGATTGGATTAATGAGTGGCACATCGATGGATGGTATCGACATTGCATTTATCGAAAGTGATGGCGTAAGTGTCTCAAAACGGGGCGCATTTGCCACTTACCCTTATGCTGCTGGCCTGCGACAACGGCTTCTAGAGATCATTGGTAGTAGACCTGATGACGGTGATGGAATCGCGGCGATTACGCGTGACGTCACCGATGCGCATGCCGAGGCTGTGGAAAATTTTCTTGGACGTGCCGGCATTGAACGCGCGGCAGTTGATCTGGTTGGATTCCACGGCCAAACGGTTTTTCATGATCCGGGCAACGGAATCACGTGTCAGTTAGGTGATGGGGCGCGGCTTAGTCATAGCTTGGGCATCAATGTTGTTTCTGATTTTCGGTCAGCAGACGTTGCTGCGGGTGGTCAAGGCGCACCGCTGGCACCTTTATATCACGCTGCATTGGCGGCACCGCTTGAGCCACCCATGGGTATTCTTAACTTGGGCGGTGTCGGTAACCTGACCTGGATCAGTGCCGACGGCGGGATCGTCGCGTTTGATACAGGCCCGGCGAATGCCTTGGTTGATGACTGGATGCTGCGCCATACAGGGGCGGCAATGGATGAAGACGGCAAAGCTGCCCGCCGAGGCACCATCAACGAGGCTGCATTGGCTAACATGATGGATAATCCATACTTCGGCGCGGCCTATCCAAAATCATTAGACCGCGACCATTTCGATGCATCGCCTGTTGATGGCCTTTCGCTTGAAGATGGTGCTGCGACGCTTATTGCGTTCTCTGCAGAAGCCGTTGGCTTGGCACAGGCGATGTTGCCATCGCCGCCGTCACGCTGGCTGGTAACGGGGGGCGGGCGACATAATCCTGTGATGATGTCAGCACTCAGACGTGTTCTGGATCGCCCCGTTGAACCCGTCGAGGCCGTTGGTTGGTCTGGAGATGCCATGGAAGCGCAGGCATTTGCCTATTTAGCGGTGCGCTCGGTTTATGGATTGCCGCTTAGCTTGCCATCGACAACGGGCGTGTCCGCACCGATGACGGGTGGTATCGTTCACCGGGTTTAATTGCGCCAGATCAATCACACGAGTTCGTCGCCCCGGGCTTGACCCGGGGTCTATTCCTGTGCGGAAAGAATTCGTGTGTTCAGAAATGGATCCCGGGTCGCGCGCATTGCGCTTGCCCGGGATGACGAATATGAGAGAAGACGTAAGCCTTAAAGGTGTTCGTTCAAGTATCGTTCGACATGTTTGTCCATGGCGTCGAGGTGATTGCGGAAGAAATGGTCGCACCCCTTCACAACGTTGTAGTCGATGGCGATATTCTTTTGCTTGCCGAGTTTGTCTGCAAGTTTCGCAACACTATCTTCGGGGATGATGTCATCACTGTCACCGTGAACCATCAAGCCGCTTGCAGGGCAGGGTGCCAGGAACGAGAAATCGTGCAGGCTGGCTGGTGTTGCAATCGAAATGAAGCCGTTGATCTCAGGGCGGCGCATCATCAACTGCATTGAAATCCATGCGCCAAACGAGAAACCGGCAATCCAGCATCCGGTTGCATTCGGATTATGACCCTGCATCCAGTCCAATGCTGCGGCGGCGTCGCTAAGCTCGCCGATGCCACTATCGAATTCACCTTGTGAACGTCCAACACCACGGAAATTGAACCGAAGCGTCGAGAAACCACGCTTGGTGAAATGATGGTACAGCGAATAAACAACTTTGTTGTTCATTGTGCCGCCATGTTGCGGATGTGGGTGTAAAATTAGAGCTACCGGGGCGTCATCCGTCTTCGCGTGCTGGTATCGACCCTCTAGGCGGCCTTCCGGTCCGTTGAAAATCACGTCAGGCATAGGGTGGAACCTCTCTTTAAAACATCGATTAAAATTGTTGACTAAGGTAGTCGGTTATTCTGCAAAAACACCATATAAACATCTATTTTTTAGCTTGAAATACTTGACTATATTAGTCGGGTTTCTTATATAAGCTTATAAGAGATGTGCGTTCATCGGAGTGTAAAATCAACCGATGTAGGCACATAGTCCTAACGAGCGATGTGAAGATAAAGAACATGCCATGGTTTTCAAGCGATTAAAGGCCGATTTAGACGCCTTTCTTGAACGCGACCCCGCTGCGCGGTCACGTTTTGAGGTAGTTATTCTGTATCAAGGGTTCCATGCCGTTGTGTTTTATCGGCTGGCGAACTGGTTTTGGCTGGCCGGATTACAATTTCTTGGCCGCCTGATTTCACAGTTTGGCCGTCTTTTTACAGGTATCGAAATTCATCCAGGTGCGACCATCGGTTGCTGCTTTGTGATTGACCATGGCGCTGGCGTCGTGATCGGTGAAACTGCCGAGATTGGCGACAACGTGACACTTTATCATGATGTGACGCTGGGTGGTGTT
>WASW01011256.1_pt1 | contig 13204 bp, 14 predicted proteins | sample 5698521 | NCBI WGS metagenome assembly WASW01 (sample SAMN11175560, study PRJNA528189) | sponge metagenome | isolation source: marine sponge | host: Leucetta | place: Antarctica: Western Antarctic Peninsula, King George Island | collected 2013-01
CCCGATGGCGGTCGGTGCAGCGATCGCCGCGCCGGAGCGACCCCTTATTGCCTTGCAGGCGGATGGATCGGGAATGTTTACACTGCAGGGGTTATGGAGTCAGGCGCGCGAAGGCCTGAACATTACAACGATTATATTTCATAACCGGACGTACAACATTCTGCTTGGTGAAATGCGAAATGTAGGGGTTGAGAATCCGGGCCGAAGTGCGCTCGATATGTTCGAGTTGCAGCGCCCATCGCTTGATTGGGTTTCGCTAGCCCGCGGCATGGGGGTCGAGGCCGGCAGGGCAGTCGACGGCGAAACACTGGCGCGCGAGATTCAGCGCGGACTATCGTCGGAAGGTCCCTATCTGATCGAAGCGGCGATGTAGAGCAGGGGGCGCTGCCGGTATTTTGCTGCCGGCATAAAACTTCTGTAAACCATGCTTGACGGCTGACAGGGTCCGGGGTACTAAATGCGCCTTCTACTATGGTGGCTGTAGCTCAGTTGGTAGAGCCCCGGCTTGTGGTGCCGGTGGTCGCGGGTTCAAATCCCGTCAGCCACCCCAGTATCCTTCGATTTTGCACTATTACCGACTGCAAATAGCAGCGTCGGGCGCGCGTATTCAAATCCGAGTGTTCGGCGTCACTGCCGCCAAGATCTTTTCGCTATAGGGTATCAATCATTCCAATTGATAGATCACCTTTGATTGAAAGGATCAGCGTATGACTGTTTTCAAAGCTTTGGGGCTGGCCACGATCCTAGTCGTGATATCCATGATCGCGGCCTATGGAAACGGCTCACTTATCTTGACGGAACTGTTCGCCTTAAACTGAATATAATGGTATGATTAGTTAAACGCATTGGATAACGCAGTGTGTTCCTGATTTACGGGGCTCGTCGTAATTTTATCGTGAAAGGAAACTGCGCTATGACAGAACATCGAGACCGCCAGCGGCTGGACTTGTCGAAACTGGCCTTTGCCAAACATGACGATTATGCGCGCGGCGGCCTGCTTAAAGACATATCGTCAAGCGGTGCGCGGCTTGAGTTTGTTTATCCGACCGGCCGAGCAGAACATTCGTTTACTTTGGGTGAACATGTTGAGATCGAAATCGATGGTTTCGACAGTCTGGCTGGTGAAGTTACAAGAATAAGCGAAGATGGCATCGCCATTCAATTTGATCGCGGCGCAGATAATGAAGATGAGTTGATCGCGGAAATTATGTCGGCAGCGACTGCCGCACCTCTTGCGCCGCCGCCATCATAATGATCGAACGCTTCTAGCGTCACTCTAAGAAGTAGGCGAGATACCATTCCATGTCGTCTTCCGTTAACGCATAGTTCTTGTTCTTGGGCAGTCGGATGACCGATTTAGCCGGGACGTTGGCAACGCGCAGTTGAACCATTTCTGCGGTTTCCATGGTCAGCCCGGCTTTCCAGGCCAGCGCCGTAACTGCTTTGCCGCTGTCACCCATTAAAATCCGTTTAACGATCTCTAAACTGATGTCAGATAACAGCGATAGAGCGGGCGGGACAAACGTTATGTCGTGGTTGGCGATTGCATCTTGTACGACACTTTCGACTAAATTCCCGCTGTCATACAACTCTATCGCACGTTCCTGAGGTGATTTTTCCCCTTCTTTTTCTGGATTAAAATCACCCTTTAAAATCCGTTCGCGAGATGATTTGCGAATGTCGTGGGCAATGTCTTCGTCAAGGTTATGTCGATCAATCATTAATTCGATCAGCGCGGCGCTAACGAATGTGGCGATGCGTTTGATTGTTTTTAATGACAGGTTTGAGCGCTCGACCATTGGTGCATGCATCTCTGGCGCCTCTTTTGCCGTCATGCCAATGACCGCCATCGTTTTTTCGCTTATTTTGGCGGTTTGGTTTTTTAGCAATTCGGTGACGCCGGGCTCATCATTGGTATCGGCGATTGCTTCGGAGACGGGTTCAGTGATCTCATGGCGTCTGGCGACTGCCAGCAACGCGCTGCCCTGAATTCCGCTGGCGATGATTTGAACCAATTCCTGTTGATTAAGTAAAGGAGAGTATTCAAGGATGGGGGCCGAAACGACAGATTCCATATCTTCTGCAAGAAGTTTAACGATGTCTTCGGGGACGTTACCCAAGGATTTAATTTCATTTGATATGATGGCGCGAACTTCAGGCAGTTTATCTTTGGCAAGAATGTCGAGAACCTCTAGTGCCATTTCTGTTAGGCGGTTATTTTCCTCATGCGTCAGGGTTGGGATCAAACGACCGATTTTATAAGCCAGTTCACTGCGGACTTCGGCTTCCGAGTCGGTTGCAAGCAGTTTGTCTGCCTGCAGCGGTGTGCCTTCATTTTTGGCAATTTCAACACGGACGTCTTTGTCTTTATCGTTCGACAGGAAATACAGGAGCTCGGGCTCAAGATCTTCATGTTTGGCAAGCTCGATGCGCTCGCCTGCACTGCCGCTGGCTGCCAACTGTTTGGCATCGTCATATGCTGGTCGTTTCTGACCGGTTTTCTTCTTCTTTTTGTTGCGGTTGCCAAGAACCCAAGACAGCATCAAAATACCTTAAACATAATTTCAAACTCAACTTACCCGGCAAGGACGATCAGCGTCAAAGATAGAATATCGCAAAGGAAGACAAACCGTCATGCTCCTTGGATAAAGGATTCCACAGGTCATCATGCTGGAAAGTGACAAAGCGCACTAGAACAAAAAATTTGAGGGAATATGAACACGGTAGTAAACCAGATTGACACATTACGGATGTCAAAAAATTTACTCGGCGTCGAACAGTTGATTGGCCTCAGAAACGACGATATTACGGTATTTGATCCTTATTCCACATTGATCTCGACATGTGCGCAACTCTCGGCTGGGACAATTATTTATCCTAACTGCATGGTTTTGTGCGGCGCGGCGGGGGCCTTATCACTTGGTCAAAACAATGTGCTTTATCCCTCAACCGTCATTCAAGCGGGAGCAGGGACAATTGATATCGGTGATGGTAATACTTTTGGACCGGGCGGTTTTGTCTCGACGGCCATGAATTCCGGTGAAACTGTTAAAATTGGGAATAATGGACGTTTTAACAGCGGCGCAAATGTATATGGCAATAGTCACCTCGGAGACGGAAGCCAGATTCTCGGCCAAATTTCCGTTGATGGATGCATTCTTGGAGCAGGGGGAAGCTACCGGGAACCGGATCCCGATAAACGCGGCGGCGTGTTAAAAGGGACCGGACGGGCCAAGAAACTGAATTTGAAGACTGGAGACGTTATTCAAGCATTTGGCATTTTTGATGAGCAGGCGATTGAAAGACAAGTCGTTTATCACCCAGAGGCGCCAGCATAGAAAATTTGCATCAATGTGATCAGTTGTCGCATTTATCCAAGACAAAAAGAGGGATCAGGGATTACTGGTAAGGTTCACCAACAATGACGGAGCTTATTGATGAACTTTGCCTATACAATTTTTTATGTTGAAAATGTTTTGGAAACCCTCTCGTTCTATGAGAAGGCATTCGGTTTTAAACAAAAAATGTTTCACCATTCTGGCGATTATGGCGAACTTGATACAGGAGGCACGGTACTCTCATTTTCATCACTTTCTTTGATGGAAGAAATTGGCAAATGCCCGGGACGACCACAATCAGGAAACCCGACATTTGAGATTGCGTTTACGACGAATGACGTGAGCGGCGCTCTAAATCGGGCTCTTGCTGCCGGTGCAGATTTGGTTCAGGAGGTCGAAAAAATGCCGTGGGGACAAACGACGGCATATGTAATCGATAAAAATGGTTTTCTTATTGAACTGTGTACGCCGATTAAGACCTAAGCATACCCGGTGGCATAAAGTTGCTCAGCGTATGCTGGCGTTGATCGAAGTCCGTTCGGAGTGGTGCCAAGCCAATACTTGATTTCTCGGTTCATGTGAGATTGGTCAGAATAACCAAAATCTGCGGCAATATCAGCCAAAGAGGCTGCCTCGAGAATTTCACGTCCGGCCCGCCTGACGCGCGCCATCCTCAGCCAATATCCGGGTGTGCGGAACGTTTCTTTAAGGGTAATGCGTTGCAGGTTGCGCACTGACATTCCGAGGTCTTTTGCTGCGTTGCTTAAATTCCCGGGGTTAGAAGCAAAACATTCCAAAATTGCAGAGATTATGCGTGGGGAAGTCGTAAAGTTGGAAATTTGTGACTGTATGTCGTTATTACAAGGGTCCAGATTGCACACTTTTTCAAGCAGTGCCGACGCGTCAATCTGGGATCCTGGCCGCAGGCGAAATCCGACAAACATATCGCCCTTCTTAACGGGGATATATTCGGTCTGGTGTGCGAGTGTTGAAATGAACCAAACAGGCGGCCCCTGAACTGGATACTTGTAGATCAAATCACGGCATCCATCCGGTATAACAGGTGTTGTATCTGAGCAGGGGGCCTCAAATTGCCAAGCTTCAAGGACGCAATCACTCATCGTTGAGGAGAAGAAAGTCGCCGTCAATGATGAGTAGTTTTACGCCGTTTTTTGTAACGGAACGGTGAGAGCTTAAGTCATCAGAGACAACATACGTCATCCCCTTAGTCAAAATGGCATTCTCACCATTTTTGAGCTCGCTGGTAAAATCACCCTCCAGGCAATGCACAATGTGCCCAAGCGCGCACCAGTGATCAGCGACATATCCTCTCGAATATTCAACCAGCCTTATGCGTAACCCGCCCAGTTGATGGGTTTGCCAATAGGCGATGCCGGTATCACCTTTGTGCTCTGTGCGCGGTATGGAGTTCCAGTCGATGGACTGGAATGGAATATTTTGAGTGCTCATGAGGACGTTCTTTTCTGATATTGGAATATTGGACCGTTATGTGTCGGCCTTGCTGCCGCCATGACATAAAGGCGACTCCATAATCGCGCCGCCTTTTGCCGTCCATTCACCCGGCGTCATCGTTTGCATTGACAGCGCATGAATGCCGCCATTTAGTTCGATTTTTAGAATGCCATTGATCTTTTGATGCCGGCCGACCCGGCTGATGCCGTCAAAGTCATCAGCCACGATGATCAATTTAAAATGCGATTCGGACCCAGGCGGGACGTTGTGCATGTGGCTTTCGTTCATCACTTCGAGATGAGCAGGGGACAATGCCTCCAGAATTTTTGTCTCGATGGTCGATTGCATCGTCATGGCAGGAACTTTCATAAATTGATTTGAAACATGATTTTCCAAATATAGGCATGCATGCAGATTCCGCTATGTATTTTCATGCTTTTGTCGTCGTGGCATAATAAATATGTTAATTGCACGGAGGTGGTTATGATCGCTGTGCATCACATACCGGCCGAAATTTAAGCCGCCTATTTTGGGCTGATAATAGCCAGAAGGAGCCAATATCGTTACCGCCATCAACACAACAAATCGGAACTATCGATGGCCGCTTCTGGGGGTAATGCGGACACATATTGGCTTTCTGTGTTGATTTAGGCGCATGCTTCCTTCTTTTTTTGAAAAGGAGAAAATCATGCAAATATTTTAGCAGCTTAAAAGATATAAGTCCCCTTGGAATAAAGGAAAATTCACAGGACAGAAACCGCCATTTCAATTCAAACACGTGTGGGCAATACGAACCTAGCTACAACTAAATAAACCTGCCCGCGATTTAGCACTGTTCAACCTTACGATTGACAGCAAACTTAGGGGCTGCGACCTGATACGCTTAACAAATTAAGATATAGCGCCTCATGGGTACGCGATCGATCGACCGTGCCCCAGAGGAAAACTGGATGCCCGGTAACGTTCGAGATAACGGATCAAGTGCGTCAAGCGGTAGATGATTATCTGGCTCCCAGAAGTAAGAGTTTCGGAGATTTTTTATTCAATGGAGTCGGCGGCGGTAACAGTCACCTTTCGACCAGGCAATATTCCCGTCTAGTATTACAATGGGCGGAAATGATCGGACTGTATCCCACTTTGAAATCAGTCTTTACGTGGGCGCGGGTATCGGGATTTTCTTTCCAGATTATTCAGGTCCAGATGGTTTCGCATGAACTGCTTTGATGCATCGCGTGTATATTGATAATCCCAGGATGCTTTTTGCCCTTTTGCCAGAGATTGGAACACTTTACGCCGCCGCTTCTGATCGGTTATCACTTCCCGGCGTAGGGTTTCGCTGTCCCAACGCGAACGGATTTCATCGGCAAAGTCTCTCTCCACGTCCGCCACCTCGGTATTACCTGCCAGATTGTGTCGTTCGTCCGGATCAGTGGCCAGGTCGTACAACTGAACGGGATCGGGATCGCTGTGAATGTATTTATAACGGCCACGGCGGATCATCATACAGGGCGCGATAGCCCCTTCGCATAACATTTCGCCGTACGCCTCATCAGTGTCTTCTGAAACGTTTCCCGTCATTAGCGGAACCAGACTTCGACCATCCACAGGGTCGGCAAATCCTACGGGGCCTGATGTCTCTACCGCTGCCAGATCAACAAACGTTGGCAGCAGATCGAGCAAGGAAACATTATGGGTTACGCGCTGTTTTAGAAAACGGCCGGGAGCAGATATGATCATCGGAATACGCGATGACCATTCGAAAAACGACATCTTGTACCACAGGCCCCGCTCCCCCAGCATGTCGCCGTGATCGCTAATGACGACAACAATGGTATTCTCGCGCAAGTTTGTTTCATCCAGTATTTGAAGTATTTTGCCGAGCCAGTCGTCAACATAAGAGACATTGCCATAATACGCGTGGCGCGCGTTTCGAATGTCTTTCCCCGAGATGTCTTTCTCTCCCAAGGCACATAAATCGTGGATCCGCTGACTGTGCGGATCATGATCTTGATAGTTCATGGCAGAAACGTTCGGCATGTCGATGGCATCATGATCGTACCGATCCCAGTAACGCTGACGGGTGGCATAGGGATCATGAGGATGGGTAAAACTGGCCATCAGCATGAACGGTCGTGGATCGCCGCCGCGCGCCAACTCGTAAATTTTACGGATCGTCTGACTACCTACTTCGTCGTCAAATTCGAACTGATTTGTGGTCTCTGCAATGCCTGCCTGAGTGACACTTGACAGGTTGTGACACCACCAGTCAACGCGCTGGTTTTTGGCCTCCCAATCGGGAGTCCAGCCGAAGTCGGCTGGGTAAATATCGGTCGTCAATCGCTGCTCAAAACCATGCAACTGATCTGGACCAACGAAATGCATCTTTCCTGACAGGCAGGTCTGGTATCCCAGATCTCTGAGGTAATGGGCAAACGTCGGAATACGGGCTGGAAATTCCGAGGCATTGTCGTAAGCACCGATCCGTGATGGCAACTGTCCCGACATCATTGAAAACCGTGACGGTGCGCAGAGCGGGCTATTGCAATAGGCATTCTCGAACAGGACGCCATGTTCGGAAAGTGCATCCATGTGCGGCGTCTGAACAACGGCGTTGCCATAGGCGCCGACCGCGCGAGCAGATAGCTGGTCAGCCATGACGATGACCATGTTTGGCTGCTGATTGTCCCGTATGTCGTTCAACGCACACCTCCCGTCCAATGAATTGATCTCCGGAATAATATCTGAGCCAATTCCTGGCAATGTTCAAATTGAGACATCTTTGGATAATTATTTGCAATAATAGACTTTGCATTGACTATATCGGTATCGTCCGGGCAACTCCCTTGGTCTTGTTACAGAGTTGCTTGCCTGATTTTGCTAAATTCCATAACCTCTGAAAACTCTGGTGATTCAGCGGATGGAAAATAATTTTTGTACGCTACTTAAGTCCCTGGCTAAGAAAGTGCTGGCAAGGAATTTGTCATGAACATAGGCTCTCTTCCGACCCGCCACGCAAGATACCGGCCCGATCACTTAGGGTTTGTTTTTGAAGACCATCGCCTGACTTATAGCGCATTCAACGCCGAAATTAATCGGCTATGCAACGCCATGTTGGGCCTTGGCGTTACAAAAGGCGATCACGTATTTTCAGTTCTGTCCAACAGCTATGAGCTAATGACGCTATACTGGATGGCGGCCAAGACCGGTATTGTCATCGTCCCCGCGAGCACCTTGTTGCAGGCGCCAGGCCTGAAATCACTGATCGCTGATTCAGACGCCATTATGGTTTTCGCCGACGCCCGGTTTGCTGACATGCTGACAGAGATCCGTCCCGAGCTGAGCAGCGTGCGCGAAGACGGGTATATTCTTGTTGGCAACGAAACACCGGCGGAGGATGGATACCGGTCCTATATCGACCTGATTGGCGACACCTCCGTTGACGAGCCACCCGACGCCGGTCTTACAGATGATGACGTCTTCAATATCATGTATACCAGCGGCACAACGGGCGATCCCAAAGGGATCATACACACACATTACGTACGGGCTTATTATTGCACCACGTTTGCCGCCAGTTTCCGAATGAGCCCGGAAAGCGTCGTCTTACATGCGGGCTCTATTGTCTTTAATGGTGCCATGCTCGACCTGATGCCATGGATGTACGTGGGCTGCACTTATTTACTGCACCGCGCCTTTGATGCTGCGGCTGTCATGGACGGCATCGCGTTTGAAAAGGTCACTCACGTGGTTCTGGTGCCAGCGCAAATTGTTGAAATTGTAAACCACCCGGATTTTGATCCCGCCCGGCTATCTTCTCTCGAGATGATTTTGTCTGTCGGCGCCCCCTTGCCTCTGGCCTATAAGGAAATTTTAAATAAGGCCCTGCCCGGACGGTTTTATGAGCTTTATGGCCTGACAGAAGGCGTGTGTACCGTACTCGATTGCAGGGATTCCGCGAACAAAACGGGTTCGGTCGGTGTGCCGCCACCCTTATCCGAAATAAAAATTATTGACGCTGAGGGCAACGACTTGCCGGCTGGTGAAATTGGTGAAATATGCGGACGGTCGCCGTTGATGATGCCCGGTTATTACAAACGTCCCGATATGACAGCAAGCGCCATTGTCGATGGTTGGCTTAGAACAGGCGACGTCGGTTATGTCGACTGCGACGGGTTCCTTTTTCTTGTCGACCGCATCAAAGATATGATTATTTCAGGCGGCGTTAATGTCTACCCGAAAGATATTGAAGAGGTTCTGAACGGTCATGGTGACATCATTGAAGCCGCCGTTTTTGGCGTGCCGGATGAAAAATGGGGCGAGAGAATTATCGCCGCAGTGCGTTTAAAGAAAAACTGCACCGTGGCCGTCGGTCAATTAATGAATTGGGCCAACGATCATGTTGGGGCGAAGTTTCAACGCCTTAGTGATCTTCTGATTCTCGATGAATTTCCAAGAAATATGGCCGGAAAACCATGAAACGTGAAATTCGACAGCGCTATGTGGAGGAAACGTGAGTAAACTAAAAGGCAAAACAGCGTTGATTACAGGATCCGGTAGGGGCATCGGCCGCGCCATAGCGCTTAAACTGGCGTCGGAAGGCGCCTCTGTCGTCATCAATGATCTAGAACAAGAAGCCGCCGATGAAACAGTAGCTGCCGTGCGCGCCCTTGGGGCAGATGCCGCCAGCTGCATTGGCGATGTTACAGCAGATGGTTTCGCCGAGCGGTTCACCCAAACCGCCATCGATAAATTTGGCGCCCTAGATATCATCGTCAATAATGCCGGTTTCACCTGGGATAATGTAATTCAAAAGATGTCCGATGAACAATGGGACGCCGTAATGGATGTCCATGCCAAAGCACCCTTTCGCATTTGCCGTGCCGCCTTTGACTTCATTCGAGAAGCGGCAAAACGTGAGGCCGAAGGCGGCACCATACGCTGCCGGAAAGTCGTCAACATATCTTCCATTTCCGGACTTTACGGCAATGCTGGTCAGGTGAATTATGCTGCTGCCAAGTCGGCCCTGGTGGGTATGACAAAGACACTGGCGAAAGAATGGGGTCGCTACAACGTAACCGTTAATTGTGTCGCATTCGGCTTGATTGAAACCCGGATGACCCGCGCGTTAAACAGCGGTGACAGCGATTTGATCGAGGTTGCCGGCCGCGAAATAAAAGCCGGCATTCAACCTGAAATGATCGATACCATCAAACGCATGACGCCTCTTGCACGAACCGGAACAACAGACGATGCGGCCAATGCCGTCTACCTGATGTGCAGTCCGGAATCTGATTTTATTTCTGGTCAGGTTCTAACCGCCAGTGGTGGACTGGCCTTTTAGGGAACGAGCGTCATGGAACAGAAGATCATCGTCACGGCCGGCGCCTCGGGCATCGGCGCTGCCATTGTCGATCAGTTTTTATCAGAAGGAGCGCAGGTTCATATTGCCGATGCCGATGCGGGCGCACTCGCCGTTCAAGTCGAACGGCCCGGCCTGACAGCCAGCCTTTGCGATGTTGCCGATGAAAAAAACGTCGCCGAGATGTTCGATGCCGCGCTCACCAACATGGGTGGACTGACGGCGCTTATAAACTGCGCCGGGATCGCCGGACCGACGGCGACGGTCGAGACAATTACGCTTGAGCAATGGCGGCGCTGCCTCGCCGTTAATTTGGACGGTACGTTTCTTTGCTGCAGGCAGGCTGTGCCGTATTTGAAGGAAACGGGAGTGGGGTCAATCATCAACATCTCATCGACGGCTGGTCTGATGGGTTATCCGCTTCGCTCTCCTTACGCGTCATCAAAATGGGCGTTGATCGGTTTGACCAAAACATTGGCCATGGAGTTAGGGCCATTTGGCATTCGGGTGAATGCGATTTGCCCCGGTAGTGTTGATGGCCCTCGCATGGATGCCGTCATCGCAGCGGAGGCCAATAAAAAAGGAGTGGCGGCACAGATCGTCCGTGATCGTTACGCCGCCGACACCTCGCTCAGAACATTTGTATCCGTTGAAGACATTGCCAATATGGCCGTTTTCCTTGCATCTCCTCAATCCGCACGCGTATCGGGTCAGGCTATTCCTGTTGACGGCCATATCGTTAATGCCGGTTCTCTGGAGGGATAAGAACCCGGGGTTTTGTCTGCTGCCGGCGGACCGCTTAAGGTTTATTCGACTTTGATAGGTTTAATATCCAGGCGCGGAAAAGTTCCGCATCCGGGTGGATCGCCTTTTTTATGGGTGTCAGAATAAAAAATCCCTCTTCGATGGAAACAGAAATATCAAACGGTTCGATCAACCGCCCCTCTCGCAAAACCTGTGCAGCCAATGAACTGCGTCCAAGCGCGATGCCACATCCCGTCGCCGCCATTTCAAAAGCCAGAATAGAAGTATCAAACTGAATCCCCTGTCCCGCTTCAGCCGTCTCGATGCCCGCCGCCTTAAACCAAGATGCCCATCCGTCTTCGTAACCATTGATGTGCAACAAAGTGTGATGACGAATATCATCAGCAGACGTCAGGGGCAGGTTGCCGGAGACCAGATCGGGATGACAGAGCGGCGCCAGTACTTCAGACGTCAGCCGCTCGGCAGAAAACTGCGGCCAGTCGCCTGATCCATAACGGATCTCCAGATCAGCGTCCTGGGTATCCGTTTCATCATTCCAGACAATACTGATAATACGAAAATCCACATCCGGGTGTGTTTCGCGAAAAGATCTCAATTTTGGCCCGAGCCAATAAGCGGAAAACCCCACCGACACCCTGACCGTTAACAGCTCACTACGTCGGTGACCGAACACTTCTTCTGTTCCAGCCGCCAGTCTGTCAAACGCATCGCGGATCTTGGGAAGATACGTCGCGCCGGCTTTGGTCAGGACCAGTGATCGCGGGCGCCGTTCAAACAAGGATTCCCGAAGCAGTTGTTCCAAATGTTTAACCTGTTTGCTGACTGCTGTTTGGGACAGCCCCAGTTCATCAGCCGCCTGGGTAAAGCTGAGATGGCGGGCGGACGCTTCAAATGCCCGCAGCCAAGGAAGTGGCGGAATACGCCTTCTAGTCTTCATTCAACGACCCGATGCCCAATGTTACCCCAATATGAATTGGTTCATAGTGTCCATTTATATCGTTTGCAGCAACTCATTTTCAGGGCCTAATACTAATTGCAACCGACCACAGAAACTGAGCAAAACCATGCCTAATTCAATATCGGCCAGCCCACGCATTCAACGCTCTCCCTTCTATGACGCTACCGTTCGCCATGGAGCGCTGGGTTTTTCAGTTTACAATAAAATGTACCTGCCGACCGGTTACAACGATCCGGAGACCGAATTTTGGTCTTTGGTGAAAGACGTCACCCTGTGGGACGTCGCTGTTCAGCGCGTTGTTGAAATTTCCGGCCCTGATGCGTTTACCTTTACCAACATGCTGACACCGCGTGATCTGACAAAATGCAATCCCGGTAGCTGCAAATACGTCCTGATTACGGACCAGTACGGTGGTATTTTGAACGATCCGGTGCTGTTGCGTCTTGCCGAGAACCGGTTTTGGTTATCGCGGGCAGATAGCGATATATTAATGTGGGCGAAGGGGGTTGCGATCAATTCAGGACTGGATGTGATCATTCATGAACCTGAGGTCGCGACGTTGCAAATTCAAGGACCAAAATCTCTGCCTCTTGTTGAAAAGCTTTTTGGCCCCGCCGTACGGGACATCAAATATTACAATTTTCAGGAATTATCCCTGAGCGGCGCTCCCGTCATTCTGGCGCGCACCGGGTGGAGCGCGGAACGCGGATACGAAGTTTACCTGCAGGATACATCCAAAGCGATAGAGGTCTGGGAGTGTATCATGGAGGCCGGGAAAGAATTTAATATCGTTCCCACGTCACCGAACAGAATTCGGCGAATTGAAGGTGGCATACTGGATTACAGCGTCGATATGAATGAACACACGAACCCGTTCAAAATTGGCATGGAGCGGCTCATTCAACTTGATCTGGATGATGATTTTATTGGCAAGTCTGCCCTGAAAACCATCCGTGAAAACGGCATTACGCGCAAACTAGTCGGCGTCGAACTCAGCGGTGAGCCGATTTCTTATAATGAAACATCATGGGTTGCCAAAGATGGCGATACCTCGATTGGAAAATTGACATCGTGTGTATATTCGCCGCGACTGAAAAAAAATATTGGCTACGTCATAGTTAACATGGCCTACATCAATCCAGGCACAACAATCACCATTAAAACATCAACCGGAGACCGCTCGGCCACCGTCGTCTCCATGCCGTTTTATGATCCAGATAAAAAGCTTTCGTAACTGCCCAGGTAGGGCTGCCTGACAGTCAGGCGCCGCGGAGTCGGGCGATCAGGATTTCGGGATCCTGCCTGAGCGCG
>WASW01037141.1_pt1 | contig 13182 bp, 16 predicted proteins | sample 5698521 | NCBI WGS metagenome assembly WASW01 (sample SAMN11175560, study PRJNA528189) | sponge metagenome | isolation source: marine sponge | host: Leucetta | place: Antarctica: Western Antarctic Peninsula, King George Island | collected 2013-01
GCATTTCGCATAACTTCTCGACTGGCCCGTCTAGAAATGCTTGCTCTTGCTCAGTTAATTTTGCTTTTGGTGTATCACGCAAAAATCGCCAATCTGGATTGCCTGAAAACAACTCTGCTTCCCACCAAGTTGTCCCCGCTTCTAGCGCTTCTCTTTCGGTATCAGATATTGGTGGCAACACCTTACGGAACACTTCTAGTATTCGCGTGGTTAAAAACTGTTTCCTCAAAGAAGGCATGAAGGTAATAACAATTATGCTAATTAGCAGCAACCAAAATATTGCCTTCAATAAAAACGGAATCGACGAAATAAAACTATAAGCGACCAACACACCCGCGGCAGCAGTGAGTAAAGATGTCGCCGTTAGATTTAAATATATCAAATAAGATACTGAGCCAATCAGTACCATTAACAATAACAGCTCTATCAATATCACTTGCATCACTCAACCTGCCTTTTTATTTTTAATATTCAAGAACACTTCTTGGCGTTCAACTTATTGATTCTTCCGATATATGCAATACATCATGTGCATCTAAATACTTCTGTGCTTCTTCTGTGACAATACCCGTCTCATCCCAAGGTAACTTCCGATAGAAACCTATATCGTCTTTTCCCAACAACGGATATTTTATAATTTCAAAATAAGGCGAATAATCAAAATCCCTAGGCGTAAATAAACGTAAATTACGTTCTTTCAAAGTGAACTTTTTATTTTCATCTTGAAATATAAGCGGCAGCACTGGGAATTTCACTGAGGCAAATGCACTAGCAATCATTGAAGAACATACGACTTTAGTTGCATCCTTTGCATTATGTTCAAATAAGCTTGAATGCCATCTGCGCGGCATAAATGTCCACCAGGGAATTAAAAAGCGCGCTAAATCTAACAATTGTCTAACATCGTATGCCATGCCTAAAAAAGAGCTAGCATGACTAATGACTTTATTCGCATCCTCAGGAGAAATCCCTTTAGGTCGACAAATACGCGTATGAAATTCTTTGTAGTATTTTAACGGTGTAACAATGGTCCCTTGCCCTAATTGACTCTCAATCATTAATGCCTCATCGGGAGGGCCATCATAATGCTGCATAATTCGAGCCTTAACCGCGGGGTCTTGAATATCATAAAGACGGCCAATATATAGCGCCGTGTGGCTCCAAGAACTTTGAGTAATCACTTTAATAACATTACTGACTCGAAATCTTCCTTCGACCAAAAGCACATCTGCCGGTCGAATTTCAAAAGCCATACGAGAGAAATTAGTCGGGGATAATGCTTCTGAATTTGAATCAGTTAATAGTACACCTACCGCCTTGTCCCAAGCCCATCGTTTTATTCGTTGTAGCATGGCCGGCAATTCCTCAAATTTATAGTGGCATTATTAAATTACGTACTATTTTCAAAACAATATCAATATGATAACAAGTGCCTCATGTCAGTACGAACTTAAATTACAGCACCCACTAGTCTCTAAGAGCGACATTCAGGCTAAAGTATTTCTTATCTATGAGTTCAACTAGATTTATACCCACTCGATTTAGCTTATTAAAGATTTTTCCATTTCAAAGTGAGGCACTTGAAGGTCAGTTCCCGCCCTGCCTAACACCACAAATCCCTGTTGACGATAAAACTCGATTGCAGATGATCTTGCATTTAGCCAACATTTTGATGAACTACGTTCTATCGCGTGATCCAACAATTCTTTTATTATTGCCCTGCCAACACCTAAGCGACGAAACTCTATTGCCACGGCCATATGCCGAATACGCATAGCATTACTATCGCATGGCTGAATACTTCCAACACCGATAATTGAATTTTTCTTATCTAGCGCCATGCAGTGAAAAGAATCCATGTCCAAAGAATCTCTTTCGCTACCCACAGGAAGATTCAGCGGCTGGCGTAACTGTTGCCATCGAAACCGATAGTAGCATTCAAAATCATTATCAGACTTAGGCGGTGTCAGAATGAAACCTAATTTGTTTAATTCAGGCAAATACCACCCATGTAGTAGCGATATATTTTACCCCTGACTCTAAGGTGACACCTCGATGCTCGTGCGTCCAAAATGGAGGAAATAGCAATAATTTGCCCACTTGTGGTTTGATTTGCACATTCTGAAAGGAAAATTCAGTTTCCCCGCCCGGCCCTTCCACGTCGTTCAAGTACCATATCGCGACCAACTGGCGATGACTAAAATCATGGCTGCCACCATCAATATGCCAATGATAATACTCACCAGGATCGGTGCGCTGAAGGCCGTAACCCATGTCCTTAAATGGCCCATTAAAATAAGGGTACTGAGCACGAAACTCTCTTATGGCAATACCCAGAGATTTAAACAGCGCACGATCTACATCATGCCAATGCTGTTTTCCGCTCACTACCAAATCTGTGGATTTTTTAATGCTGTTATCTTGGCCTGCCATCTGCCCAATTCGACCTTGATACTGGTCTTGTTGATTAGATTCAAATCTCTGGATAACATCTTCACAAAACTCTGTTGCTAACGCATTTTCCTTTTCAAAGATAAAACTATTTTCTTTAACCTCACGAATAGTGACTAGCTTAGACTTATTTGATTCACTCATTTTTATAATTGATTGTTTTCTATGTATTGTTCAATCTGCCCCTCAGAAACATCGTTAGCACTCATGACAAGCACTTGCTCGCTGACCTCAGCCCAATGCGATGTACTAATCACTAGCCAATTTTGTAACGCACTCAGGTTTCCATCATCGCACCATTGCTGATAAATTTTCAAAAAAGAAGGACACACTTGTTTACGCACTGGATTCATATTCGCCGCATAAAAACGTATTGATGCCACTCTATTTTCACCAAACAACACAGGCAACGTAGAAATAGAGTCCGCATAAAAATCTTTAACTGCACGCAACATTAACTCCAGACGAGCACTAGTGACACTGACTAGTAACTGTTTCCACTGATTGCCTAATATTTTGCTGGCTTTAATCTCACCCTGCTCATGCAGAATAATGAATTGAGACTCCACTTCAGTCATTTGATCCAGCGCAACATTAATATCGTTGTTAAAGTCATAATAGGAAAATGCGCGACAAGCCGCATTTTCAATTTTATGCCACTGCCATTCTTGAAGTTTTTCCCATAACAGTCGTCGAATCGATTCTTTACGAATAAAAATTTTATTTTCTAAGGTCATTGCGGGTGGCGACCCCAAATCACGCGCACACTCTTCAGAAGAAATCACTACTTGGCAATCATCATAGGATTTTTTCTTTTCCAGCTTAGCCAGAAAAAAGTGCGGCACGCATCGAACGCCTATGCCGCCACTGTAAACCATGCCGTAAGATTGCAGAGTAGAATTAATTGCATCCGTCTCAAACGGGTCAAATATCTGGCCATCAATGTGTATGGACTTGAATGGTTTCTGCTCTAAACTCCCCCATAAAGATTCTCTCTGAGTGACCCACTCCCCCACCTCTTGCTTTGACATCACATCTGTACACGAATAACCTTTATCCCAACGACAGTATTCGCGCATCTTCATTAAATACACACACATCGTGAAATTTCCAGCATGCTTGGCATCAGCAATATTGCAGTTGTGCTGAACTACCTCACAAAGAGTGTCTGTAATCATCGATTACCTCTGTATAATATCCATATCGATCAATGATTAGATCTTACCTCAGCACGTCATAGAATTCACAGCCACATAATTGTAAAACTCATAGGGGTAGTAGATGGCAAAACTAAAAGCCACATGGAATCAAAAAAATCGAGAGCGCACACCAGAACAAATTGCCTCTGCGGTGGGTTTCAATACTTGGCTATTAGCTGCCGAGGCTTGTTTAAACCACGAGAACGAAGGCTTTGAAACCAATTCACAATCACAACGATTAGATGTTATCGGTGAGTATTTAGCATTTTCATTACACTTAGTTGATCGCATGACATTTGGCGAACTCGAAGAGGAAGAGCGCGTGCGTTTCATTAATGCATTGGGCGTGCACTTAGCCACACTCATCCAATCGAATAGAATCGATGCGACTGGCCCAGGCGAATATCGCAAACAATTTATTGAATTACTCAACATAAGAATGGATGAATATTCCGATTGCACTTATGACAAACAATCAGGCCCCGGATTTAATTTGAAAAGAATCTTTGGCAATCATGTAATGGCAGCCATGGGAGCAAAAGATAACAAATGGATCCCCGATTACGTCATTGACGTGGAAGCACCCAAAGTCATTAAAGGAATAGACCGTGTCATGAACGGCATGGGTGACTCTTTAGGAGATGCCAGTTTTGATATGCCGCCCATCCCAGAAGGGGGCACGTGGGGTGAAGGTTAAGATTATTGCTTTATTTTTATTGGCTTTCTTCGTAATCACCAACATCTGTTTAGCTAGCAACAAAAATTCTCCTTATTTCGAAGACGGTTTTTGCACCAACGGCTCACACAAGCAACTATATAAATTTTTTACCCAAAATGACTATGTAGTTGTCGCCCAAGGTAAGCGCATACACGCCAATAACAAGGTTAAGGACTTTGCTGATATCCTATTACTAGTCTCTGCGGACATGGAATATTTTCATGTGGTAACTCTAAATGGGATTAAGTACGATCATTTCAAGGTATGTATATTTAGCTCGGCACGAGAAATTGATTATCAATTTGCTTCACCTATCCCCAACATTCTCACTCGCAAAAATCGCGAACATGTTGTTTTACTAACAAATGACATCTCCATAAATGCTAGCTGCCCAGACAACGAGAAATACTGCACACCTTGGAAGAATTGGTCAGAAAATCTCAAACAAACATTTCTATTAAGCGCCTACACCTACTCAAGCAAGTGGGAAAATAACCCATACAATCAGATTGTAGAATTAGCGCTAGACAACAAGACCATTCACGCCACACGTGGCGCACTCAGCGAACATGCTTGCAAAAAATATGCCTTACGCTTACGTAATACATTAGATGAAAGCGAAGAAAATGGTACTGCAGCTAAGAATGCATATAAACAAATTCACAGGGAAGTAGACCACAAACTTACTTTGACATTCTTAAGCCTTACCGAGGCTAGAGATTGGACTCTCTCCCAGGTAGACAGAAAGAAAGGTTTAGTGGAAACGATTCTTTATGGCATTGAACTTGAGCTCTACCCAATGCCTAATAGTGCATACAAAGAGTTTTTAAAAAATACTTCACCATAAAGGATGCTTAACAATCGCTGACTTGCCTTCAGTTATATCCAGCGCATCAAATACATCTCTTTGATGGAAGCCAAATGACTCAAGCAATTGTTCCAACAACATCCTAGTAAGAGGCTCAGAGGTTTGCATTAGTTCTGACTCTTTATCTTTATCAGCTTTATGCCAGCCGACGATATGCGCTGTATAACGCGAGCCTTGCTTGGTGATTCTTACAAACACATCCATATTTTCGTTTGGCATATTAAGAAATTCATTCATGTTATATCCTTATAACTATTCTCATTAATCCACTCTATCTGGATAAGGGAATGCACTATGCCCATAACGAAGAACCAGCGTCGCTATAGTCAGTATTAAAATTGATATCCCCAACCAAATCACATCAATCGAATCGAGTTCTTTTAGATCCAAAATCACATAGCGAGCTATCGCAACGATAGCAATATAGATAGGATAACGTACAGGCAATTTTCCACTGGATAAATATAACGACACCATTGCCATCACTTCTAAATAGATGAATAGCAAAAGTATATCGTGAAGCTCAACATGACCTCGCTCTACCACCGAAATCACTTCTTGAATAATGGCCGCTATCACTCCAATCGTAATGAGAAATAAACCCACCCACTCGGCCCATCGAATCAACGACATAATAGGATGGTTATAATCTAATTTTGTTTGTGGCACTTGTTCTCTCCTGAGTGCTATCTTGATTCTATTTTAATTATTTCAAATGACACCTACATTATTCTGACAATATAAATAATTCTACTCCAAAATGAAAAAAAGCTAGAATTGCAATCAAAATCATTTTCTAAGTGGCTAAATATCAGATAAAATCAAATTATACATGGCTAAAAGGTTGCTAAATGGTCATCTATAACTGTAGCAAAAGTGTACGACATCGCTTATAGTAATGACCGCTACAGATTTTGTAATTGGCAATTATGGTTGTTCCCTCCGTGTTACCCCTTCAGTTACCTGTTTCATATCGTGTAAGCAACATATTTTTTAATTTTTTAAGGTAAACATTTTTATGGCAACAGGTACAATTAAGTGGTTTAACGAATCCAAAGGTTTTGGTTTCATTTCTCAAGACAACGGCGGAGCTGATGTTTTTGTTCACTACAGTGCAATTCAAGGTGAAGGCTTCAAAACTCTAAAAGAAGGTCAACAAGTGACTTTTGAAGTTGAAGACGGACCTAAGGGACCTCAAGCGACTAGCGTTGCATCTGCTTAGGAAAAACCTCATCGACCAGGTTATAAACTAGGTCGATACGCAGAGCCCTGTTAATTGCGGGGCTCTTTTTTTTCCGGCTATAACAGCCTCCATACACTCATGTTGGAGCAATCATGAAAAAACTATTTATTGGCAATTTACCAGCCAGTACTAAGACTGAAGAACTTGAAGCCTTGTTCTCCGAATTCGGCAAAGTACGTTCATCCAAGCTTGTGACAGATGTATTTTCTGGACAATGCAAGGGGTTTGGCTTTATCGAAATGGAAGGGCATGAGGCCCGTGCTGCAATTGCCGGCTTAAATGGCAAAGATTTTAACGGCAAACCTTTAAAAGTTAATTTTGAAGCGCCTAAGAATGCTCGCCGAGGTGGCGGTCGCTATTAGTCGATTGTTCTAGTACTAGAAAACCAGCGTAGAGTAACCACTTTGAATTTAAAGTGGTTACTCTACTAAGCTGTTTTAACACCACGCGTTCTCACGCAGATATTCACTAGAGGTTTCCTCTAGCAAATCATCAAGCTTTACTTAGCCCAATCGCCCATCTTGTCAGTCGACTTTCCTTGGCCATCTTCGTAGCCGGCGGTGTATGCTTCTGTAACACGCTGCTCTTCACGCTCTGGGTGACCTAAATAACCACCCTGCCATCCAAGAACATATTCTGGGTCTACACCTTTTTGTTCCATTTGAGTGATTGCGTCGCGATATGCTTGATCCATAGTAAAACCTCCTGTTTAAAAAATAACTAAAATTTAACTGGTTTGAAAACAACTCATCGCTTTGCCAGCAGCGATGACGTCAGAGACCATACTGGCCCCTTCTTTAAGTGATTTTGCTTTACCCAAATGCTGCAACATTATAGCAGCTGAGTAAGTCAGACAGTCCCTTGCTGGACCTTCTTTTCCATCTAAAGCTTCTAGTCCCGCCTGTGCACTGGCTTTTGATAATGCATCAACATCAACTATATCTTCACCATTAGCATCTGTTTGTGTGGCATGTTCAGGAACTGGCACACATCGCTTTGTTTGTTTAATGTCCAAATCTGATGGCAACACATCAACTTCATTTAATTCGCCCAGCTGCCCATGATATTCAAAATACTTAGCTGGCTTATTGAGTGCAGGTGTCACGCCCCCTTCTACACCTCGTACTAACACAGCTGAATCAAATCCAGCTAGTTTTGCCAATCTCTCGTAGACAGGAGGATACGGTTTATGCACATACCCCGTCATAAGGTGTGTCGATATTTTCCCACATATTGGTTTTGCTAACACTTCAACGGTGGTCAACACTGGACGTTTAATAATTCGTTTTCTAAGTGGCACTAAATCGTGCAATGGCTTACAAAATTTAGCTTGGTCCACATAACACCATCCAATATCGCTGTTGTTAATTCTTTCCACAGCCTGCGCAGTGGTTAGATCCACATTAATTCCAGCTTCACGCAATACTTTGCGCTGAGTGACTCCAAATTTAGGTCCCACTTCTTCCACACCGTGGCCCACAGACGGCAAACCACATGCTGCCAACAAGGCAGGCAAGAAAGCTGTGACAGGTGCTCCACGCATATAACCATCATAAGGCTCTGCGATATCCACAACAGTATCAACCTCGGCAATAACTCGATCAGTTTGATCAAGTATTGCTTGTAAGCTGCCACCGTTTTCATCATCCGTTTCCCGCTTCATACGCAAAGCGATTAAATATACGCCTGCTTGAATAGGATCTGCGGCATCATGCAATATGTAATGCATAACGGCACGTGACTCTTCAAATGAAAGGTCCTTACTGTACTCAGATCCAGTAGCAACGCGGCCAATCGCACTGCGCATAAATGCGTCTATTTGCTGCTGGGACTCTGTTAGTACTGCTGCCATTTGAATTCACTATTGATGTAAAGGGCTGGCAGCATACAAAATGTCCATACGCATCAAAATATCTCTATAGAGGGGCGTATAAGTATCTGATAAATATGATCATTATCTTCCCGAGCTACTCACTCATCAGAGGTATTCGGTGTCATTGAGGTTTGATTTAAACTTAACAGCTCAATTTAAACTAGATTAAGAGTCATTCAATGGAAGAAGCAGAAGAAATTGATTTCGCCGGCGGCATACAATCATTTGAATCAAAACATTTTTCACGTGCAATGCAATTGCTATCGCCACTTGCTGAAAAGGGTGTTGCCGATGCTCAGCATCGAGTGGCTATTATGTGCCAGAACGGCTTAGGTGTTGTCGAAAACTCGAAATCTGCTTTCAAGTGGATGAGCGCGGCGGCAGAACAAAACCATGCACTTGCTCAACATGGTCTAGGCTTTATGTATATGGAAGGTGACTGTGTCGAACAAAATGGTGCACTTGCTGTGGAGTGGTTTACTAAGGCGGCAGAACAAGGACTCGCTGGCTCGCAAACTACCTTAGCGATGATGTATGAACAAGGTACAATAATAGACAAAGATGAACAAAAAGCATCGGAGTGGTATAAGAAAGCTGGCTTCTAACTGCTAGCAAGCAAACGAGTAATTTTCACAATCTCAGCCAGCAATATTATGGCGTGAAACTGTTAAGTCCAATAAACGTTCCATCATTCCTTTTGCATAGCTCGCGCATCAATGTGGCAAAACGCACGCCGGTACTATTGTCAGGTGCGCGCGGATCAAATTGCACAGGAAATCCAATCGCATGTATTCGTACGCGCCGATTGCCCTTACTATCTGCGCGATTAATTCTATCGACTTCGTGAACAACATTAGAAATAGATGGACCTGTAAATTCGTCGCCGAGTACGTATAAACTTATTTTCTTATCTTTGGCATAGTAAACGCGAATTGCCGTATTAATTCCTTCAACTGGGCTACTGTTACTAAATGGCCGCCACCTTTTCATGCGCGTGATGATTGCCTTGCGACGCGCAGGAGTATCAGGTATCCATTCCCCGGCATATTGAGAAAACATAAATTCACCCATGTCGTTCATTACTTGTATACCTTTAACGCTAGGATAAGCATCTAGTACCTCAGTGATTTTGATTTTCACCAAATCCCATGCAAAACGAAACATACTTCCTGAGGTATCAATAATGAAAATAATATATTCACTATCTACCGGAATCCCACCCACCGTATTATCTGGTGATGGAATATTTACTTGTTGTGTTTGCAGGCGTTCCATTTCCTCTGTTAATTTTTGGCGTGCCGAGGTTAATCGTCCGGTTAGTATATTCTGCACAGACGAGTCATCATTACTAGACTCAAACTCACCTTGAACCGCTGAGAGATCACCTTGCAAACGCGCAACTTTTATTTTCTCTTTTGAGATTTGTTGCTGCTTAGTAATAAGATCACGATTAAGCACATAAGTTTCCCCTCTAATATCAAACAATTCTTCTTGAAGCTTCGCCACAATACTTTTCATGCTGTCACTATATTCTTCAAAAATCACAGGTTCAGCATTTTTAGATAGCACCAATAAGAGAATCAAGGCACCAAAACCACAACATATACAATCTAAGAAAGACAGACTGAAAACTTCAACATCGCTGCGCCTACGCATAAATTACGGCCAATCCTGTGAAGGACTAAAGAAAACCCCATTTGAGCGTGAGGCCAATGTCCAATATGCACTGGCTGCATCTGGATCCCCCTCCATGGGAAACAACACCACATTCATCGTCACGCCCCCTGGTAGTTCTTTTATTGCATCATTAAAGTATTTAAGTCGTTGACGCGCATTGACTGTATTACGAAGTGACTTAGACTTACCTTGAGTAGGCAACCCATCTGTCAACAAATAAACATTGTCAGGCTTCGGGTCTAACTGATCGATATACTTAAACGCATGATAGAGGCTAGTTCCTTTGTCTGGGATGGTAGTACGCATATTATTGATTGCCGCACGCAAATGAGTTGGGTTAGCACCATCTAACCATGCCTCATCAGCATCTGGATGAAGCGAATGAACTCGCTCATTGAATGTCACAATTTGAAATTTACTATCCCTCGGTATGCGAGTGCTAATCCATTCAACTGTCCTAACGACTTGCCTCCATTTAGCAGCACGTAATTTGTCACGATCAGCTAATACTCGATTTCGAATAACATTAACGATTCGATCTGCCAGCATACTTGCAGAACTATCAACGAGAATCACAAGATTATCACCGCCAATGGTTAAGCCTGTGATGTACTGACGTTGGCCTTCGCCGGCAAAATGCACCAGGCTATCTCCCTGGCTTTCTGCCTCTATAGCACCACCTTCTAATCGCTTATTCGTCTCTTCCAATGCCTTTAACTCTGCTTTTAATTTATTAGCATGTTCAGTTTTTGCTAGCGTGTCATTCTGCAGTTCAGCAAGCTCTTGTTCTTTTTGTTCGACTTGTACAATGACGCGACTTGAAAGCCCAGCAGTTTGATCAACAACCTCTTGCGTTTCTCTAACACTATTTCTTAATTCAACTAAATATTTCCTACCTTCAGTAACTTCAACTTCAAGCTTTTCAACTTCGCCTTGTAAGTTTTCACTCAGCTTTTCTTTGCGTTTAACCGAATCAGCATTAATAATAATAAACAATAATATTATTGCTCCAAAACCACAGGACATAACATCGAGAAATGCCAAACTAAACACATTCATGCTGCGTTTACGCATTCTACGGTTGCACCCTAATCAGGGTCAGCTCATGCTCGCCAGCATTAGTTCGTATGCAATCGCCTATCGACACTTGTGCAGGAGATTGAATTTCTTGGTTATTCACCTCAACACTCATTGCATTTATTATTTCGACAACCCATTGATTCGATATTTTACGTATCACAAGTAATTTGTTTTGTAATTCATTTGGTTGTTCGCTTTGCAGTTGCAGGTCTGCGCCAGGTTCATCAACTAAACATAATATGTCTCCTATAGAATACGCATGGTGGCGATAAAGAATATGAGTGGCTTGTTGAACAGGCTGTGTTAGCAGGTCACTTACCGCCGGCAATGGATCTGTTAGCGTGATAAAAGGAAGCTTTTTAATTAGATACACTTGCCCATCATTATTGATCAACTTTTTAGCATGCAACAAACTTTGCTGCGCGTGATAGCCCAAACTTAACTTTCTAACCATTACCCCATGATTATTTGCGCACTGATTAAAACCTAGCTGTCTATCGACTATCTCTGGTACACAGGCAATGGCCGCCTGATTTGAATCAAAAGATAACAGGGTCTCTATAATTTTATTTAATTGCGGTTTTAGCGTTTCTTTCAAGCTGTGCGCATTAACACTAGCTTCATAATGGCTGCTCTGATGGTGCAACTGGCATTGCACAACATCCTGGCGTTGAGCCTGCTCTAACCATGCTGGCAAGAAGTTAAACAGTTGCTGCTCTAATTCAGCACTATGCATAGGATCAAGCCGAGTGTCGTTGATAAACACCTGAGCAATATGCGCTGCGGCAGTAACATAGATCGAGGCAAAGCCAATCCCATCTAGTCGCTTAACAGTGGAAACATTAAATTCATTATTTTGTTCTTGTAATAGTGTTATCGCGGTATGGTGCAATTGCATATCTAGGTGAATCGTCATACCCGAATGATTAGATTGCCGTGGAACAAGCACAGCTTGATGGATCATTGCGCACACAGGAATTGCAAGCTCTTTACAAATCCCTAGAAGCAAACCCAAGCCTGTCTTAGTAAACGAGGCTGGTACTGTTAATATGACCGACTCAGCATGTGATGATACCTGTTGCCATACAGATGCCAGATGAGCTAAGGCCAATTTAGCATTGTCTTGATCTACTGCGCCCACTTGGGAATGCGCTAACTTGAACCAAAAGCGATTGTTACATTCGTTCGGATATAGCTGCGCTCTATTACGCGCTTCATCACCTACCCACTCCTGACCAGGAAGATTAATAATGTAGCCTGGCGATTCTAACAATAACTTCTGATCGTCACTAACAATGACGCCATTATCATTTAACTCGATTGCAATCTGACTGCTCACAACTTAAATTTAATCTGTCTGTAAATGACGAATAAAATTACGATTGCAATACTCTTGCGCATCAAACACAAATCGCTCTTGCATCAACTGCAACTGATGCACTATGAACATCAATACAATGCTAATACACAATGCAATAAATGTAGAGTTAAACGCCACCCCCAAGCTCTCTGTGACTCCGACAATGTCACCCTCAACTGCTTTATGCGCCTGACCAAGCGCATCACCTATTCCACGTACAGTGCCAAGAAACCCTACCGATGGAATCGCCCATGCAATGTAACGAATAATAGATAACTCTGATTCAAGGCGCTCGTATTCTGAGTCACAAACATTCTTCATCGCTTGAGACACGTCTTGCACACTGCGTGAAGAATTAAAGCGCTCTATAGATGTCTGCAAAGCTCGCGAAAGCAAAAAACCTCGCTGACTTGGTGGTAAGGACTGTACTTTTCGAGTCAAGTCCTTAACGTCTTGAGGAAAAATCTTCAAGCCTTCGGTTGCCTGAATAATATTTAAATCAAGCAAGCCACGTTCTTTTATTATTTGCGAGAACTTGAAGCCAATGATTGCCATCGCCCAGAACATTAATATAAAACATGCTTCTTGTTCAAAATCACGCACCAATACATAAACCGACTTTTCTGGTACAAAATCTTTGTTTTGACTTATCTGCTGGGATTGATACTCTAAAATAGCATCAGCGTTTGGTCGTATCAAAGCAACATAGGCAG
>WASW01036916.1_pt1 | contig 13174 bp, 12 predicted proteins | sample 5698521 | NCBI WGS metagenome assembly WASW01 (sample SAMN11175560, study PRJNA528189) | sponge metagenome | isolation source: marine sponge | host: Leucetta | place: Antarctica: Western Antarctic Peninsula, King George Island | collected 2013-01
CCGCGGTCCGTAACATCATCAAGCCAGCCATGGCCAGCATAATAGATCAGCAGATTGTCTTCGGTGCCCAGTGTGCTCAAATAATCATCGAAGGCATCCAGAATGTCGTCGCGCGCCGGATCAATCAGTTTTGTGACCTTAAAACCATAATCTATTTCCAAAATTTGGGCGACGGCATTTGCGTCGCGAACCGCCGTTCTCAGTTTGGGCAGGTGTTTATACGTATCAATGCCAATGACCAGAGCATGATAGGTGTCGAAATTAATTCCGGCCAATTCGTTGGGCGCGGCAGTTGGGTCGCTTTGGCGATTGATCAGATCCTTGATTTGAGTTTCTGCAAGCTTAACAAATAAACCGTTGGGGTAGGCTTCCAGGTAGCGCTGGAAGTCAGAAATTTGCGCCGAATATTTAATAGATTCCCACGTCGCGGAATCAGCCGCCGCGGCTGAAACGGTTTGGGGTTGATTGGTGGCTACCGAGGTTGTTGCCCTGACTTTCCTGGCGGCAACCGACAGGTTTTTGTATTCAGAATGATCTGGATGTTTGCGAAGGCGGTATTGCCAGATCTTACCGCCATCGTCTGGACTAACTTCGTATCCGAACCGGTCCTCCTTGACTTCAAAACAAGGTTCGCTTTCGAAACCGAGCGTCTTTTTCGCCGGGTTGTTGGTGGTGGTTTCCTTGAGGCAAAGCCGGTCGTCTTCGACATACCACTTGCCATCATATGTGGCCTCAAATGAACCCCAATTGTGCACGCATTCGGTATCAGCGTGAAATACGCCCTCGGCTGAAAACGTTGCCGGCCCACCCCACGGCCCCAAGGTATTGTTTCCGCACGTTCGTTCAATGTCCCATTCAAAATTCGACATGATGTAGGTGATTTGTGCGTTGTTAAGGCTTTTGGCGGCGACGACATCAGAGAATGATATCAAAAATAACATGACTAAACATGTCGCGCTGAGTTTACGAATGTGTGGGCAACAGGAAATTGTCAAAACGCGTCTCCTCCGCTGTATGCGCCAAAGTGTAGATTATCCATGTATGACTTGAAATGGTTAAATGAAGGGGGGAATTTGAATGAGGCCTGGTTCTAGGGTGAAACAGGTTAATGAGAACGACCTTAGGGGGATGGATACATAAATTAAGAAATTGCCGTAATACGACTATATTCCGCTATTAAGCATCACAACTATATCGCCCCGTCGGGTGTCCATCTGTTGTGGGCTGTTCTGTTTGCGATTTTGAAAAATAACGATGGACAGTCCCTCCTCAGCGAAGTGATCGTTATCGCTTCGCGAAGGCCGGCACATAGTTTGGGCGCCGTAAACCATCGCTATTCCCCGGAGGGCGGTGACGCTGTTCGGGTATTGATAGAGATCGAGCGATACGAGGTCTCCCTGAAGTGAGATCGTTCCGTAGGTACGACTCTCGAGATCGTTCCGCAGGTACTCTCTTATGCGGCGCAGTGATCCTTTCTCAAAGGATCACTCAGCTGAAAAATATACGCATTAATACGCATTTTCGGAAACGTTGAAACGGAAATGGTGGAATTCAGCCGTTATTCCCTACGAAAAAGTGCGTAATTTTGTGTATCCAGATACACATTTTGGATAATGAATACCCATTTTGACGTCCGTATCGGCAAAGGTCTTTCTCTGCTCTGCTCAGCCATCATGAGGAATTCGGCGCCCAACAAAAAAGGGGCGGAACCTTGCGGTTCCACCTCTAAATTGTAGCCGATCAGTATGGTGGTTTATTTGACCATGCTGTTCATTTTCCATTTGCCATCATCGCCAACAACATTGACGGAGAAAATGGCGGTAACGTCACCATTTTTGTCAAAGTTGTTGTTGCCGACAGCGCCTTCATAGTTGATGTCTTTGCCAGCAGCGAGAGCCGCTTTGGCTTCTTTCCACTGTCCTGGACGGATCACCATACCTGGAGGGCTTGCGACGCTGCGCAGAGCTGCAGCAATTTTGCCGCGGTCGGCTGCGCCGGCTTTCTCGATCGCCAGCGCGGTTAGGAATGTTGCGTCATAACCGTGCGCAGCATAGGGGGCCTGCGGACTGTTACCGGCTGCTTTGAAAGCTTCGGCGAACATCAAGTAGGATTTGTCTTTCAAATCAGAGGACGCCTGGGTGATCATAATGTTCCCGCGTAAGGTATCCGCGCCGATTTGATCGAGGACTTTCTGGTCAAACATACCGTCTGCAGCAAGGAACTTGTTAAACAGACCGTTTTCCAGGCTATTCTGGATGATGGTGATACCGGCACTGCCGTAATAGGAGAACAGGGCAAGACCCTCAGCGCCTTTACCCGACAATGTGGCCAGTTCGGAACGGTAGGATGCTTTTTTCGGCTCGTGCATCTGTTTGGCGGTTACGATGCCACCTTTGGCTACGTACTCGCGGGCGAAAACTTCCGCAAGGCCAGCATTATAATCGTCATTGGCAAAACTGACGGCCAATTTTTTGTAACCGGAATCAATGGCCAATTGAGCCAATGCAGCGCCCTGATAAGCGTCCGATGCGGCAACGCGGAAGACAAGATCGTTATCTTTCAGGTTGGTGATCGATGGGGCTGTTGCTGAATCCGATACAGCGACAACACCAGCCGGGATACTGACGGACTGAACAAGACCGTTGGTCGCGCCGGAACATGATGCACCAACAATCGAGACAACTTGTTCGACGTTTACGATTTTGGTGCCGGCATCAACGCCGCCTTTTGGGTCGCAAGCGGAATCGGCGAGAACCATTTTCATGGTATCACCTTTAAGCAATCCGCCCTGAGCATTTACATGTGCAGCGGCCATATTACGACCGGCGACAATTGGGCCGACGATCTCGGCAATTGGTCCGGTGACGCCGGCGATGGAGCCGACTTTGATATCAGCCGCAACAGCGCCAGTCGCTGCCGCAGTGAGCATTGATCCGGCGATTGCCAGATATTTAAGTTGGGTCTTCATTTTTCACTCCCTGGTTAGTTTAAAGTGTGTGCCAGATTTTTATTCAACCTGCTTATTATCGCTATCTTGGCACTATATTTGATCAAAAATTGATAATTTGCAAATACAGATCATCATTCATTTGACCGTTGGTCCCCCATAACCTTCGTCACAGGAATTCTACGAACTGTTTGTCTTTTGCGCGATAGATTTTGTTCTTTGTTCCGGCAATATACCTGAACTGTATTTTTGTAATACAAATTGCAAAATTAATCCGATCAGGAATATTCGAATGTAGGCGCTTCTGATCGCCATATCGTCAGGCAGTCTGGTTGTCAGAATTTCAGTTGCTGACCACACAGTCCACATAAACATCGCACCCAAGATCGCACCTTTATTATTCCCGGCCCCGCCGACAATTAGCATCACCCATACGAGGAACGTTGCTTGCAGAGGTTCGGCCGCTTGAGGGTCGATAAATTTCAGGTAATGCGCCATAACCGCGCCGCCGAGGCCCATGATTGAACTGCCGACAACAAAAGCCTGAATACGCAATTTGTCGACGTCTTTACCGGCGGCCCGGGTTGCATCTTCGTTCTCCCGGATCGCTGCCATCACCCGCCCCCACGGGGACACCCGCGCCCGTTCAAGGAAAAAATAGAGGGCAAGGACGATGGTCAGAATAAGAGCCGCCATTCCAATTTGGTTCCACGGTTCTGGCAGGTTCTCAAACGGTTTGGGAACGTATGATACGCCGCGCGCACCATTGGTTGCCCAGGTTTCGTTTTTGAAGGTCAGGCGGAAAATTTCGGCGATGCCAAGTGTTGAAATCGCCAGATAATCTGATCTCAGGCGAATACAGATGCGGGCGACGAACCAGGCGAATATCGCCGATGTAACCATTGCGGCGATCCAGCCAACAGCGATCGGCATGTCAAACCCGCCAAGGTGACGTTCGGATTCCGCGGTTGTCAAAATGGCGCTGGTATAGGCGCCGATGGCGAAAAAACCGGCGATCCCGATATTAAAAAGTCCGGAAAACCCCCACTGAATGTTCAATCCCAGTGCCAGGATGGCAAAAATACCACCAAACGATAACAACGATAGGGCGTACAGGAAATAGCCATAATACTGTTCCATCTTAGAACACCCTCCCGCGGAATAGACCGCTTGGTCGCCAAATCAGAATTGCCACCATAATTGCAAATGAAACCCCGGCTTTGTAACCCGGTGACAGCAACGGGGTATCGCCAATCCATGCGTAACTCGACATTTCTTCGACGATCCCGATGATCAGGCCACCGGCCATAGCGCCGTAGGGTTTTCCGATGCCGCCAAGCAAGGCGGAAGCAAACACCGGCAGCAGCATGCCAAAACCCATCATTGTGTCGATGTGCGTATCGTAGGCAAGGAACACACCCGCCGCCACTGCTGTAAAAGCGCCGACAATCCAAGTTGCCCTGATAACACTTTCGGTGTTGATACCGGTTAGCCGCGCCAGCTCGGGCGAATCGGACATTGCCCGCATGGCTTTGCCCGTTTTGGTTTTGGTCAACAACAGATGGATAAGAAACATTAGTGCAAAGGCACAACCAACGATGACAATGTGTTTTGGTGATATCCGCAATGTCTCAAAAAACACCATCGGGTACTGAATGCCAGGCATCAACGTTTGGAGTTGTACGCCCCAGAAAAACTGGATCACTGAGCGGATCATTAACATCATGCCGAACGAGGCGATAACGACAATCACAACGGGGCTTGATCTCAAAGGTTTGTAAAATACCCGGTCGACACCGAGGGTTACAATCGCGGTTAAAATCATGGCGAATGGCATTGCCGCGATAGGGTGCATCCCGGTAATTGTAATGATTGAAAACGTAAAATACGCGCCAAGGGTCATCATTTCGCCATGGGCGAAATTTGCAAACCTCAGTATAGAGAAGGTCAGGGTTATGCCGATCGCGCCGAGGGCGTAAATGCTGCCCAGTACGATCCCCGGGATCAGGTGAAAGCTTAGAAGTTCCATCATGATTACGCCGCCTTCCCGCCGCCAAGAAACATTTCGGCAACCTCTTCGTTCGCCAGTAATGCGTCCCCGGTGTCATCCAGTCTGTTTTGACCATTGACCAGTATGTAACCGCGATTGGCGATCGACAGAGCCTGTTTGGCGTTCTGCTCGACCATCAAAATTGGTGTTCCTGAAGCGTTGATATCACGAATAGTCTTAAAAACTTCGCCCTGGAATTTTGGCGACAGCCCAGCACTAGGTTCATCGAGCATAAGAATTTTGGGTTCCAGCATTAAAGCTTTGCCCATGGCAACCATCTGGCGTTGACCGCCAGACAGAGTTCCCGCAGGCAGGTTGCGTTTTTCTACGAGCGGCGGGAAGAGTTCATATATTTCCTGAAGGCGTTTGCTGATATCGTCATTACGGATAAACGCGCCCATTTCCAGGTTTTCATGGACCGTGAGGTTGGGGAAAATATTGTCGGTTTGAGGCACAAAACAGACACCCTGGTTGACGACTTTTTCGGGCGGCGTGCCGGTTATATCATAATCATCAAGCAGCACCCGTCCAGAATGCATGTTCAGCAACCCAAATACTGATTTCATTGCGGTTGATTTTCCAGCGCCATTGGGCCCGATGATAACGACGATTTCTCCGGGATCTACTTTAAGAGATACACCGTGCAAAATTTCTGTCTCGCCATATCCGGCGTGGACATTGTCTAATTCCAGAACCGACATTATGCCGCTTCCTCCCCGCCGCCGAGATAGGCATCCAGCACCCGAGGGTCTTTTCTAACGTCGTCCATATGTCCCTGCATGAGTACTGAGCCTTCGGCGAGTACAATAACTGGCTCACATAGGCTAGCGATCATGTCCATATCGTGTTCAATAATACAAAATGTATACCCGCGTTCATCTTTCAGGCGGCGAATCATTTCGGCGAGTTTTTTAAGCAGTGTCGGGTTAACACCAGCGCCCGGTTCATCCAGTAAAACCAGTTTGGCATCCGTCATCATCGTCCGGCCAAGCTCCAGGAGTTTCTTTTGCCCGCCGGACAGGTTCATCGCCAACTCATCGCGCAGATGCGATATGGTCAGGAACTCAAGTGCTTCTTCGGCTTGTCTCATGACTTTCCGTTCGCGTTTGAGGACCGATCCGGGGGAAAATACTGACTTCCAAAGATTTTCGCCATCTTGGGCCGGCGGCGCGACCATTAAATTTTCAAGGACTGTTAATTTGCCATATTCATGGGGAATCTGGAATGTGCGAACGATACCCATGTGAAACAGCTGGTGTGTGGCTGTGCCTGTTATATCTTGCCCTTCAAAGATGATTTTCCCTGAAGTTGGTGTCATGGCACCTGCAATCATATTAAATATTGTGGTTTTGCCGGCGCCGTTGGGGCCGATTAGGCCGGTGATGTGTCCGGCCGGTATTTCCAGACTGCAATGATCAACCGCATGCAATCCGCCGAAGGATTTTGTCAAACCTTCCAGTTTAAGCATATTTTACCCTCCTTAGGGTTCTGATATATCGCGAAGTTGTGAAAATGCGCTGCCGAGAGACCGGCCTGTTAATCCAGCCTGTGGCGTACCGAAAGACGTATCTATCGGCCGTACTGGTAGCGCTGAGGTGTACGGTTACACCGTCGACAACGATCATATCGCGCCAGCTATCATTAATTCTTCCCCTGCCGTGTTCCCGAGATTTTCCCGGGCGCGCAATTTTATGCGCTTGAGTGTGGTTGTAACCTGTTGAAGCGGATCAGGCAATCACTCGGAAACATTAGGTTGATATTTTCGTATGAACTGTAATCGTAGCAATTTTCGCAATGTGTCCCTGAGTTTTCGGCAATATTGTTTTAATCTATGGCGTTTACGCGGTGATTGAAGTTATCGAAACCGAGGTGGACGCCAAAAACAGATGGCTAGACTTGATGATAGAAACAACGGACCTAAATCAGTTAAATGAATTCATAGACCGTTTATTGCAATGTCCGCGAAAACCTCACGTTCGCGCGCTTTGCGATTGCTTCTTTGAGTTTGGCGGGTATAGTCCCGGTGATTTTCTGACAGGGCGTTATATAAGCCCGAAATTTGGGAGTTTTTAATGATTGTTTCGCCCGCATATGCGCAAGCCGCTGGTGGTGCCGGGGTCGGTGGCGGCCTTGAAGCCCTACTGCCGCTGGTCCTGATTTTTGTCGTCTTCTATTTTTTGTTGATCAGACCTCAACAGAAAAAGATGAAAGATCATAAAGAGACTCTTGGCGGCATTCGCCGCGGCGATAAAGTTGTCACCGGCGGTGGTATTATTGGTTCTGTTACCAAGGTTGACGACGACAATGTCTTAACGATCGAAATTGCAAAAGACGTCAAGGTCAAAGTTCGCCGCGAACTGGTGTCTACCGTTCTGTCTAAGACGGCTCCCGTTAAAGGTGGTGCTGCAAATGATGATTCCGCGGTTCAGCGTCAGGGTGGTTTCCTAAGTTCATTTTTCGGCGGTGCAAAGAAAGGCACTGAACCCGCGCCAGCGAACGAAGATGAAGTGACTAAACCAAAACGGGCACGAAAACCCCGAAAACCCAAGAAAACCAAAGACGCCGAAAAAACAGTGGATACACCAGAAGCCTCTGACGCTGAAGCCTCTGACGCTGAAGCCTCTGGCGCTGAAGCCTCTGGCGCTGAAGCCTCTGGCGCTGAAGCCTCTGACGCTGAAGCGTCTGACTCTGGTGACACTTCAGGTGACTCTAAAAAGTAATCGGTTAAACGCGTAGATCCGGGGACGGCAGTATGGTTTATTTCGCCAAATGGAAAATTGTGACAATCGTGATGATCTGCATTTGTGGATTGCTGTTTGCCGCGCCGAATTTCATAAATGACAAATTGGCGCAGAACCTGCCGGGTTGGGTTCCTCACAAACAGGTTAGTCTTGGACTGGACCTGCAAGGTGGCTCACATCTGTTGCTTGAAGTTAATGTTGATTCTGCCATCCGCGAACAACTTGATGCAATGGTTGATGAAGTCCGCGTTGTATTGCGCAAGGCAAAAATTCGCTATAGCGGGCTGGGCGTCGATGGGACTACTGGCGTTAAAGTAACTATCCGTGACGCTGCCAAAGCAGAACAAGCCCGGCAATTGGTTCGGCGCCTTGATCCTGGAAGCACGTCATCATTGGATGGCAATACGGTCAGGATTGAACTTTCAGAAACGACGATACGGGACCGCCGCACTGCGGTGATGAGTCAGTCGCTAGAAATTATTCGTATTCGCATTGATGAGGAAGGCACAAAAGAGCCGACCATCCAGCGCCAAGGAGATAATCGTATCTTGCTTCAGGTTCCCGGTGTGGAAAATCCTGAAGAGTTGAAAAGTAAAATTGGTCAAACCGCAAAGATGACATTTCATTTGACAGATGTTCAAGGTGCGGCGATGGATCCAACCCGTCCTGCCCCCGCGGGTTCACGTTGGTTGCCGCTTAAAATTAGCGAAGGGTCAAGCGATCGGCCGCGAATGGTATTGGTCAAGAAACGTGTGATGGTGTCAGGGGAAGATTTGGTCGATGCCCGCTCTGGATTTGATCAACAATCCGGTCAACCGGTCGTCAACTTCCGCTTTAATACGCGCGGCGCAAAGAAATTTGGTAATGTTACCGCTAAAAATGTTAATCGCCCTTTCGCAATTGTTCTTGACGGTAAGGTCCTTAGTGATCCGGTTATTCGTGAAGCGATCCTTGGCGGATCAGGTCAAATAAGCGGCAGTTTCAGCGTCAAAGAAACCAATGATCTATCCTTGTTACTCCGTGCTGGTGCGCTTCCCGCACCGATCAGTTTCCTGGAAGAACGCAGCGTCGGCCCAGGCCTTGGTGCTGATTCCGTTGCATCCGGGAAATTTGCCAGCATCATTGGCATGGTACTGGTGGTCGTCTTTATGATTGTCGGCTACGGACGGTTTGGGGTCATGGCTGATATCGCGCTGGTGTTTAATGTTTTTCTTATTCTGGCAGCTTTATCCGTTCTTCAGGCGACCCTGACATTGCCGGGTATTGCCGGGATTGTATTGACGATTGGCATGGCTGTGGATGCAAATGTATTGATTTTCGAGCGTATAAGAGAAGAGGTCCGAAATGGCCGTACGCCAATTTCAGCTATCGACGCTGGTTACAGCCGTGCGCTGACAACTATTATTGATGCCAACGTTACCACATTGATCGCGGCGATCCTGCTTTATGTCTTTGGCTCCGGCCCGATCCGGGGATTTGCTGTAACTTTGGCGATCGGAATTGTCACTTCTCTGTTTACATCGGTCATGCTGACCCGTTTGATCGTTGTGACATGGCTCAAACGGTCACAACCCAAGGAGCTTCCCATATAGGGATGAATTGATATGCGCGGATTACACCTCATCCCAACAAACATCGATCTAGCTTTCATTCCGAAGAGAACTTTGTTCTTTGCATTCTCCATGTTTCTGATTGTTGCCTCAATCGGGATGATGGTCAGTAAAGGATTGAATTACGGTATTGATTTTAAGGGCGGTATCATGATTGAGATCCGCACCGAACAAGCTGCTGATATTGGTGCAATGCGGAAAACGCTGGGCTCGCTGGGCCTTGGCGAGGTTGCTTTGCAGGAATTTGGCCAACCGACCGATGTCCTGATCCATATTCAGCGCCAGGACGGCGACGAAAAAGTCCAGTTGGAGGCGGTTAATAAGATCAAATCCGTGTTGGGAACGAGTGTCGAGTACCGAAGAACGGAGTTTGTTGGCCCAAAGGTGTCTGACGAACTTTTCTGGGATGGGGTATTGGCCGTTGGCCTCGCGATTGCTGCAATTCTTTTGTATATATGGTTCCGTTTTGAATGGCAGTTTGGTATGGGCGCCGTTGCTGCGCTCACGCATGACGTGGTCTCAACGATTGGCATTTTTTCACTACTCGGGTTGGAATTTAACTTGTCAACGGTGGCTGCTGTTCTGACCATTGCTGGTTACTCCATCAATGATACTGTTGTTGTATTCGACCGGGTTCGAGAGAACTTACGCAAATACAAAAAAATGCCATTGCCTGAGTTGTTGAACAATTCGATCAACCAGACATTGTCGCGGACAGTGATAACCTCTGTTACGACCTTGCTTGCCTTGTTTGCCCTGTATTTTCTGGGCGGGGCTGTTATTCGTGATTTTAGTTTTGCAATGATCTGGGGAGTCTTGATTGGGACTTACTCATCAATTTGTTTAGCTGTTCCGTTGTTGATATATATGAAAATTAACAGAACCGGTGCGCTCGTCGGCGAAGTTGACGAAGCTGCATCCAATACGCCTTAAGACTTTACCGTGTCTCTTGATATCACCCCTTTGGTTCCAACTGGGCGGCAACTCATTCAGCGTTATGGGAACGGTGGTTTTCGGGTGGCGGGGGAAGATTTTTCTGGGTCAGTAATCGTTCTTACCGAAACGACACGTCCTTGGGCAACCCAGTCCGCAGAATCCTTGAACCTGGAAAGTCTGACACCGATTTTCGAATGTTCACCCGCTGCTAGAATACTGTTGATAGGTTGTGGGGCACGATTCATCGCCCCTCCTGCAAAACTTCGTTCAGAATTAAAAGAGCGCGGCCTCATCCTCGAATGGATGGATACGGGCGCTGCGTGCCGTACATTTAATGTATTGTTGGCCGAAGAACGCCCTGTGGCCGCGGCGTTGATGGCAATTGATTAATTAGCAAAAAACGAGACTGCGTAACATATATTTCGATCGAAGTTTTTGACTAATTGATCAAAATAAATACTATATTTTAACGAGCATTTCACTCCGTTAATTCCAGTTAACATTATGGTAATTCTACGTTAACGTTAATCAGTTACAGAGACAGTACGTATTGGACGACTTAGGAACTAGTTTATGGGAACAAAGGACATGCGGTCACATCCACGTACGTTGGTACGGGTTGGCGTGGATGTAAATGGCGGCGCGCCCTATCAAGGTGGTATGTTGTACGATATGTCAGTTGGTGGTGCATCTGTAACTTATCCGGAAGAAATCATCCCGGCGAATGACCCTTTGGTTGTTGGTCAGACCTTGGTTCTTGTTGTTGGTGGAGGAATTCGTTTTCCAGCAAAAATTGTTAGGGTTTTCGATGGCGGATTTGCAACACAATTTGACTTCTCGTTAACTATTTAAACGTTTGTCCAAACCCTTTAAAACAAAAAAAACGGGACCCTAAGGCCCCGTTTTCCCCAATTTTGGAATACTGATCAGTACAGATTTTGGGCCGATACCATTGCATAGAGCATAGGGATCGATAGCAGGGTGTTGGTCCGCGAGAACAACATCGCTGTCCGTGCCGCCGCTGCTTTTGTATCTGCATCGGCCTCAACAATTCCAAGTGCTTTTTTCTGATTTGGCCAGATCACAAACCAGACATTGAACCACATGATGATACCCATCCACATACCGATGCCAATGGCGGTATGTTTAGCGACACCATCTGAGCCCAAGGTCAGAGCTTCGACTAAATAACCGTTCATTCCCGCGACCATCAATCCGGTCACAATGGTGCCCATGGCAGCCCAACGGAACCACCATAAAGCAGCTGGTGCAATGACTTTGCCAATCGCCGGTTTTTGGTCGTCTGGAATATTTGGCATATTCGGAATTTGAACAAAGTTAAAATACCACAGCAGGCCAATCCACATCACGCCGCAGAGGACATGAAGCCAGCGCATGGCAAACGACCAATAGGCGTGTCCCTCGGGCATGCCTTCACCGGTCATGTTAATCAACAGAACCACCATCAGCACGGTTAGTACCACGCCTGCGATTACTGTGTTTCTAAGATTTGACAGTATAGCCCCCATCGCCAATTCCTCCTTACGGTTATAGGTTCAAAAAAAATGAATTAGAACTTCTCTAAATAGTGCTGACTGGTATATAGGAGGTTGGGTGGTTTCTCCAACCATTTTCATTTAACATTATGGAATATAACGATTTTATAACGACTCATGGCAGGTAAGCTAAAAATTTGGACTTAATATATGTTTGGCGATTCGCCTATTTCTGACGATGATAAATACTGTGCTGATCTTGTTCAGCGCTATGATCGGGACCGTTTCATAAGTGCTCTGTTCGCTCCGGACATCAGGCGCCAAAATTTGCTCGCTCTCTATGCGTTTAATATTGAGATCGCGGGTACGCGCGAATCCGTTACTGAGCCACTTATAGGGCAGATGCGACTAAAGTGGTGGTTTGACGCACTTGGAGAAATTTATGCTGGATCGCCGCCCGCTCATCAGGTTGCTGTGCCATTATCACGGGCTGTTATTGATGCCAAAATAGATCGTGATGTGCTGGAGAAACTGATTGAGGCACGAACGTTGGATCTGGGTGATCGTCCCTTGGCCACAATCAATGACTTGGTAGAATATGCCGGTCATACATCCGGTGGTCTGGCAGAAATGGCGCTCTCAATTCTTGGTGTTGATGAAACCCAGGCGCAAAAAATGTGCCGGTCAATCGGAATTTCCTACGCATTGATTGGGATGATCCGTGCCCTACCTCTAAACTTTATAAGGCGCCGGGTGTTTCTACCGACTGACGTTCGGTTTCAAACCAATCTGGATGTTGATGTTATGTTTGGCGACGGACTGGCGGAAGGGGCGCCTTCCAATCTGATCGATGCGATAAATATCATCATTGAATGTGCTAAAACACATCTCAAAGAGGCCGAGCACTCAAAAAGTGCCGTCCAGCGGCAGAGCATATCGGCGCTAATGCCAGCGGTTCTAGCTAAAAGGCATCTCGCGGAACTTGCTAAGTGTGGGAACGACCCCTTCAAATTGCCGTTGCGACCGCCGGGGCCCACTGCCTGGAGTATGTTGCATATGGCATGGATAGCCGCAAAGGGAAGACTTTAATTAATCGTCGGTTGTTCATCGGGCAGATTATTGAGCAGGTCGTCAAGATTCTCAGAATTCAGCAGGTCGAGGATGTTGTCTGACGCGGGCGGGTCTTCAACACTATTTAATAATTCCTCCAACCCCGGCGTCGGCGCGTCATTCATCAATGCATCCAGAATTGGATCCGTTTGGTCCGCGTTAATGTCGGTCTCAGCATTGTTATCAAGAGGGGCGGTATCTCCAAATAATTCATCTGGCGCTACTTCACTAGAGGCGGGCGATGTGTCTGCGCCTGGCTCCGTAAATTGATCCGCTTCATTTAA
>WASW01004339.1_pt1 | contig 13156 bp, 13 predicted proteins | sample 5698521 | NCBI WGS metagenome assembly WASW01 (sample SAMN11175560, study PRJNA528189) | sponge metagenome | isolation source: marine sponge | host: Leucetta | place: Antarctica: Western Antarctic Peninsula, King George Island | collected 2013-01
TCCCCTTCGGGTCATTACGATGAACCAGAAATCCTCTCTTATGCAATCACACTAATTTGTTCCATAGGCGCTGACGTCAGACAGGTGAACTCGGAATTCATTTATCTTCTCACTATCGCAAAATGTTCTGGACATAACTTCAACTCAATGGGCTACCGAATGTGTCGCCGTTGCGCCATCTTAGGCAATAGTTTATCAGAGCAGCATTCTGGCGACTTAACCTAGATCAAGATAAGGAATTCCGTTGTACAAATGTAAACTCATGGCGGCTTTGTCAGAGGAATAGTACTTGGCAATTCGAACACTCTTCTCAGGTGATATTAAGCCGCAAGTTGACGCCACTCGGTCAGTGCGGCAGAACGAGCCTTTTTCAAATTATATCGAGAAGTTAAACGACGGTCGTAGTTGAAGTGGTTATAGATTGAAGCGTGGATTGATGCGAATTTTTGAAGTGTGCTCGAACTTTGAAATTTCGCCATCGCATATTCTCGTCGTCGAAACGGTAGATGTGAGTTTTCGACTCGATTGTTAAGCCATCTTCCTGTCTCTTGAATTGCCTCATTTCCGATAACCTTCATCGCGGCTCGATAGGATCGAAGTTTGTCAGTTACAATGACTTTCGGAGGCCCGTAACGCTTCATTGTTTTACAGAGAAACCTTAACGCTGCCTTACGGTCGCGTCGCTTGCTCACAAACACTTCTAGAACTTTACTTTAGTGGTCAATGGCACGCCAGAATTAGTGAGTTTCACCATTAATTCGAACATATATCTCATCAAGATGCCAGCGTCATTGGATATGTATACGCGCAGATGCGACTCGCTTTTTCCTGATCTCTGCTGCAAACACGGGCCTGAAGCGGTTCCACCATGCTCGCACCGTTTCATGACATATATCGATACCTCGTTCATGGAGCAGATCTCCGACTTGCCGTAATGACAATGGGAAACAGATATACATCATAACCGCCAGACGAATAATCTCGGGCGATGTTTTGAAATAACGAAATGGGTTTTTCATCCGCTGAAGCTACGAAAGAAACATTGTCAGCTCAAGTCAGTTTCCTCAGACAATACCTATTTCGCGAGTAATGGCATATCTACACACACGTCATTTAGCTTTGCCGCGCGTAGAATCTACCATAATTATCTTTGGAGATTATTTTAACTTCGGTGAAGTGCCTCGCCATAGCCTCCTGCTCATCGCGATTCATCAAAATTGCCGCTGTCGACAATCCATCTGCGAGGGTAGCCGATTTGTGAATAATACTCACTCGCTGCCAATCACTTTTTGCGGAAAGACCATTTCTTGGATCAAGTATGTGACTAGTCACTCCATCAAATGTTGTCCCGTCTACTGATGAAGTCGCAATAGACTGATCCGTCATGCGGACCGTTTGTTCAGCTACGTCATTCCCAGACTTCGCAATCCCGATTTCCCAGGCTTTGCCCCTTGGATCTTTGCCAATAGTGGAAATTTCACCCATTTTCACAATTGAATTTTCGAGTCCTTCTGCCTTCAACAAATGGACGATTTGATCAGTGACAAAGCCTTGAGCTATCCCATTAAGCGTAATCGCCATCTCAGGCTTGCCAAACTCTATGACTTGTGAAGAAATATTGAGGGCGTTCCAATCAACCAGAGAAAGTCTGTCATCAAGCAACTCTTTTGATGGATTGCCTTCATTTTCTGCGTATGCAGCCCATAAAGGTTGGATTGTTGGGTCGAACAGACCATTGCTTGCTGTGTAGATTGTTCCAACCGTAGAAAAGAGAGAGAGCATCTCCGCTTTGGGGTTCTTCAATCTTCCCAATTTATTCAAGCGAGATAAATCACTGTGTGATCGATAGATACTGAAGATATTTTCAAGCCGTTCGATTTCGTCAAGTGCAATCCGTATCAAGCGATTTGCCTCTTGCTCAGGCAGACCAGCAATAACTAATTTTGCATCGGCTCCTAAGACTACACCCTGCCACGTAATTGGCCGAGCAAATGCTGTCTTTGGCCAGCCTGCCATAGCTAGGGCGGAAACACTGATAGTGACGAACCGTCTTCGATTGATAGTCATTTTAAACTCCCAGTAGGTTGTGGGTTAATTTCAACTGGAGCCAGCACATATTCGTCCGGAATATCCGCTAATTGAACAACCTTTCCTCCATTGGAAGATGCGAATGATATGGCATCTTGCATTGAACCAAATGGAATGGTCTCAGGCACGCCCATTCCACCATTCAATTTGCTTCCAATGACAAAGTAGGCTTTTTGAATATCAAGCCACGCATCATCCCCCGGCTTTTCCCAACTTGTAGCTTTGGCCATATCGTGTACATAAATAGCTTTACTCTCATATGTCTCCTCTGGCGATCTAGTGTATGCAACTGCATCACGAACTTGCGAAAACCAGATTGGAAACTCAATGTTCTTGAGATGAATTTGTGCTTTTGGGCCGGTATGCTCAAAAATATTCATATTACAGTAATGGCCAATTGCTTCTTCTGTCATCGCGATAGGACCAGGCATTTCAATGCTAGCTTGTTGATCACTACAGCCGTTTAATACGATTGTTCCACTTATAAAGGCAGCAATTAACACAGACCTAGCTTTCATGGCTGCACCCTCTTTAAAATAAACGTTGCAACTGCAAGTGCCATACCCATCCACATGACTGGGCTTAAAATAGCAAACACAGGCGCTACCGGCATTTCTTTGCCAACTCCACCTAATCCTGATGAAATGCCAGAGGCTTCAATAGCAGCCATATTGAATACTCGAAAAGCATCTGCGGGGTTGAAAAGTAGTAGATAAGGAAAGAGAATCTTAGCAAAAAAGCCGTCTGAACTAGCCAAGAGACCGGCGAGAAGCGCCAAATCATACAAAACGACTGCGAACAACCAAATGGCAATTGCAAGTGCTGCTGCGGTACCGGTTTGACGAACACTAGAACTGACGACATAGCCTACAGCAATAAATGTACCGCCTAATATGATGCTGGTTAAGATAAGTCGGGTAAGATCAATCAGCCCGCTTTGCCCAACATTTTCACCAACCGCAAACGCAACGCCACCTGCGATGCCATACCCAACGACTACTGCGAGGGCCAGCACAACAAAATGCCCTAGGAATTTGCCTAATAAGACTTCTGCGCGAGACACTTGAGTAGCGAAAGTAAGTTGAAGCGTTCCGCGATCGATCTCACCTGCAATTGCGTCAAACGAAAGAAGAAGAGCAATCAGCGGAACCAGATACACCGTGAGTGTAGAAAGGCTGGCAACTACTACTGTGAGGCTGTCTGTTTTGGTGGCTCCGCTTGGCGCGCTTCCAAGTAGAACAAGCAGTAAGGCAAAAACAAATAGAATCAGGGAAGCAAGAATAACCCAACGATTTCGAATGCCTATTCGAACCTCATTTCGTGCAATAACCATAATTGATATCATCGCACCTCTCCAATTTCAAAATCCATGGAAAAATGACAATAAATTTCATCCAAACTAGGCGGCAAAAGCTCTATATCTTTTATAGCTTCACCCATCTGCGAAAGAGCTGCCACTTTTGACATTTTTGCGAGTTGGTCGCACATGAACTCCACTGAGGCATCATTGATCCGCTTGCCGCCAAATTGATGTAGAACAGCCTCTACATCTTCAGGTGTTGAGCTGACTCTGACTTTTATAGGAAGATTTGCCGCGCGTTTTAATTCTGGTAATGGAGCATTTGCCACAAGCTTTCCATTTCGTAGAATTGCTACTCGATCCGTTTTGGCTTCGAGTTCACTTAATCCATGTGAAGACAATAAAACCGCTGTACCCTTGGACGATATATCATTGATAATCTCATAGAAGTGTTGGCGCGAGATAGGATCAAGCCCGGAAGTCGGCTCATCCAATAACAGCAATTTAGGATTACCTACGAGAGCTTGTGCAAGGCCCAACCGTTGGCGCATGCCTTTTGAGTATGTGCCGCAGGGACGATTGGCAGCGTCAGTCAATTCAACCTGTTCAAGCGCCCATGTAATTTCTGAGGCGGAAGCATTTTTCAAATTCGCGTAGTAAGTGACTATCTCGTGTCCCGTAAGCATTTTCGGAAAAGCAACGCTTTCGGGTAAATATGAAATTTCACCTCGGGCGGCTCGACTTCCAGGTTTGTGCCCACAAATGAAAACGGCGCCCTTTTGAGCAGGTAAAAAGCCAAGAATAATTCGAAAAAGCGTCGTTTTACCTGCACCATTGTGGCCAAGCACTGCTACGCGCTCGCCTGGCTCGACGTTTAGCGACACGTCACAAAGCGCTTCTACCGATTTGAAGCGTTTTGAAACATTTTCTATATCGAGTATTAATGACATCAGGACTTCACTCCTGATATGTTATGTTCCATAATGCTTGGCAGACGAGCCGGTGCCATGCGCGGTTTTTCATCTACGACACCACCGGGTAATAAAGATGGAAACTCTTTTTGAGCCCATTTAATCAATTGAATTGCAGGACTTCCAAGAAGTAATTTTGCGGTCGGCTGTGTCCACAAAATCTGATCAATTGCATCATTCGGCCTGAAAGCCTGATCTCCAATGCCATCTCCGTTTACATCATAGGCAGAATGGTCGCTCCAATAATTTCCCGACCACACATGATCCTTTGTGCCGACATATTTTACTTGCGTTCGATTGTTGATAAAAGAGTTACCGATAATCTCATTTCGGTCAGATCCTGCCGTGAAATGGATTCCAATCGGACAACCTTCGAAGTGGTTATCCCGCATTACATTTTTGTTCGCGTTATACATGAAAAGACATTTCTTGCCACCATTTTGTACGGTGTTACCTTCAACAATAGCGCTGTTAGCATAGTTCAGCATGATCCCATGATCACGGTCACCAATGGATGTGTTGTTTTTAATTTTTACCCGACTGGTAAACATAATGGCAAAGCCGAGATGATTACCTATCGATACGTTTCCTGAAACTTCGCTGTCGTCTGCGTACATATAATGTACTGCGAAACGTAGTTGTTCAAAGCGATTGTTTTTGAAGGTATTCTTTTTGCTTGAGTTGACGAATATTCCGTCCCGCCCAAACTTAATGTCATTATTGTTGACTGTGGCACCTGGTGAGTTCCAAACATATACCCCATTGCCGCGCCGGTTCATTCGCCGGTCTTGACGGCCAATAATCGTATTTCCTTCAACCAAAGCATCCCTTGCACCATGGACATCAACTCCATAGAGATTGCCCTCAATAAGGTTGTTAGCAACAACGGCTCGATCGGCATTCTTCGTAAGCTGCACGCCGCTATCAATGGTCTGATGTGACGACCCGGATCCAGTTAAACGTAATCCAGTGATAACGACATCAGGAACGTCTACAAGTATTACCGACCCAATACCATTCCCCTTTATATGCGCTTTGCCATTACCGTGCAGTTCAAGGGGTTTGGAAAGCGTAAGTCCGCCAACATATTCACCAGGCGAAAGCAGAAGTCGGTCATTAGGACTTGCCATTTCAATGGCCCGCAAAAGAGCGTCATTACCTGGCTTTACCTCCAAATCAGCAGAAAAAACTGTTGTGGAGAACAAAGCAGGTAATAGAACTATAATTATGCGGGCCATCATTTTAAATGTTCCGTCTTATGTTGCGCGTGGTTCGACAAACATGCGGCCGCGCATTTCCATGTGCAACGCATGACAGAACCACTGGCAGTAGAACCAATGCACGCCCGGACGATCAGCGGTAAACGTCACCGAGGCTGTCGCCTGCGGTGCCACTTCCATCGCCACCCCATAGTTGGAAATGCAAAACCCATGAGTCACATCATCAATGTCATCAAGGTTCGTTACGTAGACAGTGACTTCATCACCCTGTTTGACCGTGAATTTTTCAAGACCAAACACTGGCGCAACCGATGTCATATAGACACGGACTTTGTTGCCATCACGAATGACAACATCATCGCCCTCGATATCCACACCATCAGCTTTCGCTTGCTCTACGGCATCAGCAAAAACAGGGTCTGCGCGGTTCCATACATTGACCGGGTTCACAATATCAGAGCGAACGATGATGCTATCATGCGGTTCTGCGAAAGTCGGCCCATCATGGACAACTTTCATTTCATCGCTAGAAATATCAATAAGCTGTTCGTTTTCAGGCTTTAGCGGCCCAACATTGATAAAGCGGTCTTTTGAGAACTTGTTCATCGAGATAAGCCATTCGCCGTCTGCCTCAGCAGTTTCACCCATAGAAGTAGAGTTGTGGCCAGGCTGATAGTGAACGTCAACTTTCGAAATAATGGGATCTACATCCGCTCCACCGAAAGCCTTGATCGCTCTATCCATGTTCCATTTCACCACCTGACTATCCAAGAAAAGTGTTGTGAAACAATTTCCCTTTCCATCAAAGGCTGTATGAAGCGGGCCAAGACCAAGTTCCGGCTCTGCCACGATACAAGACCGTGGATCCGCATCGCTTTCGAATAATGCATCGACTTTTTCCACATCAATGACAGAAACCGTTGGCGAAAGTTTACCATTGATTACGATATGTTTCTTGTCAGGCGCGGTGTTTACACCGTGAGGGCTGTTTGGAATTGGAATGTAACGGGTGTATTTTTTGTTGGAACCCTTCATTCCATCAATGATCGGTACGCCATTGAGAACTTGTACATCACCGTCAGCAACACCCTTTTCGATTTCTTTAATGTTAAAGACAACGACATGGTCGAGCTCACTTCGAGTCATTTCAGCAAGATTCATTCCCATTTCCGAGTTATATGAAGTTGAGAATGCATACTTGCCTTGATAGTCGCAGTCAGTGTTATCGAGGTTACCTGAGACTTTCACCTGCCAAGCTACCTTCATTTCGTCACCATCAATCGCAGTGAAAATATTCACATATTTGGATGGATCATCAAGTATCTGGCCATCATTGACCAGCGGTGCCTCATGCTCACCGTTGGCAAAGATGTAACCTGTGCGCGGGAATTTTTGCGGGCGCATACCATGGATATCATGCGCATTTGGGATCTCGATAATCTTGTCACACTTCATGACGTCACAGCGAACGCGAGCAACCCTAGTATTCGCTTTGTCATTCATAAAGATATAGCGGCCGTCGTAAGTGCCGTCTGTGAAGGACATATGCGGGTGGTGAAGATCACCATTGTCATAGGTTTTCATGCCCTTGGCAGCAAGAAACGCTTTGGTTTCGTCGGTCAATCCTTCAGTTAAAATCTTAAGGCTCTCATTTGTTTGCCCCCAACCCGTTGCCGAGCATCGGTTAAACACCGGTACGCGCATCAATTCCCGCATCGAAGGGAAACCCAGGATACGCAATTCACCTGATTGGCCTGACGACCAAAAGCCGTAATATGGATCCAACTCGCCTGGAGCCAAGTTAAACCTTGAATCACCGGCTGCTTTCGCTTCCGTCACGCCGCCCGTAAACAAACCAGTGGCGACGCCACTGCCTGCTACAACGGCACCTGCAGCTCCGGCGCCCAATAGACTGCGGCGCGAAAAGCCTTTTTTTCTTGTTTCTTCACCTGACATAATATGTCTCCTTGTGGGTTAACTGTTTGAGGCATCTTTCTTGACTAAAGCTGTTAGTTTCTCAGCCACTTCTACACCGGGTTTTACCCCAGTAATTTTATTTTTGCCCCTAAATTTGGCTCGCTTCTCAGCACTGATCACACAAACAGGACATTTCGTGCTGCTCTGATAGAGTACCTGACAATGCAAACACTGATGGCATTCATTGGGGTTGATATTGCCTTCGGGATGGATAGCTTGAACCATGCATTCCTTTGCACAGCGTGTGCACGGATCTCCACATTCCTTGTAACGCTTTAACCAATCAAACATTCGCAACCGACCTGGAATGGCCAATGCAGCGCCAAGTGGACAAAGATAACGGCAATAAAATCTCTCGATAAAAAGTCCTGCGCTTAACAGCACAACTACAAACAGAACATAGGGCCAAGTGCGGTCAAACTTCAAAATTATGGCGGTCTTGAAAGGTTCAATTTCCGCGAAGCGTTCAGCTAATTCTAAGGAGTACAAAGACAAACCAAACAAGCCGAGAAAGATCATATATTTTATTGGCCAAAGTCGTTCATGAAGGCCCCATGGCACTGTGATTTGTGGCACTTTAACAAACCGAGCAACTTTATTGGTTAGTTCCTGAAGTGCGCCAAAGGGACAGAGCCATCCACAGAATACACCTCGACCCCAAAAAAGTAACGACGCGGCAACAGAAAACCAAAGAATGAAAATCAACGGATCCATCAGGAATGCAGACCAGGAGAAATTCGAGGTAACCGCAGAAGCAAAAGCCAAGACGTTGACGATGGACAGTTGCGCATTGGCATACCAACCAAGGACAAATAGCGTAAAGACAAGAAAACCAATGCGGAACCAATAGGTAAACTGTTCATATTTCGTAATTTGCATTTGGAAAAAGAAAACACCGGTGAGTAAAGTGATTGCAAACACAAGCAAGCCTACTTCGACGCTCTTTTGTTCCCAAATACGTTTCCATAAATGGCTTAATTCATCTGGATTGGAAGCAGCGATAGCGCCTTCTACCTGTGGCTCAACCGTCGCCGCATTTGAGGAGGCAACAATTTCAAAGAAGCGGTCAGGAACTTGATAGCCCAGATCAAAAGTAATAAAGGACTTGTCGATTGCACCAACACTGCGTTGTACAAGTAGTTGTAAACGCGACGGATTTGCAGGATCGAAGGTCATCTCGTTTGGAATTTTGAATATATCAAGTTCAGTAAATGTTGGTGCATCACCTGTTGCAAGCCGACCCAAACGTTTATGTTGTTTATCAAAAAAACGAGTGGCATTATCGCCTTGAATGAGCTGGATACGATCAAAAATACCGCCCCGCACATAGCCTGACCCTTTGAACGAATATTTTCCCCGTCCTAGAACAAGAATAGCTTCTTCTCCATCTCCTAACCAATCCATGAGATTTGAATATTCGTCATCACCTAGAAGAGTTCGCCCAATCTCTGGTACGCTCACCATTGCTATGTGCATGTCTATAAATGTATCTTCTGAATCGCCTCTTTCAGGCCGTTTAATAGCGCGCTTATCTCCACTATCAACAAAAGCTTGATTCACTTGACCAATATCGAGCCGAAGCGAACGAACCGAACCATCGTCATTCAGTGTTTGCCAATCTGAAACGGAAATATCTTCCCCCACGGGGCGCAATAATTTCTTTTGCGGGCCACTAGCGGATAGTTCGGCTTTTAAACCACCAAGCCCAAGTTGACGCGCTACCTTCAAACCGGCTCTGACGATTGAATCATCAATCACTATTATGGTAACTGTTGCGCCAGATACGATATCGAGGTCGTGGGATGAACCACCAGATTTGGCCTCTTTGATCAGATCAAGGCCAGCATACTTCTCAGTTACTGCTTGTATTTTTGAGTCTGGAATGCCTATCAGAACAATGGGCTCAGAATGTTTGACAAGTTTAACGCCAGTTACTTTTGCACCGCTATCAACGCCCATAACAACATGAATTGGCTTACCAGAATACCCGGTTGTTGTGACAAAATCTGAGGTTAGAAAAACATAGCCAATAACTTCGCTTCCCTTCAAAGCGGGAACAACTGGGATATCAGTACGCAAAACGCCAAGACTGTCTGCACCAGGAACCAAGCTGGCAACATCTATTTTTTCGAGAAACTGCGTGATAAGTGACGCACTGTTAGCAGCAGAAAAATTCGCAAAACAAATTGCAAACGCTACCAAAAGTACTTTTATCAGCCGTAAGTCAATTTTCCTACTAGTGGGCATATAAAACCAATCTTTTTTGTTTCAGGTGGGAGTCTAACAAGCCTGAAAGAACAATGATTTGCGCTAGATCAAACAGGAACAGTTTTTCTGTCACAAAAACATTCAAAACAGCGGTGACACTCCTATTAAAATGAGATGCAGGGCTAAAAGTAAAGTAAAACCTAAAACGCAAATCGCAATCCGCAACAACACTTCAAACCATGATCCATGCATCGAAAACATAGGGGCCGATGCAACTTTATGGCGCAACTTCATCCATTTCACTTCACCAAGAATACGTTGTTTCCTTCGATCAATTATTTTCATTCCCACGAGCGCAAAACCCGCAAGTGCTCCGAATAAAATAACATGAGCAAGGTCGCCGTTTGGCAAAATATGCAATGCGGACCACCCTGACAGCCCAATCAATATTGGGTGACGTATACAGCGGATTAACCCTGGGCGGTCAGGATTAAATCGCTCATTGTCAACTCCACCGAAGGAAAATGGATTTGGCCGCCCTATAGTCAATGCCAACAAAAGACAGATTAAAAGCATGCCGCCAAATGTTGCATATCGGTGCCACAACGCTTGATCCCACAGCTCAACATAAGGAGCGTTTCCCGCTGCGGCAATGAGCCAGGTCAGCATCGCGATGGACAAGATTGAATAAGCCAGAATGAATCCACGTGGCCCAAATATTTTAACAAGTCTGGATTTGATCTTTGGTCGCACTGGCAGCGAGTGAATTACAAGAAAGAGTCCAAAGATGGCTGCAAAGGACAACCAACTCACGAAACGCTTCCCGGTTTTGGTCTAAGTAATAACTTTCCATACCCAAACACAAAGCCATCAAAAGCTCGAATCCATAACAATGCTGATAAGCTGTAGAGTGTCATTGTTAAATCGGGGGAACCACCAGCGGTAAAATAGATGCAATAAGTGAAACATAGGTCGCAAGTGTTACTGGCCCTGCAAGGAGGTCTTGCACTGTATGGCCAAGCGTTGCACGGGTCATCACCGCAAGCTTCATCAAACCCGCAGCTCCAGCTATCCAGACATGTTGAGGCACTACGATGCGTAACGTTGTTAGAATCATGTTATACACTTTTAATGCCCATCAGAAGACTACTGGCGATGCGCTTTGCCGCTATCTGAAATGTGTCCGATGCCGAGGCATTAGGTACGACTTCGAGCACGGTCTGATCCCAAAGCGTCAGCCATCGCTCAAAATGCATCTGCTCCAAGCCGCCAATGGCGATATGTTTGAGCATAGGGTTGCCGTTAAATCGCCCAGACTCCAGTGTTACTGAGGCCCAAAAGTCTTTCATCCGGGCAAGATGCGGCACCCAATCGGTCACATTAGCAGCGAAAATAGGACCCAGCAGGTCATCTTTGCGAATGGCTTCATAAAAGCTCTCAACCAATTGCGAGATCAACGCATCATCAATCCCCATCGCTTTCGCATGTGCCATCTTTTGTATGCGCGCTTGTTCAGCGTAGCTAGGAAGTGTCATATTTCGTCTCAATTTAGATGTATTTAATATGCATCAATTATCTCAATTGCCACATAAAAACAATATATGATATGCATCTTTTATGAGGTTATCTGTTCATACTGATTTTGCATTGCGTACGCTGATGTTTCTTGCCGCGAATGATGGACATCATTCGATTGCCGAAATTTCTTCACGGTACGGTATTTCAAAGAATCATATGATGAAGGTTGCGCAAAGGCTTGTGGCTGAAGGCTTTGTAAAAAGCGTTCGAGGCCGCAACGGAGGCCTATTACTCAGCCGAGCAGCGGATAAAATCAACATTGGCCATGTTGTTCGCGTACTGGAAGATACGGGCAGTTTCGTCGAATGCTTCAACGAAGCTGAGAAAAGCTGTGTTGTAAGCTCGGTTTGTGGTCTCAGGCATGTGTTTGCGGATGGCATCGAGTCTTTCTTACAGCATCTGGATGGCTACAGTGTAGCTGATGTGGTCGGCGACAGAGATAAATTTAGCTCTGTTTGGATGTGAGGATGTCTGGAATTGGCTGCCACCTCAACCGGTCAACAGAACATTTTACTCTTTAAAAAGGAATGGAGCGTTGCCAAGAGTTGCAGACGTAGGATTTATTTTACGACCTAGCAAAAGACTAAAATATGGAATCGGTGGCGACGTGACAGATTGATGAGTTCCACTGGCTCAATTTATCAACAAAATATTCCCTTAAAAACATTGCCTCCAATAAGGGCGCCAATTTATCAATTGGTGAAATTTGTGAGATATTCTCAAGCTGAGAGCACGGGAATAGTAGACCTATGAGGCCCCGGTCACCAAGCCAGACAAAACAATGAAGATGATATTGTTTTGGGAAAAATATTCTAGAAATTGGAACTGGCTAGTGAAAAAAAGAATTGCACCAAAAGCAGAAATTACCACGAACGTTCGGAGGAATGAGGCAAAATCAAAGTTTACTTATTGTCGATATACCCACGGAGTTCGGCGAATGCAGGGTCAGGGTTAGGACCGAAGATGGGGTCCTCTTGGCGGCTGATGCCGATGTTGATCTTTGCCCAATCTTCATCCGTTAAAGTGTGTTTTGCTGCGGGAAAGATGATTACTTCCTCCATCTGCATATGTTTCCGTTGGAATTTGATAAAATCGTGCGCAATGGTAGAGAACCATTCACGCGGTAGCATAGTGTCTGCCAAAATATTGTTAATTGCCGCAAGAAATCGCCGGATTATTGATGCCAGCTGTCGGTGCTCGATTTCAAGGCTGGATGCCCCCGGCACATCATGTTCAGTGGTCCGAGTTTCTAGTTGTTGGACTATGGCGTCTTCTATTGGATGATGGCCAAGGTCTGAATATGTCAGTAAATAGTTCAGAACCATTCGCACCATTTCATAATCGGGCCGCTCTCCTGCCTCAAACGTTTTGATTTCGTCTTCGATCACGCAGATCAGCAATTCAATGTTGCGGTGGTCTTCGATGAGTCTTTCTATAATAGTGATCATTATTAATCTCCTAATAATTTTTGGAGGTCTTGTCAGAGGAAACTTTCTTGAGGCGATGATGGTGGTTAGATAGCATCGTTCGGATGACAAAATCTCCATTCCGCTATTTCAAGACCTCGCCTGAGATCATCCGCCTGGCGGTGATGATGTACGTCCGGTTTCCGCTTTCGCTTCGTAATGTCGAAGACCTGCTTCACGAACGTGGCATCGATATTTGCCATGAAACAGTTCGACATTGGTGGAACCGGTTTGGCCCCATGTTCGCAGCAGAGATACGAAAGCGGCGGGTTCAGTCTCGGGCGTATTCTAATTGGCAATGGCATCTCGATGAGATGTTCGTGAAAATCAATGGCGAAACATATTATC
>WASW01104083.1_pt1 | contig 13148 bp, 11 predicted proteins | sample 5698521 | NCBI WGS metagenome assembly WASW01 (sample SAMN11175560, study PRJNA528189) | sponge metagenome | isolation source: marine sponge | host: Leucetta | place: Antarctica: Western Antarctic Peninsula, King George Island | collected 2013-01
ATCCGAACCATCGGCAAAAATATGCGGCCAGGAACTTTGGTTCTTATTGAGACTACTGTTCCCCCAGGCACCTGCGCTCGTGTGGTTGCTCCTGCGTTAGCCAATGAGTTGAATTGTCGCAATGAAGACCCCGATTCTTTTTTACTCGCGCATTCATTTGAACGTGTGATGCCGGGAGCCAATTACCTCGATTCAATTGTAAATTTTTGGCGTGTTTATGCCGGTCATACTCCAGAGGCGGCCAAAGTCTGTCGCAGTTTTTTGGAAAAGGTGGTCAACACCCGAGACTTTCCGATTACAGAACTGGCTTCGACTACCGCTTCCGAAATAACGAAGGTCATGGAAAATAGTTATCGCGCAGTTAATATAGCTTTTATCGAAGAATGGGCACGCTTTGCCGAAGCCGTTAAAGTGGACTTGTTCGAAGTGATTGGTGCGATTCGCAAACGCCCGACCCATTCCAATATAATGCAACCTGGTTTTGGTGTAGGTGGCTACTGTTTGACCAAAGATCCGCTCTTTGCCAAAATCGCGGCCCATCGCCTGTTTGATCGTGGGGATTTGTCTTTCCCATTTTGCGAACATGCCGTTGCGATCAACGATGCAATGCCGAGAATCAGTTTGCAACGCTTGGAAATAATGCTTGGTGGACTCCAAGGAAAACGTATTGCACTTTTTGGTGTCAGTTATAGACAAGATATTGGCGATACGCGATATTCTCCATCCGAAACCTTTTTTCACGCTGCCGTTGAGAAAGGTGCTGTTGTCAAAGCTTATGATCCAATGATTGTGGAATGGGCGGAATTGGGATTAGAGCTAGACCCTGTGCCTCCAGTTGCTTCTTCTATTGATGCCGCAGTCTTTGCCGTTCCGCATCGAGAATACCGCGAGATGGATGTTATCGCTTGGGCTGACGGTGCTAAACCTACTGTGTTAGATGCAAATAATGTATTGAGTCCGAAACAGCGCGAAGAACTTCGTTCTGTGGGTTGCAGTGTCCAGTCAATAGGAATAGGAGAGTGAGGGTGATAAAAGCCTTGATTATTGGTGGTGGCGGGTTCATTGGTGCGCACCTTGCCCAGAAACTTGCTGCAGCAGGCGAGTCTGTTGATATACTCGACAATTTCTCGCGAGCTGTTCGTGATCCTTTCCTTCAAAAAGTTGAAGGGATGAAGAATGTTCGTCTTATTGATGCTGATATGCTCGATCCGGCCACGCCTTCAGTTTTGGACGATGATTATACAGCCATCTATCAGTTCGCTGCTATCATTGGAGTACGCCATGTATTGGAGCGACCTTACGAAGTACTTCATAAAAATGTTTTGATTCAAGCTAACGCCATTGAGCTTGCTAAGCGTCAGAGGGAGCTTAACCGTTTTATTTTCACTTCTACTTCTGAGGTCTATGCGGGGTCCTTAAAGCATATGACTTTGCAGATACCAACTCCAGAAAATGTTCCTATAGCGTTGACCAGCCTGGAACATCCGCGCACTTCCTACATGCTTTCAAAAATATATGGAGAGGCCATGTGCCAGCAATCTGGTATCCCCTTTACCATTGTAAGGCCGCACAATGTATATGGTCCGCGAATGGGACTTGCCCATGTGTTACCAGAGTTGATTGAAAAAGTGCGTGCTCTTCCCCAAGGGGGTCAGCTCGAAGTCGCATCTGTCGATCATCGCCGTGCTTTTTGTTTTATAGACGATGCAATAGAAATTTTACGCAACCTTGCTTCCAATCCGAAGGCGGTTTATGGCACCTTCAATTTGGGCAACCAGGAACAAGAAGTGAGTATTGGAGAGGTTGCCCGCATTGCTCTGGAAATTACAGGCCGTACAGATTTGAAAATTGTTCCCTTACCAGAAACGCCAGGTTCTCCCCCGCGTCGTTGTCCCGATATGACAAAGACAATAAACTTAATTGGTCCGCTTCCATTTGTATCCCTTAAAGAAGGAGTCGAACGAACCTATAAATGGTATACTGAGAATGTGTTTTCAGGTGGAGGAGTTTCGGCAATATGATCCCCCTTGCGGTTCCCAATCTTACTGGACGAGAAGCCGAGTACCTTCAGCAATGCATTGAAACCACCTTTGTGTCATCAGTCGGGCCCTTCGTTAATTTATTTGAAGAGAAGGTTGCTGAGGCTGCAGGGGGTTTCCTTGCCCTTGCTGTAGCCACATCATCGGGAACCACGGGTCTCCATGTCGCTTTGGAAGCTATAGGCGTGGGGAGAAACGATCTGGTCGTGTTACCCAGCTTCACTTTTATTGCCAGTGCAAATGCTATCGCTTATTGTGGAGCTTCACCGTGGTTATTTGATGTTACAGAAGAAAGCTGGACGTTGGACCCCGAACTTCTTGCCAAACATCTTGCCGCCGAAACACATCGGGAAAAAGGCTGTTTGATTCATAATGCAACGGGTCGGCGTGTTGTCGCTGTGATGCCTGTTTATACACTAGGTATGCCAGCAGATATGGATGCAATTGTTCAAATTGCAAAAGATTATAATTTGCCAGTGATTGCAGACGGGGCAGCGGCATTAGGGGCAACGTATAAGGGGCGTTCTTCTGGAAAACTCGGAGCAAATTTGACGGTCTACTCTTTTAACGGAAACAAGACCATAACAGCTGGTGGGGGGGGTGCTGTTGTTGGAGAAGATGCTGAGCTTTTGAAGTTGGTGAGGCATTTATCGAATACGGCTAAAGTTGGAGAAGCTTATCACCACGATCGAGTTGGGTTTAATTATCGTATGACTAATATTGCTGCGGCAGTAGGTTGTGCTCAAGTGGAACGGTTGGTAGAGTTTGCAGCCATTAAACGTAAAATTCAGAAAACATATAATGAAGCACTTATAAGCCTTCCGGGAGTGGGTGTTTTGCCGCAACCTGACTGGGCAGAAGGAGCATGTTGGCTGTCAGGGGTTACAATGCCCAATGTTGAATCGGCAGAGTCCCTGCGTGATCGACTCAAGGAAAATAATATAGAAGCCAAACCATTTTGGAAACCCATTCATCTCCAGCCCATGTTTTTAAATTCACCTGCAACGGCGCAACCGGTTAGCTCTGATATTTGGAACCGCATTGTTATACTTCCTTGTTCTACGGGGTTAATGGAATCTGAGCAGACAAAAGTTATTGAAACAATCGAAAAAACTCTTCATTAAAATATTGGAAAGCGCCCATTAAAATGACGATAGAGCCAATTTTACTTATCGGAGCTGGTGGCCATGCCAGGGCTTGCATTGATGTCATTGAACAAGAGGGGCATTACCTTGTAAAAGGGCTGACAGGCCTTTCTCATGAAATAGGATCACGAATTCTTGATTATCCCGTGTTAGGCACCGATGAAGATTTGCCTGCTTTGTTAGAAGATTGTAGAAACGTATTGATTGCAATTGGGCAGATTGAGACACCAGACCTGCGGATGCGCCTATTTGACCTGTTGCAAAAAAATAATTGTGTCTTACCTGCCATTGTGTCACCGCGTGCCTATGTATCTCCGCATGCAAAGCTGGGCACAGGTACCATCGTTATGCATGGGAGTATCGTCAATGCTGGGGCCGAAGTGGGAAAAAATTGCATTATCAATAGCCAATCACTAATTGAGCATGATGTGGTTATCGAAGACCATTGCCACATTGCCACTGCGGCTAAAATTAATGGTGGAGTTCGTATTGGAAAAGGAACTTTTATCGGCAGTAACTCTAGCGTCCGACAATCTATTAACATTGGAGAACGCTGTATTATTGGTATGGGCCAACAGGTGCTTGTCGACTGCGAAAAGGAAGTCAGTATGCCATGCGAGAAAAGTTGAAAACCCTGATCATCGCTGAAGCAGGTGTAAACCATAATGGCGACATGAATCTGGCTCGCAAGTTGATTGATGTTGCCGCTAAGACGGGTGCCGATTTTGTCAAATTTCAGACCTTCACAGCCGACAAACTGGTCACAAAAAAGGCTGAAAAAGCGGAATACCAAAATCAAACAACTAATGAGAGTGAATCTCAACACACCATGCTCCATAAACTGGAGCTTTCTCGTGAAACACATTTGATGCTGATAGAGCATTGCAAATCAAAAGATATCCAGTTTTTTTCCACGGGGTTTGATGTGGAAAGCATTGACTTGCTGGTGGAGCTTGGGCTAGACCGATTCAAAATACCCTCTGGCGAAATCACCAACCTCCCTTATTTGCGTCATGTGGGGCAATATGGAAAACCTGTGATTCTATCCACAGGAATGTCCAGCCTCGATGAAATAAAAATGGCATTGAATATTTTGGAGCAGGCAGGCACTCCTCGCAAGCGAATTACCGTACTCCATTGCAACACAGAATATCCTACCCCCATGATAGATGTGAACCTGAGCGCTATGCTCACCATTCGAGATACATTGGGTGTTGAAGTCGGTTACTCCGACCATACTTCCGGTATCGAAGTAGCCATTGCCGCAGTCGCATTGGGCGCTACGGTGATTGAAAAACACTTTACTCTGGATCGCAACCTACTCGGACCGGATCACAAATCCAGTTTAGAACCAGAAGAACTCAAGGCTATGGTGATAGCCATCCGCAACATAGAAAAGGCAATGGGAGATGGCATTAAACGTCCTAGTTCAAGTGAAGCGAAGAACATACCTATAGCCCGCAAATCGTTGGTAGCGGTGTGCGCCATTTTGGAAGGAGAGGTTTTTTGTGAAAGCAATCTAGCCGTCAAGCGTCCCGGCACAGGGCTCTCGCCCATGCGTTGGGATGAAGTATTGGGTTGCAAAGCGCCCCGTAATTTTGCACCTGATGAGTTGATCGAACTATGAACAGAAAAATTTGCATTGTCACAGGCACTCGTGCAGAATATGGACTCTTACGCTGGATAATGGAGGGCATTCAGCAGACCCCGGACCTTGAATTGCAGATAATTGCTACTGGCATGCACCTCTCGCCGGAGTTTGGCCTTACTTATCGGGAAATTGAAAAAGACGGGTTTCGCATTGATCGCAAGGTAGAAATGTTGCTCAGCTCAGACACCCCGTCTGGCTTGGCTAAGTCTATGGGACTGGGGCTGATCGGTTTTGGAGATGTCTTACAGCAACTTCAACCTGATATATTGCTCGTGCTGGGAGATAGATTTGAACTTTTTTCTGCTGTTGCCGCCGCCATGATAGCTCGAATTCGGGTAGCGCATTTGCACGGTGGAGAATCCACCGAGGGTGCATTCGATGAAGCAATTCGTCACTCAATCACCAAAATGTCGCACCTGCATTTTGTTGCGGCGGAAGAATATAGAAAGCGGGTGATCCAGCTAGGGGAACACCCTGACCGAGTGTTTCTTGTGGGTGGTTTGGGAATCGATAATATCAAAAAACTTGAACTGTTGGATCGCCTGGCATTAGAAAAAGCACTTGAATTTAAGTTAGGACCCAAAAACCTTTTGATTACCTTTCATCCTGTTACATTGGAAAAAGAAACATCTGCCAAACAAATGGCAGAATTGCTTGCGACGCTGGGAGCATTGGAAGATACGCACCTGATCTTCACCATGCCTAACGCCGACACTGATGGCCGAGTGTTAATAGATATGATCAAACAGTTTGTGACCGATCATTCAAATGCTCGAGCCTATACTTCTTTGGGGCAATTACGTTATCTCTCCTGTATTAAATATGTGGATGGCGTTGTAGGCAATTCATCCAGCGGGTTAATCGAAGTTCCCAGCTTTGCTAAAGGAACGATCAATATTGGCGACCGCCAGCGTGGACGACTCAAAGCGCAAAGTGTGATTGATTGCAGTCCTGATAAAAACGCAATAACATCGGCAATAGAGAAACTCTATTCCAATACATTTCAAGCAATGTTAAAAACAGTTGAAAACCCATACGGAAAAGGGGGAGCAAGTAAAAAAATAGTGGAAACATTGAGGAAAAGCCCTTTGGATAATGTTCTTAAAAAATCCTTTTTTGATTTGCCCAAAAAAGGATTTTGAACATAAGGAAATTTTATTACCCATGATGTTCATTCAGATCATCGCCGGGTTTTTGATGGAGTGGTGATATGCTCAAATTGGAACAAATCATCAAAAAGCCAGCAAAATTGATAAAAAATTATAAACTTTTTTTGTCAATGCCAGTAATTATATTTTCAACTCCTAACCACTAATTTCCCTCCTCGCAAGCTCTAACGGTAATTTCCACCCTTATGCAAATAGGATGAGTGAAACGGTCATGGATAATATGTTATGGCCTGCAAAATAAAGAATATTGATTAGATAAAGGACGTTTGGATGACTTTAATAAAAGAAATAAGGACTTTTGGAAAAAGCAAATGTTGGAACCAATAAAAGATTTATTAATTGTTATCCCAGCACGGGGTGGCTCCAAGGGGTTGCCATGTAAAAATGTGCGTGTTTTAGGTGATATCCCGCTACTTGGCTGGACAGCTCAAGCAGTAAGGCATTCAAGTGTGTCGGAAGCAACATGTATCCTTAGTACGGATGATGAGCAGATTGCAAAAATTGGCAGGTCCGTAGGTATTGAGGTTCCATTTATACGGCCTTCGGAATTAGCCAAAGATGAAACACCCGGCGATGCTGTAGTTATCCATGCCCTTGATTGGATGGAAAACAATTATGGAAACAGAGCAAAGTATGCAATGCTCTTGCAACCCACCTCACCTTTTCGTCCCCCAGAAATTCTTTCGCAAGCCGTAAAAATGTTAGAAAATTCTTCAGTGGATGGAGTTATTGGAGTAAAACCTATTTACAGGAGCTTAGCAACTCTCTTTTATGCAGATAAGAGCATGAATCTTTCAGCTATCTGTAGAGATGAAAAAATGGAAACCCAACGCCAAAATATAAACACTATTTTTACCCCGAATGGGGCAATGTACCTTATTCGGACTGAGAAGCTTGGGCAGTCCGAGCAATTTTTCCCCAAAAAGCTACAGGGAATCCCTATGGACCAAATCTCAAGTATTGATATTGACGACCCTATCGATTGGGAAATTGCCGAAGCTATGGCAAACAATAAGCATACTTGGCGTGATAAATTGGCATAGGTTATTTGATATTCCCAGTAGATATTTAAAGTCTCACCCTCTATGACCTAATGCGCTTAAAATAAGCGATGCTTAATGACTAAAGGATTGATAATTTAATGGTAAACAAAGAATCTTCTGATGTTGTGACATGGAAAAAAGCTCTTCTACCCATCAACGCAAATTTAAAACAGGTTATAGCCAACTTAAATGAAACATCTTTCAAGATAGTTATCATAGTCAATTCTGACCGTGTTTTAGTGGGCACCATCACAGATGGTGATGTTCGGCGAGGACTGTTGCGAGGAATAGGGATGGAAAGTTCGATTAAAGACATTATATTTCACGATCCTCTGGTGGTTCCTCCTCAAATGGCTCGCGAAACGGCACGTCAATTAATGTTTGCTAACAAAGTGCAACAGATACCTATTGTAGATGAAAAACGATGCGTGGTGGGGATGCATTTGCAGGAAAACTTAATGGTTTTAAATGAACGCCGCAATTTGATGGTGATCATGGCAGGGGGTCAAGGAAACCGTCTAAGACCGCATACTAAGAACTGCCCCAAACCGTTGTTGTCAGTAGCCGGAAAGCCTATACTTGAACACATTATCATTGGTGCAAAGGCGGAGGGATTCCAGCATTTCGTTTTGGCGATTCATTATCTTGGTGATATGATAGTAGAGTATTGTGGTGATGGTAGTAGATGGGATGTCCATATAGATTATCTGCGAGAGGATTCTCCCTTAGGAACTGCTGGTGCAATTGGCTTATTGGACCCGCAACCCGAGTTGCCTTTTGTGATTACGAATGGAGATGTTCTGACAGATATTCGCTACGGCGATATGCTGGATTATCACTGCCGAAATGAAGCGTCTGCATCCATGGCCGTACAAATTCACGAATGGCAGAATCCCTTTGGTGTTGTTCGCACCAATGGCATTGATATAACAGGACTTGAAGAGAAACCTATCGTTCGTAATCATATTAATGCCGGTGTTTATGTGTTGGAACCGAATGTGTTCGATATTCTTAAAACCGGAGGACACTACGATATGCCAAGACTATTTAGCTTTTTGCGAGACAATGATATGCGTACCATCGTGTACCCCATCCACGAGCCTTGGATGGATGTGGGGTGCGAAGAGGATTTAGGACGAGCTCAGTTAGAGCATTTACCTAAACCTGAAAAGTAAAAAGAAAAAATTCAGGCACACTCCCAAAACGAAAAACAATAATCTGACAAGGTTTAGCTCAATGAAAAAACAAGATGTAATTAGTAAATACAACTTACCGATTAATGTGGAGTTTTGTAAGAAATGCACCATTTCGAACCAACGCCCACGAATCAGTTTTGATGAAAATGGTGTATGTTCTGCCTGCAACTATGCTGAATATAAACGAGAACATATTGACTGGGAAGAACGCGAAAAAGAATTAATTGATCTATGCAATAGACATAGAAAAAGTAATGGAGAATATGACGTAATCGTTCCATGTAGCGGGGGGAAAGATGGTGGGTTTACCGCCCATCAGCTTAAATACAAATATGGTATGAACCCTCTGTGTGTGACTTGGGCTCCATTAAAGGTAACGGAAATTGGTCATCGTAATCGTGATGCGTTTATTGATGCTGGTTTTGGCCATATTTTGGGTACTCCAAATGGAAAAGTCACTCGCAAAATAACCAGCTTATCTCTTAAACATATAGGTGATCCATTCCAACCCTTTATTTATGGTCAAACCAATTTCCCATTGCATATGGCCGTAAAATATAAAGTCCCACTCGTTATGTACGGAGAAAATGGGGAGGTTGAGTATGGTGGAGATATGAAAAATGCTTTTCGCCCTGACAGGGATGTCGAGGACCATAACGGACATTACTTTTCCGGGCTGTCACCAGAGTTTTGGTTGGAACATGGGCTTTCTGAGACAGATTTAAAACCTTTTATGGCTCCCAAATATGAAGAAATCATTTCCAATAAAACTGAAATACATTTTTTTGGGCATTATAAATTTTGGGATCCTCAGGAAAATTTTTATTACTGCATAAAAAATACTGGGTTCACGGCAAACCCTGAGCGCACTGAAGGGACTTATTCAAAGTATGCAGGTCTTGATGATCGTTACGATGGGTTCCACTTTTATCTAGGTTTTATCAAATTTGGAATTGGTCGAGCAACTTCTGATTCGGCTCATGAAATCAGGGATGGGAAAATTACTCGCGAGGAAGGAGTCGCTCTTGTAAAAAGATACGATGGTGAATTTCCCCAAAAGTATTTCCATGATTTTCTTGAATATTGCTCTATTTCAAAAAAAGAGTTTGACGAAATTATAGATAGTTGGCACTCCGATCATATCTGGAGGCAAGTTGATGGAACTTGGCAACTGAAACAATCTGTCTGGGAATCAGACCCGCAATCTGTTATATGAGAAAAGTGCGGCTCATCGCTCGACTTGATATCAAAGGCCCGAATCTGATTAAGGGCATCCACTTAGAAGGTCTCCGCGTTATCGGCTCCCCCAATGAATATGCCTTTAAATATTACAAGCAGGGTGTCGATGAATTGATCTATATGGATTGTGTAGCCAGCCTTTACGGACGCAATAGCCTTGGAGATTTAATTCAGAATGCCGCCAAAGATGTTTTTGTGCCAATGACCGTGGGAGGCGGGATTCGTAGTGTTGAAGATGCTGCCAATCTGCTTCGTTGTGGTGCTGACAAAGTTGCAGTGAATACCGCAGCTGTTGCAAATCCCAACCTCATAAATGATATTAGTCAACGTTTCGGCAGCCAGTGCATGGTTCTTTCTATTGAAGCTAAACAAATTGCTCCTCAACGATGGGAAGTTTATACAGATAATGGTCGCGAACGCACGGGATTAGATGTCGTTGATTGGGTTAAAAGAGGAGTTGACTTAGGGGCAGGCGAAATCCTCTTGACTTCAATTGATCGAGAAGGGACACGAAAGGGATATCAAATCCCGTTACTACGAGCCGTAACGCAAGAGGTCTCCGTTCCAGTAATCGCCAGTGGGGGCATGGGCAAACCTGAAGATATGATTGATGCGGTGCTAGAAGGAGAAGCAGATGCTGTAGCCATGGCCGATATTCTTCACTATAATAGAGCCACCTTAGACGATATTCGTAGCGTAGCAATCTCTGCTAATATTGAAGTTAGGGGTTTTGAATATGCCTGAAGTGGCAGTGATCGATTATGGGCTGGGTAATTTGCTCAGTGTCCGCCGAGGTTTGGAGCATTGTGGTGCAACGGTAACAGTTACTTCCGATCCTGATACCATTCTTTCAGCCACTCGGGTCGTTTTGCCAGGGGTGGGGTCTTTTGCTCATGGTATGGCTGAGTTGCGTAGCCGAGGCTTGGATTCCATTGTGCGCAAGGTTGCAACGCAAGGCAGTTTTCTATTGGGCATTTGCCTGGGTATGCAAATGTTGCTGGATGAAAGCGATGAGTTTGGAAAAACGGAGGGGCTTGGAATTATATCGGGAAGGGTAGTATCCATTCCCTCAACTACCATTGATGGTTTTTCACAGAAGATTCCTCACATTGGCTGGAACAACCTGGTTTTGCCTCAGGGATTTGAAAATTGGGAAGACAGCTTGTTGCAGGAAGTTAATCTTGGAGAAGCCGTCTATTTTGTTCACTCCTTCATGGCGGTGCCCAACAATCCAAAACACCGTATTGCGAATTGCATTTATGGTGGGGTTCCTGTTCCCGCAACTATTGGTCGAGACAATATTTATGGATGCCAGTTTCACCCGGAGAAGAGCGGAGAAGTTGGATTGAAGATATTGCAAAGGTTCTTGATGTTATGAGAATTCTTGCATTGACTATAGATGTTGGAAATTCCAAACGTCTCTCATTGAGAGCGCAGTCCTTAGTTTTGAAAAGGAATCCTTTCATTTGGGGTTTGAAACTTTTATTTTCACTGCTCGAAAGACAAAATATTATTTGGAATTAAGGAGTCCCATAAGCCATGCCCGAGATGCAAAATAAAAACGAAAAGTCCCCCTCGTCCTTGCTGTATATCGAGTGCCTCAGCTTGCTGTCATTTTTCCCTATTTTTAGGATATTCTGGAAATATGGACCTATGTCTATTTACTTTATGTCGTTTAAAAGCAGGGGCAAAAAAATGACAAAGTTTTTACGAATGATAGGGATTGTAAATGGACAACCGATTAAAATTTCGGATCCTTCTACTAATGGAGATTCCCCGGGTACGCTACACATGGATCTTGGTTTTCGAGTTCTCGAAACATGTCGGTCAAAACTAGAACAAGTTGAAAAAATTACTGAAACCTTTTTCAGCGCAGAAGAGGAAGAAGCCAGAGTCATAATGGCAAATAATGTCATTTTAGTTTGGGCAGAGAGTATTTATTGGCCAAATATGTTGCTTATAATTGGAGACAAACGCGCAAAAGAATTGGGTATCCCATCAAATAGAGTTTTTGTTGCTTCTACATTTGCCTCATTGAATAAGGCGTTAGATATAAATTATTACCCTGAAATAGAAACCCGCTTGTTGCAGCAACCCTTTAGCAATAAGTCTCTTCCTTTATTTCTATGGGCTATTTATTTGAGTTTTAGCAACCTATTTTCTAAATCCTATAAAAGTGAAAACACGACTGCACAAATAGGATTTTCCGCCTGTTTTGAACTGAATGAAAATAATGCAGGGCTCATAAATGATTTGTTTTGGTGGCGAGAACAGCATATTCCAAAAAACCGATTAAATTATCTGTTTAATCGCCCAGATACCCCCCCCTCTATAGACAGGGTTCGAAAAGCAGGCTCCCTTGGCATAAAATCAGTTTCGCTGGATTGGTTAACGAAGTACAAGAACTCAACAATCCCTATATCCAAAAAATCCCATAAACCTTTATCAGGTCGAGTGAAAGATGTTTTCTTTTCTTGCAGGTTATTTCTGCAGGCATTATTTTTTGACGAGATTAAAAAATCTGCTACAGCTTTTTTAATTCGGCAGTATGCACAAGCCACTAAAATGGCCTCTTATTATAGGTTTCTTAATTTAAAAGGGCTCTTTGACAATAGTCATGCAATGCCAGATTACTTTTCTTTGGCGGCTTCTTTCAGTGGTGCTGTGCGCATTGGTTATGAAGTATCGTGTCTCAATACTATATGCCACGTTGGTTTGAGAGCTGAACCCGTTAATTTTTCATGGGGAAAACATAGCAGCAGAGTGTTATTGGGCATTGGTGCTACTTCAAAGCATATGTTGATTTCGGGCTGTATCCTTAACGATAACTGTGATGAACAGGCACAAAAATCAGCAAAAGATTTCGCGTTGAACTTCAGAAATAAAGGCGGTAAATTTATATTATCTTTCTTTGATAATAGTTTCCCTCCACGTAACATTTATCGAGGTTTTTTAAAGTGGTTATTAGAAGACCCTCACTTGGGTTTTCTGATTAAAAGTAAGGCGTCTGTCTGGTCTGAAATACAAGCGGATGGGCTAGATGGGCTGGTAGAGCAAGCCCTAAAAACAGGACGCGTCCATATTTTACCATCTACCGCTTCCCCAGCTGATGCCGCAATAGTTTCTGATTTTTCTGTGGGATATTTATCTTATTCCGCTATTGTCACATCTGCTTTAAAGGGTGCACGCGTACTCTATTTGGACTATGATAAGATTGATGAATCCCAGAAGTCTTATTGCACATTGCATTCTTTAGGGCCTGATCGATGCGTATTCAATGATTTTGACTCAATGAAGCACGCTATACAAAAATATATGGAAAATCCAAAAGCCAACCCTGAATTAGGAGATGTGACCCCTGTGCTAGATGATTTTGATCCTTTCCGTGATGGCAAAGCTGGCGACCGTATTAGCGAATATACATCTTGGTATCTGGAGGGGTTGGGCGATGGCTTAAGTCGAAACAACGCCCTCAATTTGTCGACTCAAAAGTATGCCGATAAATGGGGTGCAGACAAAGTAATTCGTGGACTTTAAAAATTCTGCTGTCCGAGTTGCAACCGTTTTTACATTTTAACAGAGCTTGAGTTCAACTAGTAAGTGCAACTTTGAGGGTCGATTAAGAGGCATCCTTCGATAAACTCAGGATGACGTTTTGGGTCGTGC
>WASW01087045.1_pt1 | contig 13145 bp, 13 predicted proteins | sample 5698521 | NCBI WGS metagenome assembly WASW01 (sample SAMN11175560, study PRJNA528189) | sponge metagenome | isolation source: marine sponge | host: Leucetta | place: Antarctica: Western Antarctic Peninsula, King George Island | collected 2013-01
CGGGTGGCGCGATTGGTCGTTACCACGCAATGAAGCGCAAAGAAGTTGGTGCTATGATGACAGTTGATGTGGCGCTACGTCGTAATGAGGCACAATGGTTTGAGCAACTGCCAGCCGAGATAGACGACTTAATTGACGATAAATTTTACTATGGGCATTTATTCTGCCATGTCATGCATCAGAATTATGTATTGAAAAAAGGGGTGGATGCTAAGCAGCTAAAAGAAAAAATTCTTGCATCGTTTGATGCGCGTGGTGCGGAGTATCCAGCCGAGCATAATGTTGGGCATGAATATATGGCAAAGCCAACGTTAAAAAGGTTTTATAAGAAGCTCGATCCAACTAACGCGTTTAACCCAGGTATTGGTAAAACCAGCAAGCTGAAAAACTGGGCAGAAGTAGAGTAATAAAGTTTAGTGCTATTTGAGTGATTCATAAAAAAACCCTGCTATCTAGCAAGGCTTTTTTAATATGCTGAGTTGGTTTGTCGTTAAATTAATACAGCACTCTCAATCTAATCGTGCCTTCGACTGTATTTAATTGCTCAAAAGCCAGTTTTGAGTCAACGTCTGCAACATCAACGACTAAATAACCAATTTCATCACGCGTAATCATGCTTTGCGCCAAAATATTAATGTTGTTCTCAGCAAATAGCTGATTGACGTTTGACAATACGCCAGGCTGGTTTTTGTGGATATGTAATAAGCGGTGCGTTTCAGGGCGCTGAGGTAAGCTGATTTCAGGGAAGTTAACTGCTGAAACGGTTGTACCATTCTCTGCATATTGTACAAACTTATCACTGACCTCTAAACCAATATTAGCTTGTGCTTCTGCAGTTGATCCACCCACGTGAGGCGTCAAGATGACATTATCAAAACCACGTAATGGAGACTCCAGTGGCTCATCATTTGATTTTGGCTCTTTAGGGAATACATCAATCGCAGCACCTCTTAATTTACCATTTTCAATCACTTCTGCTAAATCGTCTATTTTTACGCAAGTACCACGCGCTGCATTCATAAAGATTGAGCCTTCTTTCATTTCTGCAAATTCAGCTTTTGACATCATATGTTTGGTTGAATCCAGTTCAGGCACGTGCAATGTCACAACATCTGCTTTATTTAATAGTTTTTTGAGGGTACCTACTTGGTTGGCATTACCTAATGGCAATTTAGTCACCACATCATAATAAATTACTCGCATGCCTAAGCTTTCGGCTAACACGGATAATTGTGAGCCAATGCTACCGTAACCGACAATGCCTAATGTTTTACCACGTGCTTCATTAGAGTCTTTAGCAGATTTAGGCCAGCTACCTTTGTGTACTTGCTTGCTTTTTGCGGGAATGCCACGTAATAATAAAATCAGTTGACCAATAACAAGCTCTGCCACTGAGCGCGTATTTGAATAAGGAGCATTAAATACAGGAATACCTTTTTCTCTTGCAGCATTTAAATCTACTTGGTTAGTACCAATACAGAAACAACCAATAGCTGCTAATCTCTCAGCAGCATCTAATACTTTTTTTGTCAGCTGCGTTCTTGAGCGAATGCCGATAAAACGCGCATTTTTAATTTTTTCGATTAAAGTTTCTTCGTCTAAGGCGTGGGTGATATATTCGATATTGGTATAACCAGCGTTTTTAAGCGTATCGAGCGCATTTTGGTGAACGCCTTCTAACAATAGAAACCGAGTTGATGATTTAATATCTGTTTGTAATTCCATGTTTGGTAAGTTTTCAGTTAAATTGGTTTAGCCATCAGGCTGAAAAACGAGGAATTTTAACATAATCAGATAGTATATTCAGTGATTATATGCTGTTGCCTTTTGAAGACTGTCATGGCTAAGTGCGACGGCGCTAAATGACATCAATAAGGTCATTTGGTGCAGTGTCCGAGAGGTGTTTTCACCCCTAATCAGTACCTAAACTAAATTAGCCTCTCGTTCTAATCATTCTGGAATAGATGGTGATTGTAAGACTAAAAGTTAAAGCATGGTCGCCAATTGCTGCTGCATAAATTCCAATGGCTTACGTTTAAAGCCGCTTTTTACATATTGTTGCCAGCGGCCCATCACGTAGCACATCATTAAATTAGCTTGGCTTTCTGGCAATACTTTTTTACCAGACTCTGCCACAGTAATTTTTAGGCATTGTTTTAGTGTCATTTCAATGCGGTCATGCAGCTGGTTGATGCGAATCTGTAAACCTTCAGCTTCGTTAACTAAAGCATCACCAATCAATACGCGCGTCATCCCAGGATTTTTTTCTGCAAAACTTAACAACATTGTGATAATGAGCTGTGTTTGTTTTTCACCACTGGGTTCTTCAGCTGTTATCTTATTAACCACACCAAAAATGCTAGATTCAATAAAGTCAATTAACCCTTCAAACATTTGCGCTTTGTTGGCAAAGTGTCGATATAGCGCGGCTTCTGAAACTGCTAATTTTGCTGCGAGTGATGCGGTGGTGATTTTTTCGCGTTTTGGGTTTTGTAGCATTTTTGCTAATGTTTCTAATATTTGTTGCTTGCGTTCGCCTGCCATTTTTCTTCCCTGAATCTTATTATATATAGTCGTTAAAATACTTTGCTTAAATCAATGTAGCCATTCAATGCACCCATTCAATGCACCCATGTTGCTGATTGCCGTCATGATTATAGCTTAAGGTGAGTGAGTGCTAACACGCTACTTAGCCTAAAATCAACAAAATTGGGCTTATTTAATCTTTTTGTAATCCAAATAGTTTTCATGCCTAACCGCTTGGCTGTCATTAGTGCCGCTAAGTTATCTTCTAACATCATGCAATTGCTGGGTTTTATATGCAGCGTATTCAGTAACATCTGGAAGCCACGTACAGATGGCTTAGCATGAAACTGGGTGGATTCCACACTAAAAATCAACTCAAATAGATCGCCAATGCCGAGTAGGTCTAACACACGTAATGCGTAGTTTTTTGGTGCGTTAGTGAAAATGACTTTACGGCCTTTTAATTGTTGCAACATATGTCTTAGCTTTTTAGTTTGAATGACTCGGTCAGCCAAGTCTGGAAAGCGATGTGTTTCATTCAAAAAATCGTGCGGGTCGATATGATGATGACGCATCAAGCCCTTAAGGGTTGCGCCATACACTTGCCAATAATGCTGGCGGAGTTGATTCGCTGTCGCGTTGTCTAATTGCAGCGTATCTTCAATATACTGTGTCATGGCATTATTCATAACAGGGAAGATGTGTGCGGAAGCATTGTGCAGCGTGTCGTCTAAATCGAAAATCCAAACTTTAGGCATTTAGTTTGAATGCGTCTGTTTCAATGATTATTTGACTTTAATTATTTGGCTTTAATTAAAGTGCCAACACCTTCGTCAGTCAGCACTTCTAATAGCAGCGCATGCTCAACCCTACCATCAATAATATGTACAGCATTAACACCGCTGCGCGCAGCATCTAGCGCGGAGTTTATTTTCGGTAACATGCCGCCAGAGAGTGTTTTATCGGCAACCATGTCATCGATTTCTTTAGGGGTTAGCCCTGTCAGTAAATCGCTATTTTTATCTAATACACCAGGGGTATTGGTAAGCAAAATTAGTTTTTCTGCTTCTAAAATTTCTGCAAGCTTACCCGCAACCACATCTGCATTAATGTTATACGTTTTGCCATCAGCGCCGACCCCAATAGGGGCAACGACAGGGATGAAATCACCACTATCTAGAAAGTTAATAATGCTGGGGTTAATCGCGGTTATTTTGCCAACTTGACCAACATCAATCATTTTTTCTTTGTCATCAAGGTCTTCCATCATGAGCTTCTGCGCATGAATAAAGTTTCCGTCTTGCCCTGTTAGCCCAACCGCTTTGCCACCGTGTTGGTTAATAAGATTCACAATCTCTTTATTAACTTGGCCGCCGAGCACCATTTCTACTATGCCCATGGTTTCGTCATCTGTTACCCGCATGCCCTGAATAAATTCGCCTTTTTTACCAATTTTATCGAGCATTTTGTTAATTTGCGGCCCACCACCATGTACGACAACTGGGTTCATACCGACGAGTTTTAGCAGCACAACATCTTGTGCAAAGCTTTCTTTTAAATGCGCTTCTGTCATCGCATTACCACCATACTTAATGACGATCGTTTTATTAAAAAAGCGTTTAATATAAGGCAGCGCCTCAGAGATGGTTTTCGCTTTTTTTGCTGCTATTTTGTTGTTTAACATAGTAATGTTTTAATATTTCGCAAAAATGATGGTTTTGTAATTGATGGTTTATATCTAATAAATAGAATTGTAACTAAAAAATGCTTATAGGGTTTTTATAAATACCTTAGAGTTGCGCTGAAAGTTGTATAGCTTTTGTTTTTCATGTGGCAATTGTCCTATTTTTTTCTGCACAAAACCACGTTCTAGAAACCAGTGTTCAGTCCGCGTTGTCAAGCAGAAGAGCGAAGTGAGCCCTAACTCACGCGCCTGTTCTTCGCAAAAATTAAATAGCCTATCGCCATGGCCGCCACCGCGATGTACAGGATCAATGGCTAAGCAAGAAAGCTCGGCCGTCTTCTCTTGTTTAAATGGGTATAAAGCCGCACAACCAATCGCTCTATTATCGTGTTCCATCACATAAAAATGCTTTATTTCTATTTCGATGCGCTCGCGTCCACGCCGCACTAAAACTCCTTCATTTTCTAGCGGCGCTATTAATTGCAAAATAGCACCAACATCATCAATGTTAGCCTGCCGCATGGTTTCTAACGGTAGCTTGGCAACCATGGTACCAATACCGTTATGCGTAAACAGCTCTTGAATAATCGCGCCATCAATATGGCGGCTAATTAAATGTACACGGTCTACACCATGGTTGCATGCTTTGATCGCGGCCGGTAGGTAATAAGCAATATCTTCAGAAACATTAATCTCAGATGTGTTGCTATCCACACTATTTAAAAAGTTAGTGGCTTTTTGTGTTGTCATCTCGCGTAGCAATTCTCCACGCAGATTATATACGCCAGCAGAGTCCATGAGGGAAATAAGCTTATCAGCATTGAGTGCAATGGCTGCATTCACAGCCACATCTTCTAAGCTTAAATTAAATGCTTCGCCGGTTGGTGAATAACCCAATGGAGATAGTAAAACCAACTCGCCATCATCTAATCTTCTTTGTATGCTGGTGGCATCTATTTTTCTAACCTCGCCGGTATGTTGTAAATCAACCCCATCACAAACCCCAAGCGGCTTAGCGGTAATAAAATTACCACTCGCCACGCGAATGTCAGCGCCAGCCATAGGCGAGTTAATAAGCCCCATGGAAAGTTGCGATTCAATTTCTACACGAATGGCACCATTGGCTTCTTTCACCGCTTCCATTGCATCATCATCCGTTACGCGCAAACCGTTGGATATTTTGGTTTTCAATTTGGCGCGTTTTAAGCGCTGCTCTATTTGTGGGCGTGATCCATGGACGATAATCAGCCTAACTTCTAAACTGGCAAGTAAATTTAGATCATGAGAAAGTGCAGCGAATTGTTTTTGGTCAATCACCTCGCCACCAAAAGCGATGACAAAAATACGACCACCAAAAGCGTGTATATAAGGCGTCGCTGAACGAAACCAATTGACAAAATCCACAGGATTAGTTGCCGGTATCTGTAAAGTTAAACAATTAGCCGTTGCAGAGGCCTCTGTATCACTTTCAGCAAATAAGCTAGCGGGTGTTGTACCTAGCGCTGCCGCTATTTTTCGAATAAGCACTTCGGAAATGCCTAATTCACCACGTTCAATACGCGATAAATTACCAGCATCAGAGGCTATGCTTGTTGCTAGCGCATCTAAAGTAATTTTTTGCGCTTTACGCTTATTCCTAATGGTATGACCGAGAATCATAGTATTTTATATGTATAATTTACAAAATTATAATTTATATTTGTAATAATCGCAATTAATTGATACAACCAATAGCATTTTGACCTGTTTCTCGGTTGTTAGGCAAAGTTGTAGAAGAAATGAAGCAACAATAAGGGGCAAGTTATATTGAATCAACTGAAGTAAATAAGGCAGCATGAATATGATCAGAATGATGGAAATTAAATTTAAAACAGCAAATCAATCGAGTCTGACTCCTTGGTTTGCTACTTGGTTTGCTAACGAGAACGAGAATAAGAAGCAGTGACGGCACTTTATCCCTAAGCAACACATAAAATAAGCTATTTTCATACGTGCTACATCAACGCTTTTTTCAACCAGTTCCTTGCACATATTTCATATGAACAGCACGCAATGCTGCCAAGCGTGTTCGGAAGATATGTGTTTTTTCTAAAGGCGCTAAAATGTTCATCTGTAGCATAATGTCATAAACACTGTCGTTAAAACCAATCAAATAAATTTCACGATCATCATTAAAATGATGCTGAATGATATCTTCCACTGCAATGCAGGATGTTGTATCAATAAAATCTACATCCGTCATGTCTAGCAGCAATGCTTTGTAATCATCAAGATCATGCACTTTCCTTAACATGCCTTTTGCAGCACCAAAACTGACAGGCCCAGATAGATGGAACAAAATTACGTCTCCATCCAATTCAGTTAATAGAGAGGCTTCCTCTGCCGATAAAGGGTCTTCTTCTTTTGGGTTGGCAATCACCTTAACGTTATTTAGTTGCAAATCAGTCAAACTGTTCACGAGGATTAAACATGACGCAACCACACCTGCAGCAACAGCCGTAATAAGGTCGACGAACACGGTTATTATCAATACGCTCACCATGATCAAAACATCAATGCGCGGCGCACTACCTAAGCGTTTTAAGAAATCCCAGTCAATAATATCGACACCCACTTTAATCAAAATACCTGCCAACACCGCATGTGGAATATTCTCTGCCTGTGCTCCTGCACCCAATACAATGACTAAGAGAATGAGGGAATGTAAAGCCCCTGAGATTGGGGTTGATCCCCCTGCGCGAATATTCACCACTGTACGCATTGTTGCACCTGCTCCTGGCAGCCCCCAGAAAAATCCAGCAATTGTATTGCCTATCCCCTGTCCGATGAGTTCTCGATCAGAGTCATGGTGTGTGCGGGTTTTATTATCGGCGACCAATGAAGTCAATAGCGAATCTATCGCACCTAGCGTCGCTAACACCAGCGCTGACTCGAGCATGCTACCCAGCAAAGGCAATGTAAATTCTGGCATATGAAAACCGGGAATACCTGTCGGTATGTCGCCAAGAATTTTTGCTTCGCCGCCTTTAAATAACAATAGATAGAGGCCAGTCCCCACAACCAATGCAAGCAATGGCGCAGGAATTAACTTGCTCAGTTTGGCAGGCCAAGTATAAACAATCACAAGCGTGACTACCCCGAGAATAGCAGCATCCATTACTGGACTGAGATACACACTTGGCAAATTCAAGAATGCTGTCAAGATGCTACCTTTTAACGTTTCGTGCCCGATCAAAGGCGCGAGCTGTAAAATGATAATGATCACACCAATGCCACTCATAAAACCAGACAACACGGGGAAAGGTACGAAGTTGATGAAACGTCCTAGTTTAAATACCCCCATCGCGATCTGAATCAATCCGCCGAGTATGACTACTGTAAATGCAAGCGCCATACCAGATTCCGGAAAGCGTGCCATATAATCTATAATAATGGCGGTCATCACAACCGTCATCGGGCCTGTTGGGCCAGATACTTGAGACGGTGTTCCGCCAAATAACGCAGCAAAAAAACCAGTGATAATGGCGCCGTACAGACCAGCTATTGCCCCAGCACCCGAAGCAACACCAAATGCCAACGCTAAAGGCAGCGCAACGACTGCTGCAGTAATGCCGCCATATATATCACCACGGACATTATTGAAATGAAGGCCATGAAAAAGTTTTGCCATTACGTATTTTCCTACAAATTACTTTAATTTTAATCTTGTTAACAGTCTAAAATCAGTCTTCTAAAACTGAAGAGAATGATCGACACAGATTTTGATATTGGTAATTGCTTTCTATAAAGATTCTATTATTTAGTAAGGCAATATCAAAATGTAGTGATCTACTACTAGCGCCAAAAACAACAACATCAGATATAAGATTGAGTACTTAAATGTACTTTTAGCAAGCGCGTCTGAATATTCGCGATAGAGCTTAATGACATAGGCCATAAATATGGCATCCAGTATGAAGACTGAAACCAAATAAATAACACCGCTCATGCGCATCGCAAATGGAATCAATGTTACGGCAACCAAAATGATGGTGTACAGTAAAATATGTAGGAGCGTATACTTTTCGCCATGTGTGACGGGCAGCATAGGCAGGCCTGATTTTGCATATTCTTCACGACGGTATAATGCCAGTGCCCAAAAGTGCGGCGGCGTCCACGCAAAAATAATCAACACCAATACCCACGCTTCAGCAGACACTGCACCTGTTACAGCAGCCCAACCAAGTGCTGGTGGCATTGCGCCAGATAAGCCACCAATCACAATATTCAATGGGGTTGCTGGCTTAAGGAAAATCGTATAAATCACTGCATAGCCAATAAAAGTAGCAAATGTTAGCCACATCGTTAGCGGGTTTACAAAGAAATATAAGATAGTCAAACCAATCGTTGCCACGATAGATGCAAATACGAAAGTTTGTTTTGAATTAATTTGGCCTGTGGGTAGTGGCCGCCCTCTTGTCCGCGCCATCTTTGCATCAATCTTTTGCTCAATTAAATGATTAAAAGCTGCTGCGCCGCCAGAAGCCATCGCAATACCGACAGTTGCTGCTAATAGAATTTGCAGCGGCACCATCCCAGGCGTAGCCAAAAACATACCAATGACTGCAGTAAACACAATCAACGCTGTGACGCGTGGCTTGCACAGCGTTAAAAAGCTATTGAAGTTTACTTTCTGCCCAAATGGGTTCATGCCTGTTGTTGCACTCATACAAAACCTTTAATTCAATCGTTTTAAAAACACTCATTATCCGTGTCTTTCGGTAATTTTGGAGTTTAACACAATCACTGTTATCAAGAGTAAGGCCGCCACCATATTGTGCGCGACTGCAAGCACTATCGGTAAAAGTAATACTAAATTTGCGACGCCTAAACCAATTTGCACAAACAGTAGCATCAACATCATGCTAGCTAACATTTTTAACTGTGGTTGGCGTAGTAATTTAAGTCCTAAAACGCCAAGGAATACAAATGTAATCAATGCGCCAACGCGATGTATCCATTGAATAGCAACATAGGCACTTAATGCTAAAGGCTTGCCTTCAGCATCTTGATTAAGCTCGCGCAGCCAATGAAATGCGTTAGCAAAGTCCATATCAGGCACCCATGCGCCGTGGCAAGTAGGAAAATCGGTGCAAGCTAGTGCCGCGTAATTTGTGCTGGTCCAACCACCCAAGAAAATCTGAACCGCTAACACGATAAGCGCAAGTCGCACCCACATACGCATCGCATTCGATACTAAAGAATTCTTGGACGAAACGCCCCAATGCCGATGTGTAATCCACGCCAATATCGCTAGTGTTGTCATACCGCCCATCAAGTGCATGGTGACGATAGCCGGCTTAAGTAGCATGGTGACTGTCCACATACCCAATATGGCTTGAAAAGCGACTACGCCCAATAAGGCTGTTGGTAAGTATGGTGATACGTTAATTGTTTCCCGTTCACGCCAAGCTTGAATAAACAATGCCAATACAAATATGCCTAATATCCCAGCCAGATAACGATGCACCATTTCTTTCCAAGCTTTTGCTTCTTCCACTGGAGAGTCAGGATAAGTTATTTGCGCATGTTCAATCGCCTCACTACTTTGCGGTACAGTCAGTGTGCCGTAGCAACCAGGCCAATCTGGGCAGCCTAAACCAGCATCTGATAGCCGCACATAGGCGCCCAACACGACAACACACAATGTAAGAACTGTTGCAATATAGGCTAACTTTTTAAACACACTATCCAGCCCATGAATTTTTTAATAAGCGTACTAAATCGCCACGCAACTCTTTAGGCGTGATTGTTTGTGGGTATTGCATCATCAAGTTACCTAAAGGGTCGACCAAGTAAATACTGGGTTCAGCTGCGACTGTTTCAAATGTGCCAACATATTGCGCCGTCTCACCAGTCAAAACTTTTAAATTTGGGAATTGGCTATGTATGTCAGCGCTAAAATCATTGTCATTCGCAGGTAAAATCAAAATACGTTGTAAACGCTTAGTCTCTTTAGGTAACGATATGTAAACGCTATTCACCATATCTAACACTGTCTGACAATCTGCATGACAACCATTGTGGTCTACCATCACAATATTCCATTTTTTATGCCACTGCTCAGCAGAAAACACTTTGCCATGTATATCTTTTAGCTGGGGAACCACTAAAGGGATAGGTGGTGTAATCAAGTTACCAAAGCTTTTTCCACCTGGCTTAATCTCTAAAAAGTGTAATGTTGCTGCGATTGTAAATGGCAATATAAAAACCGCGGCCAACATCAATAGCATATTCCTACCTTTACCCACTTTTTGTTTATCTGATAAATTATTTTGTTCACTCATGGTTTCAAGCTTCTTTCTTTATTCTCTTAAAATTTGATTTTAGATTTAGTACTATATAGATAACGAATATGGTCAGTGCAAAACCAAACCATTGGTAGGCATACCCTAAATGTACTGTTATTCGATCAGCGGGTAGTGGCCAATTTCTAGCGAAACCCCCACCAGCGTTTACCTTATCTAGACGTACAACGTAAGGCTCAATCTCAAATGGCACACCTTCGGCGTAGCGCTGCATATCGATATGTTGCCAAACACCTTGCCACTTATTATTCTGCTCAGGGGTCTCTAAAGTAAAAAACTTTGATAGCGGGAAAAAAATATCGCCTTGAATGCTTTGCTTACCTTCAGGCGTTAGCACATCAGGAATACTACGGTTTAAGTTGCCAGCTATCCAACCTCTGTTAACTAATACATACTTTTGTTTTAAACTTTCAATCTTCATTGGCGTTAATACATGGTAACCAACCACACCATCACTTACTTTATTATCCAATAAAATTTGATATTGCGTCTCATAAACGCCAGTAAGCTTAACGCGCTTATATCGCCACACCTCTTTGTCCTGAATAACATCAGGCAACTCAACTGGCGCGACACTTAAGCCTTGTTCTAGTTGCTGTTGTAATGCTAGCTTAGATTGCGCCTTATCATATTGCCAAAAACCAAGCTTAATGCATATTGCCATGACGACAATCGTCGCGATAGTCATACTAAGCGCTGGTTTAAAACTAAATTTTTTCATACCAATGTTGATGGTTATTCCATCTCAAGACGACTTAGCAATAATTGCAATCTTAATGTATAAGCTGCATAATTATCGATAATCACGACTGGAGAACCGTTATGTATAAATTCATTGTCATCAGCATGCTATTACTCATTGGCTATAGCCTATTTTCTGCACTGTACTACATGATGAAAGGCGATAAGCATGATCCGCGTATGGTAAAAGCTTTAACATGGCGCATTTCACTGTCAATCGGACTTTTTTCATTAGTGATGCTTGGTTTTTATACTGGCGTGATTGTGCGTGCATCTTAATTAGACTCGCCTTTAATCATTTATTGCGAAGCGGCGCTTACACGCTCACTTTTATCAGAGCCATTATAAAATGCATAAGACAATGTGACTGTTGTGATTTCTTTAGGCAAATCTGGGCTCACGAAAAAGCGTACCGGCATTTCTTTGCTTTCTCCAGGCTCCAGTGCTTGCTCGTTAAAACAAAAGCATTCAACTTTTTTAAAATATAAGGCTGCTAATTCTGGTGCGACACTCGGCACAGCAACACCAACCACGCGCGCTTTCCCTTCGTTTTTCGCCATATAAGATGCTAGCGTAATCTCTCCGGGGTGTACTTTTATACTGTTCTCTTTTGGGTAAAAGCCCCAATTCAAGCCCGGCATTGTGTTGCCAGTAAACAGCACTGTCACCATGCGTGTTTTATCAATTTTCAAATTAGTAGTAGCCGTTGCCGTTGTATCACCCCTACCATTTAAACCAATCGCCTTACACATCACATCGTACAAAGGGGCTAACGCAAAGCCAAACAACAAACCAGCGACCACAATCAAAGAAAGCTTAAATGCCAACTTCTTATTGGCCGCTTTTATCTCCTCATTAAGCATCTTTAACCTTTACCAGCGCCGAAATAAACCGCTATTACATACACGGCTATTGCAATAATAGCGATTGTCCAGCCAAGTAACTTATTTTTCCTTCGTTGCTCTTCACTTTTCATCATCATTCCTTATGCAAATAATACTCAATAAATAGCAGCTACAAAACCCTAACCACAATAAACAAACGCCACAAGACCGAAGCCAAGTGGCGTTTACACTTACTGTGTTAGTTTAGAGCCAATATACAAATACAAATAGTAGCAACCAAACAACATCAACGAAGTGCCAATACCAAGCTACAGCCTCAAAGCCAAAATGATTATGTGAATCAAAGTGTCCTTTCATGACTCGTAACAAGATGACAGTCAGCATAATGGTGCCCATTGTTACATGCAAACCATGGAAGCCAGTCAACATGTAAAATGTTGAGCCATAAATACCTGAATCTGCCATTGTAAATGTAGCTTCACCATACTCATGCACTTGTAAGAAAAGGAATACCACCCCTAAAGCAACTGTTAAAGCTAAGCCGATAATCGTTTGCTTACGGTTATCTTTCATTAAGCCCCAGTGTGCCCAAGTTAACGTAGCACCAGAAGTAAGCAAAATTAAAGTATTAATTGCTGGCAGATGCCAAGGATCAAGTAATTCAATCGCTTTGCTCGCCGCACCTTCTAGCCCCCAGCTTGGACCTGCAGTAGGCCAAGTTGCCACAAAACCTTGATAGTAGTTTCCAGCTTCAATCCAATCTAAAGATACGTTGCGAACGTAAAACAAGGCACCAAAGAAGCCAAAGAAAAACATCACTTCAGAAAAAATGAACCAGCCCATGCCTTGGCGGAATGAACGATCAACTTGCTTATTATAATACTTAGAGATACTTTCTTTTATCACCTCAGAGAACCAACCAAACAAAAGATAAGCCAATACCAAGCCACCCGCCATTAATATATAGGTACCCTTCGCAGCCAAGGCAGGATGTGCTTCGTT
>WASW01047414.1_pt1 | contig 13131 bp, 19 predicted proteins | sample 5698521 | NCBI WGS metagenome assembly WASW01 (sample SAMN11175560, study PRJNA528189) | sponge metagenome | isolation source: marine sponge | host: Leucetta | place: Antarctica: Western Antarctic Peninsula, King George Island | collected 2013-01
ATGTAATGATACTTGATGGTTCATGGATCTGAATGGCTAGTTTAATGAATCATCAGGTAAAATATTGATGATTTCTAGGTAGCCGGTAATCTAAACAAATAGACATGTAATCAAATCTACCCAAATCCAATTTAGTTATGCTATCCAGAAAATCAAGAAATATTAGAATCAGGTTAAATTTTAAAAATCTCAATTATAGAAATTAATACAAATTAAACCAAAAATTCAAAAAGCACCCACATCTTTGAAGTAATTCTAGTGAAGATATATCGTCAAACATATACAAAGTTGATCAAAAAATAATAGGGATTCTCAATAATAATTCTAGAACCCCATCAAAAAAAAGTGAATGTGAATTATAAAAAAATCACTTGCTGCTCTAATCTCATTTTCAAAAACTTTTCCTTGTCTAGGTTCACACTCATTTGCCAACACATACAACAATGTAGATTTTAGAAATTCAAATTTCATTAATGATTCAGTTTGATCTAAAAATATATGAACAGTTATGAATTATTTATTTTTTAAATGTGTTAATGTAACTTTACAATTTTTTCAGTTATAAAATTTTGTAGCAGTGTATTGAATTATGGATTTATCACAGCACGACCAATAATTTTTCTGGCTTTAAGATCTCCCAGAGCAGTATTTGCCTCATCTAAAGAATATCTTTTTGAAATTACAGGATTTATGGTACCCTTTCGTGCAAGGTCAAGCAGTTCCACCATATCAGCATAATTTCCAGTGTATGCTCCTTGAATTGTAATAGATTTCAAAGGGATTGTTACCAGAGATAATTCAATAGAACCTCCAAACAATCCAACAAGAACCAAATTACCTCGTTTTCTAAGAATTGCAAAATCTAATTTTGCAGTAGGAGGAGCATTTACAAAGTCCACAACACTGTCTGCACCTTTATCATTACAAATAGACATTATTTTTTGAGCAGTTTCAGGATCTTTGGAATTTACTGTAAAGTGAGCACCCATTTCTTTAGCAGTATCTAATTTTTTATCATCTAAATCAACACAAATAATTTTTGCACTAGTTATGGCTTTTGCAATTTGGACTCCCATTAATCCTAAACCGCCAGCTCCAACAATCACAATAAACTCAGGAGAGTTTTGATTTGCTTTTTTAATCGCAGTATATGCTGTGAGTCCAGAACAAGCAAGTGAAGTAGCTGCATCAGGATCTACACCATCAAGTTTTGCCAAATATTTTGAATCAGGAATTAAAGTATAATCAGCATAACCACCATCTTGAAAAAGACCCATAGATTTTGGGGCATCACACAAATTTTCATTTCCTACCTTACATGCAGGACATTCTCCACAACCCATCCAAGGGAAGACTAGAACATCATCGCCTACTGAAACATTAGAAACATTTTCTCCAATTTCTTCAATAGTTCCAACAATTTCATGTCCAGGAGTGACAGGATATTTTACTCCTCTATCAGTAACTTTCAAAAATTTACCGTCTCCAAGATCATATCCACCCTCCCACAAGTGTAAATCACTGTGACAGACACCTTCGGACTTTACCTTTAGCAGAACCTGAGTTCCCTGAGGTTTTGGGTTTTCAGATTCGATTATAGTAAGAGGTTCATTTGGGCCTGGAATTCGGGCAGATTTCATAGTAGGAATTTTCACATTAACAATATAAGAGTTGACTGGATATGAGAAAAAAATAGAGCCCTTAGATATTATTGAATAGTCAAAGAGAAACTATGTGAGTGAATCACAGACCCCCAATAGTATTTCTCAGGAACCAATAAACATTTTATTCAGTCCATCATCAGTTGTTAAAAAAGATGTTTGGGAAATTGATCTAATTCAAATTTTGGATTTATTAATAAAAATTCTTGATAAAACAGGTAAGAAAGATCTCAAAGTAGCAGGAATGGCAGCATTATCATCATCATTAATTTACAGAATGAAAGTAGAAAGTATTTTTGCATTACAAAAAGCAGCAATGGAGAAAAAACCAATGTATCAAAGAACAGATGTAGACATTGAATTAATAGATATTCCATATAGACATGAATCTACTTATCCGGTTTCATTAGATGATTTATTGGGATTATTACAAAATCTCATAGGTACAATTGCAAATCCGCAATCAAGACGAAATAAACAATTTGAAATAGAACCAATTGAAGCACCAGATTTCAACCAGTTTTTCACTTCTCTTGAAAGCATTATAGGGAAATACGAAGACCTCATTATGAAAAAAATTAGTGCAGCAGGGTTTGGATTATTACAAGACATAATTGCAGATCTCGATCAAGTAGATTCAATCAGATGTTTCTTTGCAGCATTGTTTTTAGCAAGAGATCAAAAAGTAGACCTTGAACAAGCAGAAGATGACATAAAAATTATCATCGTGAAAGACGAATTAACAAACTAATCAAAGATGAATAAAAATGGTAAAAATTGATAATCTAGATGAGGCAACTGCAAGAATAGAATCTGCACTTTATTCAGCAGGAAGACCACTCACAATTGAAGTCATCATACGGGCCTCAGGCACAGAATCTAAAACAAAAACCTTGGAATTACTTGACAATATCATGAAAAAGACAAAATCAGCATTCAAAGCATTGGAAATAGTAATACTTCCAGACGGATCATATGTAATGCAACTAAAACCAGAATACAGTTCTACTGTTAAAAAATATGCATCAAAACCAGTTCTACCAAATGCAACACTCAAAACATTATCATACATTGCATACATGCAACCAATCTCATCAAAACAACTTTTGGAAACAAGAGGATCTGGAGTATATGCACATCTTAAAGAATTACGACATTTAGATTACATTAGTCATCAAAACGTAGGACGATTAAAAATTTTTACAACAACTGAAAAATTTCAAAAATACTTTGGAATTCAAGGAGATGTTGAAGATCTTAAACAAAGATTGTTTTCCAAAGTAAGAAAAACAGCAAATAGGCAAACAACTCCGACACCACCCATAGCATCAGAAGTGAATTAACTAGAATTTTTAACTCACGGCTAATTTTTTGCGTTTTGTATAAATTAGAGTAATTCAGACATGATTCGTGAGAAAATCCGTAGAGAATTTAGCAACTAGTAAAATTACTGGTGGAAGAAGAGTTCCACTTAGAATTAGAAGAAAATACGAAATTGATAGATATCCAAATGAACCAATCAACGGAGCTCAAGTTACAGTAACTAGAAGAATTAGAGGTAACAATCAAAAAACAGCTTTGAAATCTATAGACTTTGTTAATTTAGCAACAGGTGAAGCTAAAGTAAAGAAATCAAAAATCATCAAAGTATTAGAAAATGCTACAAACAATGATTACAAAAGACGTGGCATCATTACAAAAGGTGCAATTATTGAAACAGCAGATGGAAAGTGTAGAGTTGTTTCAAAACCAGGACAAAACGGAATCGTTAACGCAATTTTACTAAAGGAATAAAATGAAAGATTACGAGCATATCGTAATCTGGTTGGATTATTTTAATAAGAATTTAAAAAAATCTAAAGGCAGAAGATTAGGATTAGAAAAATGTATTTTTGATCCTTCATTAAAAGAATTAATGGATGCAACAAAAGCCGGAGGATTTGAAATTACAGAGTCAGATGACAAAGTAAGATTTCCAAAAAGACCGTTCGTAAGGTCAGGATATGTAATTGTACCAAAAGAATCCTCCAAGACAAAAATTCTTAACAAAATTTCAGAAAAGTTAGTGGTAAAAAGATCAAAACAACCAAAATAAAATAAATTCTAGCTCTTAGCTAAAGTAAAGTTGATAGAAGTCTATGATAAGAATACGATTATTATAATATCTAATTGCAGGAGGTAGGCGAAATAATGCACCTAGCCGGTAGTGGCAGGGTAATCATTCAACTATCAACAGAATTAGTTGAAGGACAGATACTCTGTGACAAAACGGGAACTAGAGTTGCAAAAGTAAACGAACTGATAGGTCCAATAAAAAGACCGTTTGCATCAGCAACGCCATTAACTAATAATATACAAAAATACATTGGCAAAAAAGTTTTTGCAGATCAAGAAGCTCCTGCTAACACACCAAAAAGATTTAGGAGAAAAAAATGATGAACATACTAGAAAAACAAAACTGTCCTGAATGTAAGTCTACATTAGTAGATGACATGCAGAATGGTGAAATAATCTGTTCTGGTTGCGGCGTTGTCGTCGATGATCAGATTGCAGATTTTGGTCCAGAAACAATAAGCTCAAACTTCGAAGACAAAATGAAGCTTGCAAGAGCAACAGGACAAACAACCTATTCCCAACATGATTTGGGAATAACTACTGAGATTTCAATTAGTTCAAAAGACTTTAGTGGAAAAACAATAAACCGCGAAGTTGCAGGACAAATGAACAATCTCAGAAAATGGCAACAAAGAGTACGAGTTTCCTCACCAAAAGAAAGAAGATTAGCAAATGTTTTAGCAAAAATGGGTGAAACATGCGATGGTCTAAGTCTTTCAAGAAATGTGTTGGAAACTGCTTCTATGATATACAGAAACTTGGATGGACATATTGATGTAAAAGGAAAATCAGTAGTGTGCATTACAGCAGCTACAATTTACATGGCATGCAAACAATGTGAAGTAGTAAGATCATTAGAAGAAATTTGCCGAGGAATTTGTCCAGCAAAAGATGTTAAATCAAAAACAAAACTTGCAGCTCGATACTATAGAACCATGGTAATGGAAATGGGACAAATACACGCCCCAGTTGTAACCATGGACAAATACATCTCAAAGATAGCAAACATGACACAAACTGAGGTAAGAGTTGAAAGACTAGCCTTGGAAATTGCAGAAAAAACTAAAGATAACAGTATTGCTGACGGAAAGGCACCTAACGGAATAGCCGCAGCATATCTGTATGTAGCATCAGTTCTACTTGGTCAAAACGTCCTACAAAGAGACGTTTCAAGTGTTTCAGGAGTTACAGAAGTCACTATCAGAAACAGATGTAAAGAAATTCTAACATGCTATAAACTCAAAATTACTTTGAGACCATCTCTGGCCCAATAACTACATCCCCCTTTTTCATTTTATTATCTATCATTACGATTAGGATTAGCTAAATTTCGTCGGTATTATATAGAGAATCAAAATAAATTAGAATATGGCAGTCTTGGAAATCAAAGATCTTCACGTATCAATAGGGGGTAAAGAGATTCTCAAAGGTGTCAATTTGAAAACAGGTCCTGGAGAAGTACATGCCATCATGGGACCAAATGGTTCAGGAAAAAGTACACTAGCTTACACATTACTTGCACATCCAAAATACGTAGTTACTCAAGGAGATATTTTGATAAATGGTGAAAGCATCTTAGGTTTATCAGCAGATCAAAGAGCAAAGAAAGGATTATTCCTAGGATTTCAATACCCAACTGAAGTTTCAGGTGTAGGATTTTCTCACTTTCTAAGAACAGCATATAATTCTCTAAGTAAAGCACTTGAAGGAGACGATAGAGAAGTGTTCATTACAGTTAGAGAATTTCAAAAATATCTTAAAGAAAATCTAGAAAAAGTAGGATTAAGAGAAGAATTTCTTTCAAGATATCTTAATGAAGGATTCTCAGGAGGAGAAAAGAAACGTGCTGAAGTGTTACAAATGGCAGTGTTAAAACCAAAAATTTCAATTTTAGATGAACCAGATTCAGGATTAGATATTGATGCAGTTCAAGCAGTAGCACAAGCAATCAGTAAAGTTGCAGGTAAAGATGCAACAATAATTATAATTACTCACTATGCAAGAATTTTAAAATTCTTAGATAAATTAGACTTTGTTCACGTATTTGCCAGAGGCCAAGTATTGCAAACAGGAGATGCATCACTTGCAGACAAACTGGAAGCAGAGGGTTACGAATGGGCTTTAAAACAATCAGCCTAACCAAATTTAAACAGAGTATTTTTCCAAAAAACTATTGATTTACAAAGTTCATGTAGAATTTTCTAAAGAATTTTTAGAAATAGAAAATGATCAAATTACGATAGGAGTGAAATCAAAACCCATCAGAGGTGAAGCAAATAAAGAAATCATTAAAAAAATTGCAAAATATTTCAAAATTTCAACATCATTTGTACAAATAAAGTCAGGTCATAAATCATCAGAGAAAATTATCGAGATTATACAATAGAGAATCTAGTTTTTTGTTTAAATAGGGTTTCAAAAATTAGAGAATATGTCAGAAGAAGATAATCAATATTATTTCAATTTCTCATTTTTTAAAGTGGACCCAAAATGGAGATGGATGGCAGACTTGGCAAAAAATGAATCTGCAAAAGAAGTTGAAAATGTTATTAACAATTCAAAAATAATGTTCAGATCATATTCAAATTTAGGATTAAGAGATGATACTGACTTTTTATTTTGGTTTGCAGCAAAAACTGTTGAAGAAATTCAAAAAGTAATAGAAAAAATATACCAAACAGTCTTTGGGAAATACATCATTCCATCAAGGACATACTTGTCATGTACACGACCATCACTATACATACAAGAACAAAAAGTTCATGGGTTTCTTACAGGAGATAACCCAAAAAAGCATGTCATAGTATATCCATTCACAAAAACTAGAGAATGGTATCTATTGCCAAAAGAAAAACGCCAGGAAATAATGGATGAACATATCACAGTTAGTAAAAAGTACCCTCAAGTAGTGCTCAATACGACATACTCTTTTGGAATACATGATGAGGATTTCATGTTAGCATTTGAAGTTGATAATATCAGAGATTTTCAAGATCTTATCATGGATTTGCGAGAAACTCAAGTCTCAACATATGTTAAAAACGATATTCCAATGATTGTGTGTGTCAAAAAAGATATTGTACCGTTGATTACGAGTTTAGGATAGATGAAAATGAAGTACAATAAACTTGGAAAAACAGACATCAAAGTATCAGAGTTAGGATTTGGCGCATGGTCAATTGCACTGGATTGGTGGGGCAAAAAAATTGAAGAGGATGAAGCAAAGAGAATGCTCAAAAAAGCATATGATTTAGGAATTAATTTTTTTGAAACTGGAGACATGTATGGAAAAGGTAAAAGTGAAAGATTAATCGGTGAAGTTTTCAAAGATATGAGAGATGAGGTCATAATATCTACAAAGTATGGTTACGATTTTGCAGAAGTAGAACAAATAGGACATAAAGAACTTCCACAAAAATTTGATGAGGATTTTACACGAAAAGCACTAAAAGCAAGTTTAGAAAGATTACAAACAGATCATGTAGACATGTATGGATTACATAATCCAAAATTACAACACATAAGAGACAATTCAATTTTCAATGTTCTTGATAGTTTTATCGCAGATGAATCCATCAGAACATATCAAGTTGCCCTAGGTCCAGCAATTGGTTGGACACAAGAAGGGATTGAGGCAATGGATAGACCAAATGTTAGTGCAGTTCAAACAGTTTACAATATTTTAGAACAAACTCCAGGAAATGAATTAATGCAAAAAGCAGCAGAAAAAGATGTAGGAATACTAGTTAGAGTTCCAGAAGCTTCTGGAATACTAACAGGTAAAGTAAATGCCGAAACTAAGATTGATGAAAAAGATCATAGATCAGTTAGAAAAGGAGAATGGATTAAAGCATCATTGGAAAAAGTTGAACATCTTAGGCCAATCGCAGAAAGAAATGGATTAACAATTACCGAGTTATCTATGAAATTTATCATGTCAAAGAAAGGATTTGCATCAGTGTTCCCCACAGTTGTAAGTGAAGAAGAAATTGTAAATTATGTAGAGATGACAAAAGGGGCATACATTTCTACATCAGATATGAAAGAAGTAGAAGAATTGTACAATACTTGGCCTTCTTACGAATTAAAAGCAACACCTCAAGCAAGTTAATTTGTAAATGAACCTTCCAATAGATTCAGAAAAAACCATTGAAATTATTGAAAAAATGAAACTTGCCAAAATTGGCAAATACAAAAAATGGGAATCTATGATTAAAAAAATCAAAAAAGATCAAATACTGAATCCTGAAGAATTAGAATATTATTCAAACATAACAAGAATTTATAAAAATTCAAACGTTACACCTAGAAGTAAGGTATACCACACTAAATTATCAGATCTAGATGAAAAGCCACCGTGTAAAGAATGTGGGGACAATTCTACATACTATTGCAACATGAATGATCAATACTTTTGTACAATACATGTCGTAGGACACGATAGAAATGAATTCTAAGATGCTGAAAGTGAGTCTTCTATACTAAATGAATTTTCTACAAAATATTCAACACGAGTTTTCTTGAATTCACGGGTACTGAAAAGAATATCATATTCATCCACATTGATTTGTCCTTGAATTGTTTTTGCTACTTCATAGGCCTCATCATGAGTTTTACAATGAATCATTGAAAAAACATTGAAAGGCCAATCAGCATATGTTGGTCTCTCATAACAATGACTTACTTGTGGGAATGAGCCTAACGTTTCCCCAACTTGTTTAATTCTATCTTCAGGAACTTTCCATACAATCATACCGTTTGCAGTAAATCCTACTTGTCTATGTCTTAAGATAGCAGCAAATCTTCGCATGACGCCAATGTCTTCATAGTGTCTCAGTTTTTCAAATAATTCATTTTCAGACATTCCAAGATTTTTTGCTGCAAGGACAAAAGGTTCATCAATAATATCCATGTCTTTTTGTAATTCACGGATAAAGTCCTTATCGTCTTCAGTTGGAATAAATTCAATATTTTTAATTTCTTTTTTCTCCTCAGTAGGTGCAACATCATGTTTCTTGTCATCCACCATGTCAAGTTTAACACCAATTTTGAATAATTGTAAGGTTGGAAGCATTCTAACTTTTTTAATTCCTTTTAAAACATTGAACTTTTCAAGCTCAGCTTTTAAATCAGCACCAGGAGGTACAGCTAAAGTGAACCAGAGATTAAATTCATGATCTCGTTCATAGTTATGACTTACACCAGGATGACCATTAATTTGGCTTGCAACATGTTCTAATTTATCAGATTCAATCTCCATAGCAACTAGTGAACTAGTATAGCCTAGTTTTCTTGTATCAAAAATTGCACTTAGTTGTCTTAGAACTCCAATTTCCTTTAATTTGATTAATCGTTTTTTAATGTCTTCAGGAGTAGTATCAAATTTTTTAGCGATTGCATCAAAAGGTCTTGTTACAAGCGGAAAAGTCCATTGAATTTCATTTAGAAGTTCTTTATCAGATTCATCGAGAGAAGACAATATGTCAATAACTTGACTGTTCAATTAAAAATGTAGCTGGCATTTCACGCTTTAAATTTTAATACATAAATAGAAACTGGAGTCCATTTGATCGATGATAGTTGATCTTAATCTCCAAAATAAAAAAATCATCATTGTTGGAGGAGGTAATGAGGCACAAAAAAGAATCAATTCAGTGATCAAACAAGAATGTGACATTATAGTGATAAGTGATTCAATAAATTCTCAAATTAACAAACTAGTCAAATCTAAAAAAATCAAATTAATAAAACAAAAAATTACAGATACAAAATTCATTTCAGAATTAAAACCCAATTTGATTATTACAACAACAAATGATAGAAAAATGAATCAAATAATTATCAGAGATGCAAAAAAGAAAGGCATCATAGTATACAGTTCAGACAATCCAGAAGACAGTGACTTTTCAAATCCTGCAATAATAGATTTTGAAAACATCATACAAATTGCAATTTTTACTGGAGGAAGAAGTCCAGTAATGTCAAAGAAAATTAAAGATAAATCAGAAAAACTGTTTAAAAAAATAATCACCAAAGAAGACATTGCTCAAATCAAGATTCAAAAAAGGGCAAGAGAGTTAGCCAAAGAAATTATTCCCACTCAAGAACAAAGAAGAGAATGTCTACGCAGTATCATGAGGGATAATGAGATTGATCAGTTAATAAAAGACGGTCAGATAAAAAAAGCTGAAAAGCGATCTAATACAATATTGAGGAATTGGAAATGAATAAAAATATCATCAATGCACGCGTTACTTTTCGTAACTCACCAATTCACATTCTTGAAAAATTTACAATTAAAGACATGAATAATGCGTATGAGCAATTCAAAAATCATTCAGGATTGGATGAATGTGTAATTATTCAAACATGTAACAGAATTGAATTATTTGGAAAATCTGAAACGTATGATTTAGATAAGATCAAGAAAACTTGGGCAACAATCACAGGGCTTGAAGAAGAAACATTTAATGAAAATATGGAATTTGTAGAAAACCATGATGCGTTACATCATTTATTGAAACTAACATCAGGGTTAGATTCCATGGTATTAGGTGAAGAGCAAATTTTAGGACAAATAAAAAACTCCATCACATTAGCTAGAGAAGCAAAAGCATCAGGGCAACATCTCAACACATTATTTGATAAAGCAATTCGAATTGGAACTAGAATTAGGAATTCTAGTGGGATTGGGGCTGGAGGAATTTCAGTTGGGTCCATGGCAGTAAAGCTTGCAGAAGAAAATATTGATGAATTAAAAACAAAAAAAGTATTACTAATTGGAACAGGAGAAGTATCAACTCTTGTTGCAAAATCATTACAAAGAAGAGGTTATGCATTTGATGTTACAAGTAGAACAATTGGAAGGTCAGAAACATTTTGTGAAACGATGGGTGGAAATCCAATCAAGTTTGAAGCAGTTCTTTCAGGATTTGATAATTATGATGTAATTTTTGTAGCAACAACTGCACCATACTTTCTTGTTACAAATGAAAGAATTACAGAAGCTATGAAAAACAAAAGTAAAGGAATGATGATTTTAGATTTATCCAACCCTAGAACAGTTGATGAAAAAGTTGCAACAATTGGAGGTGTGAAACTAATGAATCTAGATCAAATTGCAGAGATGGTGGAAAAGAATATGAATGCACGATTAAACAAGGTGAAAACAGTTGAAAATATAATTAATGAGGAAGTAATTGTATTAGAAACCTCAATGAAAAGACTAGATGCAGAACCACTTGTAAAAGATGTATTCAAGAACATAGAGAATCTTAGAGAAAAAGAATTACAAAAAGCACTTCAAATGCTTGGTGAAAAAGATGAGAAAAAAATTAAGATTATAGAAGAACTGACAAAAGCAATTGTAGAAAGTATTGTTTCAACTCCAATGAACAACATCAGAAAAGCATCAGAACAAGGCAATCCTGAGGTCGTAGAGATTGCAAGTAAACTATTTGACTATAAAAAACAGAGTCAAGTAGACTAGGATTATATTTTAGCTAAAGAGAATTTCATTATGTCATTTCCAACTAGACGTCTACGTCGACTGAGAACATCAGATAAGATGAGAGAACTAGTTCAACAGACCACTCTTTCTCCAAAAGATTTCATTTGTCCAGTATTTGTTCAAGAAGATTTGAAAGAAAGAATCAAGGTAGAATCAATGTCAGAAATTGAAATACTGCCATTAAGTGATGTTAATGATGAAGTCGCAGAAATAATAGATTTAGGAATTCCGGCAATCATGTTATTTGGAATTCCATCTCAGAAAGATGAAGCTGGAAGTTCAGCTTTTGACAATAATGGAATTGTTCAAAAAGCAATTTCTCAAATCAGAAAAAAGTTTGGGGATAAAATAGTAATTATGGCTGATGTTTGTCTATGTCAATTTACATCCACAGGACATTGTGGAATTGTTCAAGGAAATAAAATTGATAATGATACCAGTTTAGAAACACTTGCAAAAATTGCAATTAGTCAAGCAAAAGCAGGAGTAGATACTGTTTCACCATCTGCAATGATGGATGGTCAAGTTGCAGTTATTAGAAAAGCACTTGATGATGAAGGATTTGCAGATGTATCCATAATGTCACACTCTGCTAAACATCGTTCAAACTTTTATTCGCCATTTAGAGATGCTGCAGAATGTGCTCCAAAGTTTGGAGATAGGAAAACATACCAAGTTCCATATACAAATGCAAGAGAAGCAATGATGGAAGTGCAAACAGATATCGAAGAAGGTGTAGATATTGTTATGATTAAACCAGCATTAGCATATTTAGATTTAATTTCAGAGACAAGAAGAAAATACAATGTTCCAGTTTCAGCATATAGTGTATCTGGAGAATATGCATTGGTAAAAGCCGCTTCACAGTTAGGTTATGTAAATGAAAAAGATATCACACTAGAAATTCTCTATTCAATTAAAAGAGCAGGAGCAGATATGATAGTAACATATTTTGCAAAATCAGCTTCAAAATTTCTTCAGGAATCATGAGAAACGACGAACGTTTTGAGATTCAAAGAGCATTTGACCAATTACCATATGTCGTAGGCTCAAGTTGGGCAGTAATCTGGTTTAGAATGAAAGGAATCAAAAAACCCACAAGAGAAGAATATAGAATGAAAACTCTAGAATATCTAAAGATGGTTGAGCCAGTTTTTGATTCTTATCCAAAGGATAAGGAATTTGCTGAAATTTGCAAATACATTGAAACGCGAAAAAATGAGGTGTATGAAAAAATACAATCAGGCGAGAATCCAGATGTAGAAACTCGTTACGATAGATATGTGGATTATGGTTAAAGTTGCAATACAAGAAAATTAATTCTAATACTAAATTGAGATTAAAAAATATGCAAAATTAAATTTACGTGAATTTAGATATCCAATTTGGGATAAAAATAGGCGTAGGTAGAACTTTGTTTCCTGTACCATTGCATACTCTACCTTTCTATTATTGCTCAATCCCTTGTTTTGTGTTGCAGATGCTGATTCCAATAATCTAGTCTTTTTTGACTTTGAGAAATTTCCAATCTTATCTAGTGATATATGATCATGTCTTGGGAATATTGTTTTGGTTAGTGTGGTCTTTCCGCTTCCTTGTATTCCAATCATGAGAATTAATTCCATATGTGTATGAGATTGGAATTATGTTATTTGGCTATTTCCATATATTACAATTAAAGTAATTTACATGTGTAAATTATTTGTTAAATTTTGGACTGAAAGAAGACCTTGGATTTTTTGATTAGAATAATTTGAGAAATTAGACCTCTTGCACAATTAACCAAATCTAACACAATAATCCAAATTCATTCACAACAAGATCCAAAGCTAAGCAAAACTATTC
>WASW01028696.1_pt1 | contig 13107 bp, 11 predicted proteins | sample 5698521 | NCBI WGS metagenome assembly WASW01 (sample SAMN11175560, study PRJNA528189) | sponge metagenome | isolation source: marine sponge | host: Leucetta | place: Antarctica: Western Antarctic Peninsula, King George Island | collected 2013-01
TCAATTGCTTGCATTATATCAGACAAAAACAACAATTCATCCCTTATATTCAATGAATTAGAGTTTCTGAGCAGGCTCTACTTACAGGACCCATCATATCGAAACTTGCTGGCCCTTCCGGGGATATTCCACCTGACGTGGCTGTCAGCGTGTATGAGGAAGTCTTAGCGTCTTTACGTAAACGCGATCAAATTGAAAAACCGTAGGTTCTGTGGCCCAATCAGTGACCTACTTCATAGAGCATAACGATCTCGTAGAGTATTTTGATCAATTATATTGTGCATATCAATGAGTCTTCACTAAATGAGATCTCGTAAAACTGTATCCGTCGTTTTTGGTTTATTCATAATGGCAATGTCTGCATTCACGAGGGACACTGCTCGGGCTGATTTTGTGGCCGCGCTGGCGGCCCAAGAACAAAGTAACCTGAACGCGATGTATACCGCCTGTGAAACAGATGCAGCGCGAGGCGAGCCGAAGTGCCTCAACGTAATAGGGGTGCTTTTCAAAATTGGGCGTGGCGGAGCTTCTAAAGATACAGAACATGCTGCAAAATTGTTCAAAAAAAGTTGTGAAGCCGGTTACTGGAAAGGCTGCGCAAATTTGGGCGGGCTTTATAGTACGGGTATTGGCGTTGCAAGAGATCCCGAGAGCGGTGCGCAGTACATCGATAAAGCCTATCAAACTGTTGAAAATATCCATGTCGACGTACATCCGGCAATGTTGGTCCGTGCTGCAACCGCCTATATGGAATTGGAGAACTCAGATCGTTTGAAAGCGCTGGAAGGGTACGTAAAATATATGAATATTGCCCTTGGCCTGAAGAGCTCAGTATATGGGAAATTTGATGCCGATAAGGGAACATATCTCACGGAGCATCAAAATACGCTTGAACGCCGGAAATGGTTCGTAACCGTTGCAAGGCTGCGCAAAGGTGGCGTTGTTACTTTGGACGGATCACCATCGCCATCGTTGGCAGAGAGCCCTGCCCAAACACCCAAAGTCAGTAGTGAGATGTTTCGCGATTGCCCTGATTGCCCTGAGATGATTGGTGTTCCCGCTGGCTCCTTCATAATGGGTGATTCCGCCGGCCGTGCGATTGAATCCGAAACACACCCGGTGACGATAAAGACTGTTCTCGCGGTCGGTCGGTTTGAAGTCAGTTTTGCGGACTGGGATTATTGTTCAGAAGATGGCGGGTGTCTTCACCGCCCCGATGACAAAGGATGAGGCCGCGGGAATAATCCAGTAATCAATGTGTCGCTGGAAGATGTCATTGGTTATTTAAAATGGTTGTCATCCAAATCTGGCAAAACCTACCGCCTGCCGAGCGAAGCAGAATGGGAATATCTCGCACGGGGCGGGTCTCAAAAGCGGTGGCCGTGGGGCGATCTTCCGGACGGCAGTAAAGAAAACTGCCGTGATTGTAAAGGCCAGTGGGCCGGACGCCGGGCGGCACCTGTCGGCAGCTTCAAGGCTAATAAATTTGGTCTATCGGACGTCATTGGAAATGTCTGGGAACTCACGCGAGATTGCAAAAATGAAAGCTATGCGGGGGCGCCTTCTGATGGACGCCCATGGCTGAAAGGGGACTGCTCTTTTGTTATGTTGCGCGGTGCTTCGTGGGATACAGATCAGAAAAATACCTATGTCGGCGTTCGAAACTGGATGCAAACAAACGCCCGTCATGACGTTGTCGGGTTTCGAGTTGTTCGTGAATTGGGTGAGGGTAGAACGAACCAGCCAACTAAAGTGCAGTCAAAACCTGAAGAAGGTAAAACCGCAGATGTTGAGTTTGCGCGGGAACTGGTTAACTGCGCTGCCTTGAGGAGTGCTGAAGCAGAAACAACCAATTTATCTGATAATAAAATAGCGCTGGAGAATGATCGTGATCAGCTTGTTAACGCGGTCAAATATTTTTTAGGTAACGCCGCGGCGGGAAAAACTATCCGCAAGCGTTCAGAAAAGTTTCAGCAGAAAATATCTGCAACGAGTGGGCAGTCGTCAAAACTGAAAATGCTGGCAGATACCTGCCAAATATTAATCGATACTCCAAAATTCCGCTATGCGTACTGGCAGGAAAATTCAAAAAATTGAAGTCAGCTCATTGGGGCCGGCGGGGCAACGATGCAGTGAAATCTGTAATGGCGGAAACAGCAGACTGCCAATTATCATCTTCTGAATAACCAGATTTTTTGCGTGGTTTAAAACCATGGTCTCCATCATTGAGCCAATGCATTTTGATTGCGCTGGGTAACCCGTATCCGGATACTTCTTCCTGGGTGCCGAGGCTATCGCGCGTACCCTGGCAAATTAGAGTTGGTGTTTCGATTTGGAGTAGATGTTCAACCCGTAATTTTTCCGGTTCCCCAGAGGGATGAAATGGGTAACCAAGGCAGATCAATCCGAATGGCGCGGTGCCTTCTTTTTCGCGTTCTGCAATGACCATACTGGCGATCCGGCCACCCATGGATTTGCCGCCGACAACCAAATTGTCAGAGCCAAAATAGTCGATGACGGCATTCCAGGTATCAATCAGTACCGGCGCACGGTTGGGCGGGGACTTCTTTCCCGTCGTGCGGCGCACGGTCATATAAGGAAATTCAAACCGGGCGACGCGAAATCCATTTTCGCCCAAACGTCCTGCAAATACCTGCATAAATGGACTGTCCATCGGCGCACCAGCGCCGTGGGCGAGGGCAATGGTCAGCGTGGCGTTGTCCGGGCCATCAAAAAGAAAGTCCGGCAGCGCCACGGTTATGCGTCCAATGCGCGCGTGATGTCCGGCTCATAGGCAAAGAGGGCAGGTTGCCCGCCCGTATGAATAAACAATACGTTGTCGCTCGGTGAATAATCGTTTTGGCGAACGCGGTGGATCATGCCGGCAAATACTTTCCCTGTGTACACGGGGTCCAGTATCAGGCCTTCCTTGGACGCGGCCAACTTAAGGGCTTCCAGGGTCATATCGTTCAGTTGTCCGTACCCAGGCGCGAGGGTTGCATCCATCGTCCTGACGTCTGTTTGATCAAACGGAATGTCGATTTCAAGCAGGTCAGCAATCTCTAGGCAGCGAGCCCACACGCGGGGTGTCTGCTGGTCGCTGGACCGCCGCACACATACGCCCATAACCGGAATGTCGGACCCAAGCGCACGAAGGCCAAATAATAATCCGGCATGGGTTGAGGTGCTGCCGGAGGCAACAACGATTTCATCGATATTCAGGTTTTGGCGTTTGAGATCATCGAGAATTTCCATTGCCGCAACGACATAACCAAGTGAGCCAAGCGGGGGGTGCCCGGGTGACAGGGGAATTATATAGGGTCTGTGGCCTTCGTTTTTGAGGTTCTCGGCGATCTCGTTGATTTTCCGGTCAGCCCCGGTTTCGTCTTCGCCAACTGCATAACTATAGAGCGTCGTGCCCAGTAATTTATCCAGCAATACATTACCGGAATTACGATGCGTCGGGTCGATATCAGGAACCCGTTCTTCCAGTTGGGCGTGGCAACCCATGCCGAGTTTTGCCGCTGCTGCTGCGGCGGAGCGGACGAAGTTGGATTGTACCGCGCCGGTGATTAAAGCAACGTCGGCGTTTTGTGATTGGGCTTCACCAAAATAAAACTCAAGTTGACGCGCTTTGTTGCCGCCAAGGGCCAAACCGGTCATGTCGTCGCGTTTGACGTACAGGTTAGGCCCACCAAGCATCTTTGATAAATTTGGCATGGCTTCCAGCGGGGTAGGGCCGAACGCCAGATTGGCCCGCGGGAAGGAGTGGAATTTTCCAAGGTCAGTCATTATCGGTATTTCCTATTTTCTGAACTCGGCGAAAAAATCGTTGCCCTTGTCATCGACAACAATAAAAGCCGGAAAGTTTACAATGTCTATTTTCCAGATTGCTTCCATGCCAAGTTCTTCATATTCAACAACGTCAACCTTGGTGATGCAGTCGAGTGCCAATCGGGCGGCGGGGCCGCCGACAGAACCCAAATAAAATCCGCCATGTGTTTTGCACGCATCGGTGACAGCTTGTGAACGGTTACCTTTGGCCAGCATAATGAGCGATCCGCCAGCGGCCTGGAACCCTTCTACGTATGAATCCATGCGCCCTGCTGTGGTTGGGCCAAATGATCCGGATGCATAGCCCTTAGGCGTTTTTGCCGGGCCTGCATAATAGACCGGGTGGTCTTTGAAATACTGCGGCAGCTCTTCTCCTGCGTCCAGACGTTCCTGAAGTTTGGCGTGGGCACTGTCACGCGCAACGATCAACGATCCGGTCAAGGATAGCCGGGTCTTGATCGGATACTTGCTGAGTTCAGATAGTACTTCGGGCATCGGCCGGTCGAGATTGATATTGATCACCTCGTCATCGGCTAAATGTTCGTCGGTAATTTCGGGCAGGAACCGGGCTGGATTGGTTTCCAGTTGTTCAAGGAACACGCCATCTTTAGTGATTTTACCTTTGATCTGCCTGTCGGCGGAACAAGAGACACCGATGCCAACTGGGCAGGATGCACCATGTCTCGGCAGGCGCACAACCCGAACATCATGACAGAAATATTTACCCCCGAACTGAGCACCAATACCCATAACCTGGGTCATTTCCAAAACCCGTTGTTCCCAATCGAGATCGCGGAATGCCTGTCCGTGTTCATTTCCGCTGGTTGGCAATTCATTATAATATCCAGTCGATGCCATCTTGACGGTTTTAAGATTGGCTTCCGCCGATGTGCCGCCGATGACGATGGCCAGGTGATACGGTGGGCACGCAGCGGTTCCGAGGGTGCGGATTTTCTCGTCAAGAAACTCGGTCAGGCGCTTCTCGTTCAGTAGCGCCTTGGTCTCTTGATAAAAGAACGTTTTGTTGGCTGAACCACCACCCTTGGCAATAAATAGAAATTTGTAAGCGTCGCCATCTTCGGCGTAGAGGTCGATTTGAGCAGGAAGATTAGTGCCGGTATTTTTCTCGGTAAACAGATCAAGCGGTGCAACCTGTGAATACCTGAGATTGGTCTCAACATAGGTTTTCATTACGCCTTCAGAAATCGCCGCTTCATCGCCGCCGCCGGTCCATACGTTCTGACCCTTTTTACCCATTACAATTGCGGTGCCTGTATCCTGGCACATGGGCAGGATGCCGCCCGCCGCAATATTGGCATTTTTCAATAAATCGATGGCAACAAATCGATCATTATCGGACGCTGTCGGATCATCGAGAATCTTCGCCAATTTTTCAAGATGCGCGGTACGCAATAAATGAGATGTATCTTTGAAGGCTTCAAACGTCAGAAGTTTCAACGCCTCAAGGTCAATTTTTAAGACATCCTGACCATCGAAATTACCCGTAGAGACATAATCTTCGGTCAATTTGCGGTATTCGGTTTTGTCATCCCCAAGTGGAAACATGGTGTGATGGACATACTCACTCATGGCAGAACCCTCTTAATGGATTAAATTTTGTTTATGATAGTCGTGGCGTGGAAATTAGCTCGGGCGCACTAACTTGATTTAAGTTTTCTTGCGAAAAGAATCCAAGGTTATGACTTCGCCGGTTTTCGGTTGACCTTCAACGTCATCTGAATTGCCGTTATCAGCAACATCCGCGTCCGTATCGATGTCCTCAAATTCAAAGTTCATATCTTCATCATCAATCGTGGTCATTTTTAACTGCAAACCAAAATTGACGGAGGGATCTGCAAAAGAAATTATCGATGACAAGGGGATGATCAAACGGGCGGCGCGGCCATTAAACCGCAACGTGACGCCAAATATCGTATCGTTAACTTCAAGATTTTCATACTGATGCTGGAGGATAATAGTCATTTCTTCCGGGTGATCGGCGCGAATGAAATCGGGGATATCGACCCCGTCGTCCGTGGTTCGGAAAGTGATGTAAAAATGATGTTCGCCTGGCAGGCCATTGGTCTCGGCAAAGGTCAAAGTGCGGCAAATAACCGCGCGAAGTGCATCTTCGATCCACAAATCGTAGCGAAGCGGGCTGTTTTCGTCCATTTCCATTTCCATACCAACTGTTTTACTCTTATCGGCCCGGTGAAACCAGTGCTGATCAGAAAATCGTATGCAAAATTCACGGATTATATATTGTTAAGTGGAGGGCTTCTGTTGCCAGGTGCCCTCCGGACCCCGCCTTACAGTGCTAACCGCAAGGACTTAGTTCGATTAAGCGACCGCTTACGCAGCAGCTTTCATCGGAGCATAGTTGTCATTTGCAACTACTATAATGGTCCGGTAACGGCGGAACCACACCGAGCAAAAACCAGGCCTTTACTACGCACGTCGATCCTATTTCGCCCCCTAAAACCCCCGGCCAACACGATGATGGCAACGGGGGTGAATTTGGTGGAGGCGCCGGGTACCGCCCCCGGGTCCGTAACGCTTATTCCGCAAGGCGTTTATCACCATAGCTGGCAAGCCAGCAGGGATAATATGGTCTGCTTTACCGGTAATCGCAACGCCTAGAGCAATTTCCGAGTAAATTGACTCAATTTATGACGACGTAATTGCGCAATAACAACAGGTTACAATTATCGAATTACAATAGATTGTAACCCGATAATTGTAACTGGTTAGAGCGTTTTCGGCGATCCAAAATCGCCGGAAACGCTCTAGTCACCGGCGATCTGATTAACTTTGGCCGCCATTATAAAATCGTTCTCATGCAGGCCGCGAATTTTGTGGGTCTGGAACGTTACCGTGCAATACCCCCAACCGAGATTAATATCCGGATGATGGCCCTCGCGCTCAGCCAGTTTGCTGACCTTGCTGCAGAATACCTCAGCGTCAACAAAATTTGAAAAGGTGAAGTGCCGCTCAATCCGCGTTGCATCTTCATTAAGCGACCATTTCTCAATGCGCTCAATAAGGTTTGATGCAGTTTCAAGATCGAGCCGGGGAACCCCACCCTTACAGGGAACACAGGCCTTTCCCGCTAACGTCGTATCATCGGTCATGGCTGCCCTTTCGTGAATTAATTTATCCCCCAAGATGTTGGGGCAAACTGGCCTATAAACAAGGCAAATTGTTATAAAACCGTGACCAGAGTGCACAAAAATACGCATATCCAGATATTGAAAGGCCCCGGAATTCAGCCGTTATTTTGGACTGGTTTCGCATTTAAGCTCAAAATGCGTATAAATGCGTATATTTTTCACGAGACTAAAGAGCAATCTGGATTGATAGGTATTGATTGGAACTCAATACCGAATAAACACGGATCACCGTGCAGTATAAAATTATATGAAAAATATCCTATTTGGCAAGATGCACGCTGAAGTCAATACGCTAGTAACGGACGGTTTACCGAACAAAATTCACCTCAACTCTGAATGGCCTCTATTGCGCTGATAGCGGCCATAGTCTTCAAGATGTTATTTCGCCTCAGTTTGACCCTTAGCAGCCATCAGCGATCAAGGATTTGGAGCATTTTGCGCTGTTAAGATGATGGCTCCATAATTCCAAAAACGACCGTTTAAGGAGACGTATCAATATCAATTTGCCAAAAATGGCGTTACGTCGGTAACGTGTATGGTATCGAATTAAATAGGAGGCCTCATAGGATAATATAAATACGCATATTGCGCTGATACCCGTAAAGCGCTGGTTAGCTGTTCTAATCGTCATCTTCGGCGACGCTGAATATCTTTAATTTCTGAAGGTGAGTAGAAATATGCTGGCCTTCATTGGAAAACACTTTGATATATTTTCGCGATCCCGATCAATTAAGTGCTCACATTGGTGGACTTTGGCATAATAGCGTTCCTTGTATTCGTCTCTTGCATAAAAATAAGCAAGGTTTTGCGCGACGAATTCCCCCAACCCAGTTCTTTCGATCCTCTTTATCATGCGGTTTGTTTCCCGCGTAGTTCTGAAGACGTAATCTATTATGCCTAAGTTGGTTACAACTCGATGAATAATCTGTGTTTTTGGTTGTTTAAAAAATTTTGCATTTATCAAGATGAGACTGACGAGGTCGCTATATGCAGGAAAATACCCGGAAGTTTGGAGCGGGATACCGACATGAATGTGGTAAACGATCAATTGATCAAAGTCATCTAACAATCGATTGATAAATGTTGAATCTAGATGCACCTTGTTCCTGGTTTCATCATAACCCGCTTCAATCCATAAGCATAGGGATGGGACATACACATACGACTCTTCAAACACTTCGACCGCAGCCAACTGCCTGAGTTCTCGTTCGCCCTGATTTCTGCATTTGTTTGGAACGATAAGTCTGAATTCAGAATCGCGGTTTATCTTGAGTGTTTTTTGGAGTTTTCTAGTGCGATAATCATCGCGGAATGCGAGGAACTGATCGTAGTTTTTGATAAGATGATTGCCTGATTTGGATCGAACGGGCTGGGCGGCCAATAGAATGGTCGATAAGGCGAAAACAAACAGAAGACTTAACCTAACACCTCCCATGTACCACCTGTTCGTTACAGGGCACCGGAAACAGGAAAAGTGTGTCACTGATCCAGGCGATTGGCAACGTTTCTTGCCGAGGCGCAGTGTAATTGTTGAAAAATCCAGCCCATCAGGAACAACCAATTTTAGCCTGCTTCATCACAACAGACAGATTATGCAACTTTTCCATTAGGCCGAATAATTAGCTGAGACATATCTTGGACTGGATAAACTGCAACCTCGCGGTTCCGTCCTTCAACCCGAACAGTGTGCTGCGCAATCCTCTTTAGATTGACCTTGCTACGGTCGGCAACAGCGGCTGAGATCATAAGCGGGACATTAAATTTCTTGGTGAGCGTTTCCAATCTGGCGGCAATGTTCACATTGTCTCCCAACGCTGAAACAATGGGTGAGGCTGGTGGCCCCATGGACCCAACGATAGCCTCCCCCGTGTGAATCCCGACGCCTATTTTCAGGTCCTCTGTTAACTCGTCATTTAGACGTTTGTTTAAATCATCAAGCCGAGAAAACATCGCCTTCGCACCTTCAATAGCCTCAACGCAACCCTGCTCCGGACCGCTTTCCAGGCCGTATATTGCGAGCAACCCATCTCCGTTGAACTGCGCATAATGCCCATTAGTTTCTTGCAGGGCCTCTGCCATTTCCGCAAAAAAGAGATTAAATATATAGACAACATCAAATGGTAAACGCTCTTCTGAAAGTTTTGTCGACCCCCGTAAGTCGACAAATAAAAGGGCCACGTCCATTTCCCGGCCCGACTGATATGCGATGCTGTGATAGGCTTGGGATGGACTGGCACCCGGTTCCACCAAGGCAACAACTTCAAGGTCTTTTGTCGGACGCAATTGACAGGCAAGACGTACGGCTGAAGGATGAGGCGCGCGTGACAGGGCGTTTATCTCCTGGCCGGAAGCTGGCGGTAAATCGTCCAGACCTTTCCTGATCAAAACCCGGCAAGTTGAACAACGACCGCGACCGCCGCAGACGGAGGCATGGGGAATTCCGGCCGCCTGAATCGACTCCAGCAATGTCGCACCAGGTATCAACTCAGCGACCTTGTTGCCTGGGGCATAATAAACCCGGGGGGTCTTACTACGAGCGAGGATTAATGTTCGGATGTACCGGCCTATTAATAACATAACCAGAAAAACAGCAAACCCGATCTGAAAAATGGTTTCTCGTTCTACAGTTAGCGCGACCATACCAGGCACCGCACCAGCCTCTAGAAATAGAAACGGGACATAACCACGCCACTGCGCCATTTCCAAAATATGATTTCCTGATGCAACATACCCAGCCAACGCAAGAGAGGGTATCAAAACTGCAATTGACAACGCCACAAATTGCATTCGGGAATATGTCGGAAAATGCCGTAACCATGCATGTAAACCCATACAGGAATGAGTCCACACGACTAAAACAGCGATGACTTGCATGCCCCCCCGCCACGGCGAAACAATCCATAATTCCGACAAGACTGTATAATAACTGGGTACAAAAGTAGTTGTTTCACTAACGATCCGGGTTGCCAGAACATGTCCGGCCAAGATAAATGGAGCCAGCAAACCGAGACAAACCTGCACACTGTCCCAAACCGTCATACTAAGCGAACTACGGCGCCAAATTGACCATATTGCTATACTTGTGTGGGCAAGGAATGCACCTACAAAAAGGATGCTGCCCATAATCGAGTGCCATGGGTCTAAGAGAATTTTGGTTCCCGCAACCATGGCATCAACGGAAATCAAACCCAATGAAAGGTTCAGTAAGTGTCCAATAACGAATATAAATAGGATCAATCCGCTATATAGGCGAAGGCGGTTCAACATGATTGGGTACCTTAAGAGATATCGCACACTTGGATTTGTAATTCACAAGGAATTGGATTTGTAATTCACAAGGAATTGGATTTGTAATTCACAAGGAATTGGATTTGTAATTCACAAGGAACATGACTGTCAGTCATTCTTGTCGTTATATATCTAACGCAGTGATTGGTTCCCAAGAGAAGGTAGACCTACCCTCTCTTGGGAATACCCAAAGCGCGGCTCGGATTGACACTAATGGCCAGACGAAATCGCTATGAGGAATATCAGAACACAATTTTCGTCCCAACGACCGCCCGCCAACCTTCAACATCTTCATCTTCTGCTTCGGCGAAGTCAGCGGTCTGCCCGAGCTTGCGCTCATATACAAACCCAAGATAGGGAGAAACGGCCCTGTCGATCAGATCGTAGCTCAATCTTGCGCCGGCTTCGATGTCGCTGACCCCGGCACCGATACCGATTTCCGCATCATCGGAGAAGGCGACATTGATATCCACAGACGGCGTCAATATCAGGCGATTGGTGATGAGCAGTTCGTACTCGACATCAAACCGGGCGGATGTGTCTCCGGTTTCACTAACGAAAAAATCAGCATCGATTTCAAACCACTGTGGCGCCAACCCGGTTACGCCGAGCACGCCATACCAGCGGTCTGAGCCCTTTGATGTGTCCAGCCGGACACCGCCTTTGATATCGAAGAAAGTCGATAAGGGGGTCTGAAGAACCAGTCGATTTTCGAGATTTTCAAACGTTGATGCATCGGTATCGTATTCGCCTTCACCAAGCCAACGCAGTTTGATCTCATCCGTGCCCACAAAAGCATCCCCGTTCCACACCAGAAGGTTTTCACTCTCATCTCCGCGCCGATACTCAAGCTCCTCTATCTGAATGCCATGAAACACCATTCTTTTTTGCTGTGCCCATGCCGGCGCTGAAAAAGACAGCAAAACCAGCACCGCCATCGACGCAAACGCGATAAAAAGTCTATTCATCTCTGTATCTCCCTATTGCACGACATCAAGGTTGGCCGTATCCGGGCCACCTTCGACGACGACCCTACGAAACATTCCACTGGCGGCGTGATAGGACAAATGGCAATGGAACGCCCATTGACCTGACGCATCAACTTCGGTTTCCGTATAAACGGTCGTGCCCGGTGCAATACTGACGGTGTGTTTGATCGGGTTCCATTTGCCGGCCCCGGTGTCCAGAATAGACCACATACCATGCAGGTGCATGGGGTGAGACATCATGGTTTCATTGACAAACTTGAAGCGGACGCGCTCGCCGTACTTGAGGCGAATTTCCTCATCGTCCTGATATTTCTTGCCGTTGATGGACCACACATAACGCTCCATGTTACCGGTCAGGCGCAGTTCGATTTCTCGGGTTGCTTCACGGTGTTTGTACAGTGGCTTTTGCGTTTTCAAATCCTTGTAGGACAGGAATTTTCCGCCGTTTGCGGCGGCAGGAGTGAGACCACTGCCAGCGGCGTAGAACGGATCGGGATTTCCGCTCATACCCGGCATGTTTGAATGATCCATTCCGGTCATTTTGGAGTGGTCCATGCCTTTCATGTCAGGGGTGTCCATTTTCATCATGTTGCCATGATCCATACCGGCCATATTCCCATGATCCATGCCCATGTCTGCCATGGTTAGAAGGGGACGTTTCTCAAGTGCGGGAACATCGGCGGTCATACCGTCACGCGGCGCTAACGTTCCCCGGCCATACGCCGAGCGCCCCATTGAGGCAGCAAAGATTGTATAGGCCTTGTCGTCTTTCGGGCGAACAATCACGTCAAAGGTTTCGGCAACGGCGATACGAAATTCATCAACCTTGACCGGTTGCACGTTGTTGCCGTCAGCATTGACGACGGTCATCTCCAATCCAGGGATGCGGATGTCGAAATAGGCCATCGCCGACGAATTGATGAAGCGCAGGCGTACCCGCTCACCCGCCTTGAACAACCCCGTCCAGTTTTGAGCAGCGCTCTTGCCATTGATCAGTGGCGTGAAACCCTGAAGGTCTTCGACGTCGGCGGGCATCATCCGCATGTCCCCCCAGGCTATACGGTCATTGATCGTTGTTTCAATTCCTTTTTCTGCAGCATCATCGACAAAATCGCTGAGGGTCTGCTGTTGGCGATTGTAGTAATCCGGCATCATTTTGAGGTTCCGCATGATGCGTGAACCATCATGCGGATGTTTGTCCGTCAGTTGCACAACGTAGTCGCGGTCATATCGAAAGGGTTCGCGTTTATTCGGTTTGATCACGATGGCCCCGTAGGCCCCGTCCGGTTCCTGAAAACCGGAATGGCTGTGAAACCAATAAGTCCCTGACTGGGTGATCGGGAAATTATAGGTGAAGGTTTCACCCGGCTTGATACCATCGTAACTGATCGTAGGCACACCATCCTGCTGATAGGGCAAGATCAGGCCGTGCCAATGGATTGAGGTTGTCTCATTTAAATTGTTGGTGACGTTGATGGTGACATCCTCACCTTCCTTGAAACGAAGGACCGGGCCGGGAGAGACCCCGTTGTACCCGATGCCTTTCTTCTGGAAATTGCCGGTGTCGATCAGAACAGTGTCGACCGTCAGGTCGTATACCCCAGCCTGACTGGCAAAGGGTATCAATAATATGGAGAACGTGGCGGCAATGCAGCCGCGCCTCCCCAGTGAAAACAGGTTAGTCATGGTAATTCCTTGTGCGAGAAAAATGATCTGGAAGATCAGATTTGCGCGATGTTTGATTAGACCTGTTTCACAATAGGGATATTTGTGTGATTCTGGTGCCAACCGAGTAGAGGGGAGCTATAGAATGAAAGTTTTGAAGG
>WASW01008719.1_pt1 | contig 13088 bp, 12 predicted proteins | sample 5698521 | NCBI WGS metagenome assembly WASW01 (sample SAMN11175560, study PRJNA528189) | sponge metagenome | isolation source: marine sponge | host: Leucetta | place: Antarctica: Western Antarctic Peninsula, King George Island | collected 2013-01
CGGCGGGCTTCTTCTGCGATGTACTTTCGTGAGTACGGGCTGCCAACTTCTTCTTCAGGAATATACATAAAGGTAACGGGGAGCTCAGGGTCGCCGCCAGCTGCTAATAATTGTTTGTACGCGTAAAAGGCAATATATGCGCCAGCCTTCATATCATACGTGCCAGGTCCATAAAGATTGTCACCTTCGATACGGATCGGGTTGCCGGATGTTGAGGTACCTATTGGATGCACCGTATCAATATGTGAGACCACGAGAATGCCCTTGTTCGCGCGGGACGATCCTTGAGCTCTGCCGCGGATCAGATCACCAAATCCATCTTCGCCAGGCGTGCGTTCAACCTCTAAACCGACAGATGTGAATTCGGCTTCGATATGATCGGCCATCTTATTGACGGCGGCGGCGTCAGATGAGGGGCTTTCGATGGAAATCCAGTCTATGACGCCTTTGACAAGATCATCAGTGCTCAAGTCCGCAGTGGATGCGTGGTCGCTCATGGGTCGCTCCTTAAAAATATCATTCGTTTGAAAATCTCAATATGCGATACGACCGAGCGGTCAATATTATTGAGACAAAGTGAATTTTGTAGACTTAGAGGGAGTGTAAACGATTTTTCGTTTCAACTTCAACTCTGAGAGCTTCAATATTTTTTCATGACACATGCACGCTCTCATGAGATGCACGTTTAACACTTCTGATGCAGAAATTAGGGGTGTCACAAATAGTGTGTGAGAAGAGGCTGATCGTCAAAAAAATAAATTATATAATGACGTTTGTTGTCGGGACTTCATCAGCTGTCATCGGCTGGTTGTCATTACCATCATCGCGTTTGTTTTTTTGGACACTAAGATTCCGGCGGCGACGATCAGGACCAAAAAAATTTCCGGTCTTGATAAATGCACGGGGTTGCTCTGCGACGATGCGTAGACGCAGGAATATCTGTTTTGGCGAAAATGGTTTGGCGAGAAATTCGGTCATGCCCAAATCGCGCGCGGTCAGGACGTGTTTTTTGTCGGCCATAGACGTCACAATGATGATTGGGACGAACGGATTTGGGCTTTCTTGGTCACGGCGGATTTTTTGTAAAAGGCTCATGCCATCAAAACCAGGGGCCCAATCGGCAAATACGACGTCCGGCGGGGTTGTACAGAAAGCGTCCCACGCATCATCGGGGTTTTGCGCCTCAATGATATCGCCGATGTTGAATGTTTTCAGGATGCTCCGGATGGTTTGGCGCATATAGTTGTTGTGCTCGGCCACAAGGACCGAAATTTCTGAAAAATCAAAGCTTCGCATTGCTTCTGACATAACAACTTACCTTTCGCAGTATTGCAGTAAATACATGCATAAGATGTCAGTTAAATGCCAATTTTGTATGTCTTGAGCGTAATGAAGTGTTTCGTAATGTTAAAAAAACGAGGCCCGAAGGCCCCGTTTTCAACAAAATATTTTGTCGGCGCTTAGCGTGTCGGCACTGGAACTTCTGTAGAATAGTCGTAGAAACCACGACCCGTCTTGCGGCCAAGCCAACCGGCTTCAACATATTTAACCAGTAATGGACAAGGACGGTACTTGGTATCAGCCAAACCATCATGCAGCACATGCATCACGGCGAGGCAGGTATCCAGGCCAATGAAATCAGCCAGTTCAAGCGGGCCCATTGGATGGTTGGTGCCAAGCTTCATCGCAGTGTCGATGGCATCAACAGAACCAACGCCTTCATAAAGCGTGTAGATCGCTTCGTTGATCATCGGTAGTAATATACGGTTGACGATGAAAGCCGGGAAATCTTCGGCATTCACGGATCGTTTGCCAAGCTTTGCAGCAAGTCCACGAACGGTACTGTATGTGTCTTCGTCAGTAGCGATGCCGCGGATCAATTCAACCAGTTCCATACGTGGGACAGGATTCATGAAGTGCATGCCAAGGAATTTGCCTGGACGATCTGTCTGTGCGCCAAGACGCGTAATCGAAATCGACGACGTGTTAGATGCGATGATGGCATCTTCTTTGAGGACAGGGCAGAGCGTTTTGAGGATGGCTTTTTTGACGTCCTCATCTTCACTGGCAGCTTCGACGACGAAATCACGATCGCCTAAGTCGGCATATTCTGTCGACGTTGAGATGCGGGCCATTGCGGCCTTTTGGTCATCTTCGGTTATCAGATCGCGTGAGATCTGGCGCGCCATGCCTTTCTCAACTTTGCTGATACCAGCCTTAAGAGCATCCTCGGAAAGATCGAGCATACGCACGTCATAACCAGCCAATGCGCACACATGCGCAATACCGCTGCCCATTTGTCCGGAGCCAATAACACCAATCTTTTGAATATCAATCGCCATGGTCTTCTCCTCGCTGTCAAATGCAGCGGTCACCAATTTATCCATATTTATTTTAGTCCAGTTTGTTCTTTTTTATTTGTCGAGTTCAGCGGATAGAGCAGGCACAGCGTCGAATAGATCGGCGACAAGACCATAATCCGCAACTTGGAAAATCGGCGCTTCTTCATCTTTGTTGATAGCGACGATAACTTTACTGTCTTTCATTCCAGCCAAATGCTGAATAGCACCGGAAATACCGACAGCAATATAAAGGTCAGGGGCAACAACCTTACCGGTTTGTCCTACCTGATAATCGTTTGGTACGAACCCGGCGTCGACCGCGGCGCGCGATGCACCCACGGCGGCACCCAGCTTGTCGGCAATCTCTTCGAGCATGACGAAGTTTTCACCAGACTGCATGCCACGACCACCAGAAACAACGATCCCAGCACTGGTCAGTTCGGGGCGTTCTGATTTGGTCAGATTATGGCTGACGAATGATGAATGGTCGCTGGCAGCAGCGGCATCAATAATTTCAACGCTGGCAGAACCACCTTCTTCGGCGGCGGCATCAAAAGCAGTTGCCCGCACTGTGATGACTTTAATTGCATCCGTTGACTGAACCGTCGCCATTGCGTTGCCGGCGTAAATCGGGCGGATAAACGTGTCAGGGCTTTCGATTGAGACAATCTCGGAGATCTGCTGCACATCAAGCTTCGCAGCAACGCGCGGGCTGATGTTTTTGCCGGATGTTGAGGCAGGCGCAACAATATAGTCGTAGCCATCTGCAATCGACAGGATCAGATCCGTGACGCTTTCGGCCAATGAATTTGCATAATGATCGCCTTCGGCGTGCAGAACCTTTGCGATGCCAGGGATTTTTGCGACGGCTTCACAGACACTGCCGCAATCTTTGCCTGCAACAAGCGCTGTAACGTCACCAAGAGCTGCAGCAGCCGTAACAGCATTGAGTGTTACGGCGCGTAGAGCTGAGTTGTCGTGATCGACATAAAGAAGAACGTTTGCCATCCTATATCACCTTCGCTTCGTTTTTCAGTTTGTCGACAAGCTCAGCAACGTCAGCAACCTTAACACCGCCTTGGCGCTTTGGTGGTTCTTCAACCTTGATAGTTTTGAGACGTGGAACAATATCGACACCAAGGTCAGCCGGGTTTGTTTTATCAATTGGCTTTTTCTTGGCTTTCATAATGTTTGGCAGTGACGCGTACCGCGGCTCGTTCAAGCGCAAGTCGGTGCTCATGACCATTGGCATTTTGACTTTGATTGTCTCAAGTCCGCCATCAACTTCGCGTGTCACAGACGCTTCACCGCTGCCGATTTTGAGTTCTGACGCGAACGTGGCCTGTGGCCAATCCATCAAGGCTGCGAGCATCTGACCGGTTTGGTTGGAGTCGTCGTCAATCGCCTGTTTGCCAACGATAACAATGTCCGGGCTCTCTTTATCGACAATTGCCTTAAGAATTTTTGCGACGCCGAGCGGCTGAACCTCGTCATCGGTCTCGACAAGAATGCCGCGATCGGCACCCATCGCCAGCGCCGTGCGGATCGTTTCTTGAGATTGTGCAGGGCCGATGGAAACAGCAATCAATTCTTCAATGGTGCCGGCTTCTTTCAAGCGCACGCCTTCTTCGACGGCGATTTCGTCGAAAGGGTTCATCGACATTTTTACATTTTGAAGTTCAACGCCTGATTGATCAGGCTTTACGCGGATTTTGACGTTATAGTCGACAACCCGCTTAACAGCGACAAGTGCCTTCATGATATCTCCTCGTGCCGCAGATTGCGGCGTACCGGCTCCCCAAAACGTGCGAGAACGTGTGTGACCGCAGTTGCACCCGTCTCTTCGCAGGCGCAACATTAGGCCTTGGTCGATAGGCGGTCAAGCCAACTTTACCACAAATATATCAGTGCACAGGTTGATTTTTTGGCGGAATTTAAGGGTTTGGCACGTACTCAGTGCAATGCCCTGAATTATCGATTAGCGCCGGGCACCCATAATACGTCTGTGGCGCCATTGTCATTGAGTTTTCGGGACAACTGAAACAGATGATCCGACAGGCGATTGATGTATTTAATGGCAATTGGATTGATCTCTTCGGTATCGTTCAGCTCTGTTAGCAAGCGTTCACAACGGCGCGCAACGGTACGTGCCAAATGCAAATAGCTCGATGCAGGTGAGCCGCCGGGTAGAATGAAAGAGGTCAAGGAGGCCAGTTCATCGTTCATCGCATCAATTTCTGATTCCAGGCGGTCGACTTGTTCTTGTACCACACGGAGTGCCCCGTCCGAGCGATTACCACCCTCAGGCGTACAAAGGTCAGCACCCAAATCAAATAGATCATTCTGGATACGCGCCAACATGGCGTCTGCTTCGTCCTCAGTGTGCAAACGCGCCAGTCCGATGACGGCATTAGCTTCGTCAGATGTGCCATATGCAGCAACGCGAACATCATGCTTTTTGACACGATCACCGCTGCCCAGAGATGTTTCTCCGGCGTCGCCACCACGGGTATAAATTTTAGTGAGTGTTACCACATTATCCTCATGAATTTTTGGGGTCGGTTATTCCATGCCAGCCAAGCCCATGATCAGGGCAAAAATCAGCAGCGCAACGGCTTGCCCAATAACGCGGGCGCGCATCATATTGTTTGAGTGCTTTTGATAGAACGGTCCATTTAGCGCAAAGTTGATGAGGCCGACCACGAGAATGATCAGCGTCGCAAGCATCGCGAACCCAAGCAGAAATGGTAAGAAGCTACTCATACCCCATATATAAGGTGGCTTTATCGTTTCTACGAGGGAAAATCGTTATCTATTTACTTCTTCCTGCAACTTATTTTGCGTCGGACTTGGTCTGGGATAATGACAATAGTGAATTTCCAAACATCGTCTTGAAAATTCAATATTTATGTCATGATCAGGTCATGGCATCGCGGCATGTTCCTACGAGACAAGTTCCGATGAATAAAAATGCGAGAGAGACATGAACAAACACCTCAACGATGATGACTTAAGCTTTGATGAATTTGATGAACGCCGTCGCCTGGCACCAACTGTGACAGGTTTTGAAGATGTCCTGGACCGCGCTCAGTCCAGACGAGGTTTCATGAAAAGTGCTACAATGTTCGGGTCGGCAGCGTTCGTGATGAGTGTTTGGAATGCCGCTGCATCAAAGGCTGCTGGGCGGCCAAACTTTGACTTTGATCCGGTGACCACAAACATCCTGGATACGGTCACAGTCCCGAGCGGTTACACATGGCGGCCCCTGATCAAATGGGGCGATCCACTTTGGGCGGACGGTGCCCCGTTTGATGATACCAACCGTGGAACAGGGCGAAGTCAGGAACGCGCGTTTGGTGATAATAATGACGGGATGGCGATTTTCTCGAAAGGGGGTCGGCATATCATCGCGATCAATAACGAATACACCAACCGAGGCATCATCTATGGTAATCGTGCCAGCGGATTACCTGAAACGGCGGATGATATCCTCAAAGGTAAAATGGCGCATGGCATTTCTATTTTTGAGATCACGGACGCAAGTGGTGCTTGGGCGCCGGTCATTGGTTCCGCATTCAATCGACGGATTACAGCGGATACATCATTTGAGATGACAGGGCCGGCACGTGGTCATGAATGGCTCAAGACCAAAGCGGACCCGACTGGCACGCGCGCATTAGGGACATTTAATAACTGTGGCAACGGCGAGACGCCATGGGGAACGTACCTCGCGTGCGAAGAAAACTTTAACGGCTATTTCTCATCGTCTGATCCTTCATATGAACCATCTGATGCATTCAAGCGTTATGGCGTCGGGAAGAAAGACTGGGGATATGCATGGGCCAAAACCGATGCCCGTTTTGATATCCCAAAACACCCGAACGAACCGAACCGATTTGGCTATGTGGTTGAAGTTGATCCACTCGACCCGACGTCGACACCTAAAAAACATACTGCACTGGGCCGATTTAAACATGAAAATGCTGAATTGGTATTGAGCACTGATAAGCATGTCGTTGTTTATATGGGTGACGATGAACGGGGCGAGTTCCTGTACAAGTTTATCAGCGCATCACGCTATGTCGCCGGAGGTGATCCTTCAGATTTACTCGACGATGGCACACTTTATGTAGCTACCTTTAACGATGATATGACGGGCAGTTGGGTTGCGCTGACGCCCGAAGCAACGGGCATGGCATCGAAGGCCGAGATTTGTATTCACACGCGGATAGCCGCTTCTGCGGTTGGTGCGACGACAATGGATCGGCCGGAATGGGTCGCGGCACATCCAGGTAAAGCCGAAGTTTATGTCGCGCTGACCAACAATAAAAATCGTGGCAAGAAACCAAACCGTGGTGGTGATGCAACACCGCCAAACGGTCCTAACCCGCGTGCCGAGAACAATTATGGGCAAATACTGCGATGGCGCCCCGATGGGAATGATCATGGTGCCATGGCGTTTTCATGGGACTTGTTTGTGTTGGCGGGGAACCCAACACAGCACAATGATGGTTACGCGGGCTCTAGCAATATCAACGCTGACAATATGTTTAATTCGCCGGATGGCCTCGGGTTCGATAGTCAGGGGCGGCTCTGGATACAGACCGATGGCAAGTACTCAAACAAAGGCGATTTTGCCGGGCAGGGAAATAATCAGATGCTGATGGGCGATCCTGGAACGGGTGAGATCAGGCGCTTCATGGTGGGGCCCAGGGAGTGCGAAATTACCGGGCTTTGCTGGTCGCCAGACAAGCGCACGATGTTTGTCGGCATTCAACACCCCGGCGAAAAAGGCGGCAGCCATTTCCCCGATGGTGGCACCTCCGTTCCACGCTCATGCGTCATTGCGGTAACACGTGATGATGGTGGTGTGGTTGGTTAGCGATATATTCAGAAACACCCCTCACCCGGCGCTGCGCGCCACCCTCTCCCGGGGGAGAGGGATTTAGATGCGTGGGTCCCTTCTCCCTTGGGAGAAGGACAGGATGAGGGGCCTTCCTTAAGACGCTGTCATCGCACGATTGATGGCACTGGTCACCGCGTTCAGTGATGCTTTGGTGATATTTGCATGACGGCCAACGCCAAATACTGGCGCGTCTTCGCCGCGCTGCATTTCAACATACGCCACGGCATCAGCACCTGATCCAACGCCAACCGCATGCTCGTGATAGCTGACCACTTTCATGTCGACGAGTGCGTGCGCATTAAACGCGATTAAGAACGCATCGATAGGGCCAGAACCCTTGCCCTTAAGAACGACATCCGCACCGTTGTCCGTAATGTTCGCTGTCACTTCGCGGACTTCGCTGGCGTGAGTGTCAGGCACCGAGCGATGATCAACAAATTTATACTGACCCGCTGGCTGGCTCAGATATTCTTTGTCGAAGATGGTCCAGATATCTTTGCCGGACAGCTCTTTACCCGAGTTATCGGCCTGCTGTTGGACAACGCCCGAGAACTCGATTTGCAGACGGCGTGGCATCTCAAAACCGTGGTCAGTCTCCATCACATAGGCGACGCCACCTTTCCCTGATTGAGAGTTAATACGGATAACCGCTTCGTAACTCCGCCCTACGTCCAAGGGATCGATGGGCAGATATGGCACATCCCACTGTTCGCTGTTGGCGGTCTTCAATGCCCCCAAGCCTTTTTTAATGGCGTCCTGATGAGAGCCAGAAAATGCCGTGAAAACCAGATCACCCACATAAGGATGACGTGGATGCACGGGCAACTGGTTACAGTATTCTGCAACCCGCATAACTTCGTTAATATCCGAAAAATCCAGGTCCGGTGCGACGCCTTGTGTGAACATGTTCAACGCCAACGTCACCACGTCGACGTTGCCAGTCCGCTCACCATTGCCAAACAACGTGCCTTCGATCCGATCAGCGCCAGCCATTACGCCCAGTTCTGCTGCAGCAACGCCAGTGCCTCGGTCGTTATGAGGATGCAAGCTTAGGGTGATCGAATCCCGGCGCGCCAAATTGCGGTGCATCCATTCGATTTGATCGGCATAGATATTGGCACTGGACATCTCAACGGTAGCCGGCAGATTGATGATCGCCTTTTTCTCAGGTGTTGGCTCCCACACATCCAGCACCGCGTCACAGACCTCCTTGGCATAATCCAGTTCAGTGCCGGTGAAGCTTTCCGGCGAGTACTGAAATACAATCTCGCCGTCGGTGACCTGTTCGGCCAGGCGGCGCACGGTTCTGGTACCATCGGTTGCGATCTTGGTGATGCCTGCTGTGTCCAGACCGAACACGACCCGGCGTTGCGTCGTCGATGTTGAATTGTACAAATGTACAATCGCGCGCTTGGCTCCTTTGATGGCTTCGAAAGTGCGCTCGATCAAAGGATCGCGTGCCTGGGTCAGAACCTGGATTGTGACGTCGTCCGGGATCATGTTCTCTTCGATCAACTGACGACAGAAATCGAAATCCGTTTGTGATGCGGCTGGGAAGCCAATTTCGATTTCCTTGAAGCCGATCTCCACCAGTTTGTTGAACATCCGCCGCTTACGCTCGGGCCCCATTGGCTCGATCAAGGCCTGGTTGCCATCGCGCAGATCAACCGAACACCACATGGGTGCTTTGCTAATCATCTTTGATGGCCATTGACGGTCGGGAATATCGATGGCTGGAAATGCCACATATTTTTTGCCGGGAATCATGCCGGGATTATCTTGTTTACTCATCTTTTGTCTCCTTGTGCCCAAAATCTCTCGCGAGATCTGTGTGGGCATTATGCTTTATTAGAAAATTCAAATTTGCTGGCAGTGATACGACCGTCGACGCCTAAGCGTTACCGACGGCCGCACATAAGTCGTGCCCGGAGACAAATTGAGAATGAAAACTTGGAAAACATGATGTCGGTCTCTGAAAAATTAAAACGCAAAACGCAGCAGCAGGTCCCGGCGTCCTTAGGACCCCGGGTGAATAAGTAACTCGAGAAGTGCTGCGTTCAGTTTCAACATCATGCGTAAAACCTAAGGCGGGTCCCCCGCGACGTCAAGAGGCCTCTCGTGATCATCAAATATTTAGACGTTCTTGGTAGCATGGCTAGCAGCGTTGTTATGTAATCTGAAAGTACATTAAAGTTGATAATGTTAAAAATAACACTTTTAAGTATCTACGATATTTTAGCCTGTTTCATCGTGCTTGAAGAGGGGAGCGCAGGCGAAACATGTGGGTGTGATATATCGCCCGAGACCGCTGACCTGATTGCGCGTTAAGAACCTCGGCGCGCAAACGCCATACCGATCCCGGTGCCAATAAGCAGGGCCCCGGTAATACGATTAGCCGTTTGGGCGCGTGATGGGTCCTGCAATCGTTTCCGCAGCTTACCTGCGAGTAATGCATAAAGCGTGTCCAGGACCGTCGCGATCACAACAAAAGTTGCAGATAAAAGAGCCAGTTGTGGACCTGCAGCTTGGGTTGGGTCAACGAACTGTGGGAAGAACGCAGCATAGAAAATGAGTGTTTTTGGGTTGGTGATGGCGACCAGAAAGCCTTGCCCCATGACGGTATTCCGAGACCGCATCGGTTTTGTGTCATCCAGCGTCATCGGTTTCGCGCGCCACGCTCTCACACCGAGATAAATCAGGTAAGCCGCACCAATCCACCGAACCACATCAAAAATGTCGCCGAGATATCCCATGATCGCGACCAGGCCCAGCGCGCCGCCTGCTGCCAATAATGCGTTGCCGGTGCTCGCACCAATCGCAGTTTGAACGCCTGTGCGTGTGCCGTATGCAAGGCTATTGGCGATGACCAACGTAACAATCGGGCCCGGCATTAAAATCAATGCGACGGTGGCCAGCACAAAAGTTGCATAAAGCTCAGGAATGATGGGCATGATCTTACTCCGTCATGGGTTTGGCCCAGCAATCCATATTCTGCGTATGCAAGTCAACCTCTCATCAAGAGGGAGGCTGTGTCAGGAAGAACGTCGCCCCGGACTTGATCCGGGGTCCATATTTGCGCGCCAACAATCTTCAAATGTAAAAACAGATCCTGGATCAAGTCCGGGACGACGGTTTGAATGAGCGATCAGTGATCATCGGCGTCCCCGCCGTCATCGTAATGGAGAAGACGTAAGATGAGGGGGCTTGAGCTTGTCGTTGATGATGCTATTTTGATTTCACGTTCTCGGGGCGGGGTGTAATTCCCCACCGGCGGTAAATGCATTATGTGCATAAGCCCGCGAGCGCCTGGCCAATTGGTTGGGGTCAGCAGATCCGGTGTGATTCCGGAGCCGACGGTCATAGTCCGGATGTGAGAGAACAGGGCGTATGTGGGGTCTCAGGACCTATGCGTGTGTCGGTCCCGATTGCGTGCTGTCTTTGATTTAAAGGAAGTACTGCAATGTCTAAAAAAATCATCTTCATCAAAGCTCGCTGGCATGCCGATATCGTTGATCAGGCGTTGGCTGGGTTCAAGGCACGTCTGGATGAGCATAATGCCGCTGATTACGATGTCGTTGTGCATGATGTGCCAGGGGCGTTTGAGATTCCGTTGCTGGCGCAGAAACTTGCGAGAGACCCGGAGGTTGTTGCCGTTGTGGCCGCAGGGTTCGTCGTGGATGGTGGCATTTACCGTCATGATTTTGTTGCTGACGCGGTGGTCACGGGCTTAATGAATGTTCAGCTCAAAACCGAGACCCCTGTATTCTCCGTTGTTCTTACACCGCATCAGTTCTCTGAAGGTGCTGCCGAGCATATCAAGTTCTTCTCAACCCATTTTGTGACTAAAGGTCGGGAAGCTGCGGACGCGGTGATCTCGACACTTAATGCACACGAAGGTGTCGCAGCTTGAAGCGAGCAGGCTTTATCACGTCGCTGATTTCTGTTTTGGTAGCAGCGGTACCTGCTTTTGCCGACCCAATCGGTGACGGCGTTGATCACTTGCCGGTCTTCGATGCGCACGTGCATTACAAGGAACCTGCCTGGGGACCATATCCGCCCGGGACTGTGATTGAGCTGATGGACAAGGCGGGCGTTGCGATGGCGCTGGTGTCATCAACGCCCGATGACGGCACGATCAAGCTTTTTGAATACGCACCCAATCGGATTGTCCCTGAAGTGCGTCCGTATCACGGAGGGTGGGGTTTGTCTAACTGGACCCGCTCGCCAGAGATGCTTGAATATCTTCGCGCCCGTCTGGATGCGCACCCGCACGTTGGTATTGGTGAATTTCATGCCCATTCAATCGATACCAAGGACGATGCGTTCCTGCGCCAAATTGCGAAACTGGCAGCCGAACGAAACGTTCTTTTGCACATACACACGGACGAGGCTGAGACCGTAAAGTTTTTTTATGATGCAGAACCCAAGCTGACAATCATCTGGGCACACGCGGGTATGTCGGCCGCACCCAGTGTGATCGAAAAAATGATGGATACGTATCCGAAACTTTATGCCGATCTTTCATATAGAGAGCATGAAATTCTTGGGCCACAGGATATTGAACCTGATTGGAAGAAATTGCTCACCAAGCATGCGGACAGGTTCATGGTTGGATCAGACACCTGGGCAAACGAGCAGTGGGAGAATTACGTCGGGCTGATTAACGACAATCGCCGCTGGATAAGCCACTTCCCAAAAGACTTGGCTGAGAAATTTGCTTACAAGAACGCCGAGAAACTTTTTGGAATTAAGGTCGAGAAGGCCAAGATAGGCACGCGTTGAAAATGACTTATAGGCGCTTGGTAAACACGTATTCAATAGAATGAGATGCATCGGCACGCTCTACGAGTCCAGGCTGACGGATGTATTCAAGCCGCTCATAAAGCCGATGCGCGTCAAGGAAGCGACTGTCCGTATAGAGCATGATTTGCTCGGCATGCAGGTCTTTTTTCGCTGTTTGCTCAGCAAGATTACACAACGCTTCGCCGATACCACGACCACGCGCTGCGCTGGAAACATAAAGTTTATGCAAGCGTGCAAAGCCGGGCGCATCTGTTGGCGTCAGGGCGACGGTGCCACATACGTTTCCATTACATTCAGCGACCCAGAACCGACCACCGATTTTCTCGAAAGATGTTTTTGGTGTTTTGAGTTCAGGCTCTTCTTTATCGACCAATAAGACGCAGCCTTGGTATTCAGCATATACACCGGTGATGAGATCGATCACCTGTTCAGCATCGGCATCAACGGCTTCGCGGACAATGACGTCGGCGATCCGTGCGGCGATTTCAGCGTTCGCGATGTGTGCGGTGGCGCTCAATTTCGACCGTCCAGCAAACCGCGCGCTATTACTTGTGCCTGAATTTCTGCGGCGCCTTCAAAAATATTCAGAATACGGGCATCACATAGAACGCGTGAGATTGGATATTCCAAAGCGTAGCCATTGCCGCCGTGAATTTGCAGCGCCCCATCGGCGTTAGACCATGCAACACGTGCCGCCAACAATTTAGCCATACCGGCTTCGATGTCGCAGCGACGATCTGAATCTTTCTGGCGGCCTGAGAAATATGTGATCTGGCGTGCGATCATGGTTTCAACAGCCATCCAGGCAATCTTGCCGTGCACACGCGGGTACGCATAGATAGGCTTGCCAAACTGAACGCGGCCTTTGGCATATTCCAGCCCTAGCTCCATCGCATTTTGCGCCACGCCAACCGCGCGCGCGGCAGTTTGGATGCGTGCACTCTCGAAGGTCGCCATCAATTGTTTGAAGCCCTGGCCTTCTTCGCCACCCAACAATTGTTCGGTGGGGACTTCCATTGCATCAAAGCCCAGTTCGT
>WASW01024770.1_pt1 | contig 13083 bp, 12 predicted proteins | sample 5698521 | NCBI WGS metagenome assembly WASW01 (sample SAMN11175560, study PRJNA528189) | sponge metagenome | isolation source: marine sponge | host: Leucetta | place: Antarctica: Western Antarctic Peninsula, King George Island | collected 2013-01
AGCCGCAATGCATCCTGAAAAGTTTGCATTCCCAGCTTCCTATATTTACACCCCATTACAGTACGTCACGTACCCAATCGTTTTATTGATTAACGGCATTGCCAATACGCTACTTAGACTTTGCGGTGTGAGTTTAAATGATGCTGGACTTAGCTCTCTCAGCAGAGATGAACTACGCACTGTCGTTCAAGAGGCGGGAGGCCTTATTCCGCGAAGCCATCAAAACATGTTGATTAGTATTCTAGATTTAGAATCAATCACTGTTGAAGACATTATGATTCCGCGTAACGAAGTATTAGGCGTAGACATTGATACCGACTGGGAAGATATTCGATCGCAAATAGCCCATGCGCCATTCACGCGCATGCCTGTTTATCATGAAAATCTAGACAACATCATCGGCTTCATTCACTTACGTAAAATATTCCCACGCATTGTAGAAGATGAAATTTCTCTAGAGGAGCTTAAGCAAGACTTACGCGAACCCTACTTCATTCCCGAAGGCACCTGCTTAAATAAACAACTACTCAATTTCCAAAGAGAAAAAAGGCGCATCGGATTGGTTGTAGATGAATACGGCGATATTCAAGGCTTAGTTACCCTAGAGGATTTACTTGAAGAAATCGTTGGAGAATTCACCAGTGACCCAGCCACATTAACCACCGATATTCATCCACAGAAAGATGGCAGTTACGTCATTGATGGAAGCACCCATGTGCGCGACGTGAATAAAGCATTGAAATGGAAACTGCACGATGACGGTCCTCGTACAATTAACGGTCTAGTATTGGAACATCTAGAAACCATTCCAGAAACAGGCACATCTGTTTTAATTGATGGGCATCCGATTGAAATAGTCCGCATGCTCAATAGCTCTGTGCGTACTGTGCGCATACAACCCAAAGTGATACCCAATAACGAATAATTGATGCGTATGAAAATTGATTTTTTGAGCGCATAAAGACACACTCTAACTTTATTTCTAACAATAGTATTTCAATGAGCAAAGCAACACAATATCAGTGTGATGCATGTGGGCATGCGTTTAACAAATGGAGCGGACAATGCCCTGAATGTAGTGCGTGGAATTCTCTAGAAGAAACACGCAGTATTCAAACTAGCGGTAAAGTTAGATCCATTACGCCTAAAGCTAGCAGTCGCGTTATTCCTCTTGCTGACGTTGATACTATTTCCGACCCTAGAATTCAAACCAACCTTGGTGAACTAGACCGAGTACTGGGTGGGGGCATTGTTCATGGCTCAGTTGTATTAGTGGGTGGTAGTCCGGGTATTGGAAAGTCGACCCTGCTAATACAGATGTTAGCGTCACTAGACCAATATCAAACGCTATACATCAGCGGCGAAGAGTCCGCCCAACAAATCTCTTTGCGCGCAGAGCGTTTATCATTAAATAAAGACAATATTCGATTACTTAGCAGTGTTTCTCTAGAAGAGGTGTTATCTACACTTCAAGCCATCAAACCAAAACTGGTGATTGTTGATTCAATTCAAACATTGGCTAGCGAACAACTCAATTCTGCCGCTGGTTCTGTTTCTCAAGTGAGAGAGTGTGCAGGGCAGTTAGTCCAATTCGCCAAAAATTCTAACACGACATTATTTGTAGTCGGCCACGTCACTAAAGAAGGCACACTAGCGGGACCACGCGTGCTTGAACACATGGTAGATACCGTATTATATTTTGAAGGTGACAGCAGCGATCGTTTTCGCTTATTACGCGCGACTAAAAATCGCTTTGGCGCCGTCAATGAGCTGGGCGTCTTCGTCATGCAAGAAACTGGTTTAAAGGGCGTCAAGAACCCATCTGCACTATTTTTATCTCACCATCAAACACCTGCCGCTGGCAGCGTTATTATGGTAACGCGCGAAGGCACTCGGCCGCTGATGGTAGAAGTGCAGTCACTGGTTGATGACAACCCCTCCAATAATCCACGCAGGCTAGCGCAGGGGATTGAGCAAAATAGACTATCCATGCTACTAGCCGTGATGAATCGGCATGGTGGTATTGCATTACACAATGAAGATGTGTTTATTAACGTGGTTGGTGGCGTACGCGTTCAGGAGCCGGCAGTGGATTTACCCATTTTACTAGCGACACTATCAAGCTTCCGTGATTTTATTTTACCAAAAGAGTTAGTGGTATTCGGCGAAGTTGGACTAGCCGGTGAAATTCGCCCGGTGCCCAATGGCCAGGAGCGTTTACGTGAGGCCTCTAAACATGGATTCAAACACGCCATCATCCCATCCGCTAATACCCCCAAAGATAGTATCGAAGGTTTGGAAATTATTCCCGTCTCAAGATTATCTGAAGCCATTGATTGGGTATTAAGTCATTATGCAAGATAAGCCGACGCTATCTAATTCAGGGCTCACCCCCACTCACGCAGTAGTGGCGGTAGATCAATTTGGCGAGCAACGCGACGTTAGAGTATCTGGAGAATCACCATTAACCCTTAAAGTAGATGATAGAGAAGTCGTCACACTAATGACGTTGGGCACTCATCCGGAGTTACTGGCTTTGGGTTACTTGCGCAATCAAAGACTCATAGATGACATCACTGACATTGAATCTGTCAATGTTGATTGGGACAAAGAAAGCGTTCAGGTCACGACAAAAGGTGGCCACGGCATTAGCAATTGGCAAGAGAAATTAAGCAAACGCACCGTCACCACCGGTTGCGGACAGGGCACAGTATTTAGCTGCACACTAGATAAACTCTATGACAAAAAGCTACCACAAGTGCAGGTCAAACAATCTCTGATATACAAACTATTAAGGTCAATTAACGACTACAATGAAATCTACAAACAAGCCGGAGCCGTACATGGCTGTGCTTTATGCCAAGATACTGAGATTTTAAATTTCGTTGAAGATGTCGGTCGCCACAATGCTGCCGACGCTATTTCTGGAAGCATGTGGCTAGAAGATATTAGCGGTGATGATAAGATTTTTTATACCACCGGACGACTTACGTCAGAAATTGTTATGAAGGTGACTCATATGGGCATCCCCATCTTATTGTCACGTTCAGGCATCACTCATATGGGGTTAGAACTCGCCAAAGACTTAGGTGTAACAATGATCGCACGCGCAAAGGGTAAAGCGTTTTTAGTTTACAACGGCAGTGAGAATGTTATTTACGATAACAAGCCGGACAAACCTCCAGCCCGCAAAACCACTTAGCTAAGATCTTCCGCTAATGATGCGCGTATAGCATCAGGCACAGCATCCACCGTCACCGTATATTTATCGTGCTCAATTCCCGCGCTAATCACTGCACCCGCTTTAGCTGCTTTCACCATATCGGCGTTAAGCTCAAAGCGCATAAAGTGAACCGACGAAGTTTTATCTTCTGTTTCACGCTCTACTAAGTCTTCATTACAGATGGGGTAGACTTTATCGAAACCCTCGACAGCAGCCCACACGGTTTTTTCAATACCCATTAATTCACCTAAACGCTTACGACGAACTTCTTCGTCGTCATATTCGAGCATAAAGGTAGCTTTCCAATTACTCCCGTCTGGAATTAATGGGTTATACGCATCTAGTTCTTCTTGTATTCCTTCCGCCTCAAACACTTTTTCTGCACGCAACATTTCTTGAACTTGATAATGCATTAAAATGCGATCCTCAAAGTGTACTGTCGCATATTCGCCCAGGCGTAATACACGATTTTTTTTATGCTCGATCATTTTTGCACGAAATTCACTACGCATTGCCGCGTACTCTTCTAGTGAATAAAGGTCTTCTTTAGTTAACTTTTGCATCATTAATTTTTCTTTATATTATCCTATAGCCCGTAAGCAATTCTTAGTAACGTCATCGGATGTGTTGCCTCTGAATCATCTTTCATTCCGCTGGAAATTTGATGCCCCGCCATTGGACAGTCACTACTATAGTAATCCGCCTCAGATTTCTGAAGCTTGGTCACTACTGGACGACATATTTTCATGGAGATTTCATGAAACTCTTTTTTCACTGCATAAGTACCATCATGACCAGAACAACGCTCTAACACTTCCAATTCAGTATCCGGAATAAGCTTTAGTACATCACGTGTTTTCAAACCAATTCTTTGCACTCGCAGGTGACAAGACGCATGATAAAAAACTTTGCCTAGAGACTGATTAAAATCAACATTCAACTGACCTTTTTTGTGTTTCTTGTAAAGATACTCAAACGGATCAAACATATGCTCTTTAACTCGCTGCACCCCTTCATCATCAGGAAACATAAGCGGTAGTTCTTGCTTAAACATAAGTACACATGAAGGAACTGGCGCCACTATATCCCAACCGGCATCAATCCATTTCAGCATTGTCGGAATGTTAGCGTCTTTTAATTTAGCCACACCCTCCAAATCACCCAATTCAAGTTTTGGCATGCCGCAACAACTTTCTTTCTCCATGATAGAAATAGAAATTTTGTTGTGCTCAAACACTTTGACTAGATCATTTGCGATTTCAGGCTCGTTGAAATTATTATAACAAGTCACAAATAATGCAACTTTGCTTTCTGCCTGCGTCTCTATTAGTAGAGCTTTCTTAGATAACGTTTTTCGTGCCGTTTTAGTGTGGTACTTAGGTATATTCGCATCTGCATGAACACCTAAAGTTTTCTCTAATGCTTTTCGCCCAGCTTTTGTTGCATTTGCTGAGTTAACTATCTGCGAGACCACAGGTATTCCAGCTAGCTTACCTACTGTGTCAGTCGCACTTAATATTTTATCGCGCTTTTTAACGTCGCCTTTGCGAAACTTAATCGCCTTAGCACGTAACATAAGATGTGGAAAATCCACATTCCATTCATGAGGAGGAACATAAGGACATTTAGTCAAATAACACAAATCACACAAATAACAGTGATCGACAACTTGGGAATAATCTTTTTTATCCACACCATCAACTTCCATAGTGCTAGATTCGCCGACCAAATCGAACAACGTAGGAAATGAATTACACAGACTCACGCAACGACGACAACCATGACAAATATCAAAAACTCGCTCAAGTTCTGCATTGAGTGACTCTTCATTATAAAAGTCTGGGTTATTCCAATCAATTGGGTGTCTAGTAGGCGCTTCTAAGCTACCTTCACGCGTACCAGATATTGCCACGTGTTTATCCTTTTAAAATCAAATAAAGAAAATATAAGTTGCACACTGAGTTGAACTCAGTGTGCAACAGTAATAACTTAATCGTCTAAGTTATTAAGCGCTTTTTGGAAACGGTTCGCGTGTGAACGCTCAGCTTTCGCTAGCGTCTCAAACCAATCAGCAATTTCTTCAAAGCTCTCATCACGAGCAGATTTTGCCATTCCTGGGTACATATCAGTGTACTCGTGAGTCTCACCAGCAATGGCTGTTTTAAGATTGTCACCAGTTGGACCAAATGGCAGACCTGTTGCTGGGTCACCACACTCTTCTAAATACTCTAAGTGTCCGTGAGCATGTCCTGTCTCACCTTCCGCAGTGGATCTAAAAACAGTAGCAACATCGTTGTAACCCTCGACATCAGCTTTTGCTGCGAAGTATAGATAGCGACGATTTGCTTGTGACTCACCAGCAAACGCAGCCTTTAAATTTTCTTCAGTCTTTGTACCTTTAAGAGACATTCGGATGACCTCCAGTTAATATATGTAAGTTAAATGAGAAACGTTCTGATTTAGAATGATTCTAAAAACGGCGCAAGATTAGAATAAGTCTAAATATTTGTCAACATCATTGCACCTCTACATTAGTCGTTTAACAATACACCCCTATCATCAAATTCTGGAGAGACTTGTGCCTCGTAAAAAAGCGGCCCCAAAAATTGACTTTGAAAAATCATTAGCGAAACTCGAAGAAGTCGTGGAAAAGCTCGAGTCTGGCGATCAGCCACTCGAAGAAGCGCTAAAATTATTTGAAGAAGGTATCTCACTAACACGTGGATGCCAGCACGCGCTCAAACAAGCCGAAGAAAAAATTACCATTCTCAGCCAGCAAAACGAAGAGTGGCTGCCTGAATCAGAGGAGTCTGTAGGAGATTTTCTTGACGGAGCTAGCTGAGTACTTAACCACATGCAGTCAACGTGTAGAATCATTTTTCGACAGAAATCTCCCAACTAAAGATCAAGCACCTACTATCTTACACCGTGCGATCCGCTATTCTGCTATGAATGGAGGCAAACGCATCCGCCCAGCGTTGGTCTATGCCACGGGTGAAGCACTAGGTATTGAGCTAAACGAAATAGACTGCATTGCCGGCTCCATTGAGCTTATGCATAGCTATTCCTTGATCCATGATGACTTACCTGCCATGGATGATGATGATTTAAGACGAGGCAAGCCAACCTGTCATCGCGCATTTGATGAAGCCACTGCAATTTTGGCTGGTGATGCCACGCAAGCACTAGCATTTTCAGTATTAACAGATACCTCTATCCTGGGGCCTGATGCAACTACACGTGCACAACTGACTAATCAACTGGCACATGCTGTCGGCTCACTAGGCATGGCAGGTGGTCAAGCGATGGACTTAACGGCAGTGGATAAAGATATTTCTATCGAGGCACTTGAATATATACATCGGCAAAAAACCGGTTGCTTAATCCGAGCTTGCATCGACATGACACAAGCTTGTTGTGCAACACTAAACCAGCAACAGCGTTCAAGTCTGTTACAGTTCAGCGAACATCTCGGTATCGCTTTTCAGATTCGCGACGACATTTTAGATGTGATCAGCGACACAGTCACGCTCGGCAAACCACAAGGTTCAGATAGCGAGAAAAATAAACCGACTTATGTCAGCATTTTAGGCATTGAAGAATCTGAGAGACGTTGCGACAGCTTTTATAAGCAAGCCATAGAATGCCTAGATGAGTTTAAAAACCCCTCTAAATGGCTACGTATGCTGGCTGAACATATTGTTTGCCGAAAGCATTAATAATTATCGCTATAAATAAACATTAGTATGGACACTAAAAAATATCCGCCGCTTGATAAAATTGAGCTACCTAGAGACCTAAGAGACTTACCCATCACTCAAGTCCCGAGCGTATGCGGCGACTTAAGAGATTTCTTACTGGCGTCAGTGTCTAAAAGTGGTGGTCATTTTGCTGCCGGACTTGGCGTAATCGAGCTCACCGTCGCACTGCATTATGTCTACAACACACCTCAAGACAAATTACTATGGGATGTCGGCCACCAGAGCTACCCACACAAAATCCTTACCGGGCGCAAACATCAAATTGAATCCATCCGCACACGCGGCGGATTAGGGCCGTTCCCCTGCCCAGAAGAAAGTGAATATGATTGTTTTGCTGTTGGTCATTCGAGCACATCTATTGGTGCTGCGCTGGGAATGAATTTATCTTTTCAGCTCGATAATCGTGCACAGCAAGCCGTACCCATTATCGGTGATGGCGGACTGACAGCAGGCATGGCGTATGAAGCACTAAATCACCTTGGTGACATCCGCACCAACATGTTAATCATTCTTAATGATAACGAAATGTCTATCTCTCCTAATGTCGGCGCAATGACTAACTATCTAACGCGCATGCTATCCGGGCGAGTTTTTTCGACAGTGCGTGAGGGCAGCAAGCGTTTACTTAAACCAGTACCTCCCATGTGGGAATTGGCGCGTCGCACTGAAGAGCATGTAAAAGGCATGTTTGCGCCAGGCACTTTATTTGAAGAAATGGGCATCCGCTACTTTGGCCCCGTAGACGGACATAACGCTGTCTCTCTAATTAAAACGTTACGTAACATCAAGCAAATTGAAGGACCTAAAATACTTCACGTCATCACTAAAAAAGGCAAAGGCTATCCACCGGCAGAACGCGACCCTGTTGGTTACCATGCTGTACCAACATTTGATCCTAATATTGGTGTAGAAAAAAAATCTGTCGCAGTGACCAAGCAAACTTATACGCAAGTATTTAGTGATTGGATCTGCGATATGGCAAAAAAAGATTCTCGCTTAGTTGCCATCACCCCGGCCATGCGAGAAGGCTCCGGGTTAGTCCGCTTCCAAAAAGAATTCCCTAACCGATATTACGATGTAGCCATCGCAGAACAACATGCCGTTACTCTGGGTGCAGGTTTAGCGATTGCCGGACACAAACCTATTGTGGCTATTTATTCGACGTTTCTACAACGCGCCTATGATCAGTTGATTCATGATGTTGCTGTACAAAACTTACCGGTTGTATTTGCCATTGATCGTGCTGGTGTTGTCGGCCCGGATGGCAAAACTCACACAGGAAGTTATGACTTAAGTTTTTTACGCTGCATTCCTAACATGACGATTATGGCACCAGCCAATGAGTGTGAAACACGGCAAATGTTACAAACTGGCTTTGGAATTGATGGCCCAAGCGCCATTCGCTATCCGCGCGGCACAGGCCCAGGTAGTACTGTACAAAATAACTTTGAAACTTTAGAGGTTGGTCGTGCAGACGAGGTTCACACAGGAAAAAACATCGCTATATTATCTTTTGGGTGCACTTTAGCAAATGCATTAGAAGTAGCTAACAAAATCGATGCTACAGTAATCAACATGCGCTTCATTAAGCCTATTGATGAAGACATGATTTCTCGCATAGCAACGACACATTCATTAGTTGTTACGCTCGAAGACAATGTGGTGATGGGGGGCGCTGGTAGCGCTGTCAATGAAGTTATCGCAGCACAGCAAATTGCTGTGCTCTTATTAAATTTAGGCTTACCTGACCATTTCCAAGAGCACGGATCACGCGAAGAATTACTCGCCGACGCAGGCCTAGACATCAAGTCGATTACTGCCAAAATCAACGGGATATATCCGCTTAGGGATTGCGAAGCTAAAAGTGCTCACGTAGTATCTGGGTAATTAGCAGTTAAAACCCTATAAATTCTAGATATTAATCAAAAGGTTATAAACATGAGCGCAAGTGCTGGAGATGTCGTAACAACGATTCCTGATACACAAAACAAAGCTGACACGCGCCAAATTCCAATTGATAAAGTCGGGATCAAAGGGATCAAACACCCTGTACGTGTGCTTGATCGTTCAGGCGGCGAGCAACATACTATCGCTGAATTCAATATGTATGTGAATTTGCCACACAATTTCAAAGGCACTCACATGTCTCGCTTTGTAGAAATCCTCAATGAATATGAGCGAGAAATTTCAGTGAAGTCGTTTAACGATATGTTAGAAAAAATGGCTGAACGGCTTGAAGCAGATTCCGGTCACATTGAAATGACATTCCCCTATTTCGTTAAAAAAACAGCGCCAGTTAGCGGAGTAGAAAGTCTGCTAGATTACCAAATCTGTTTCCGTGGCGAAATTAATGACGGGAAGGCTCGAACTGATGTCGTTGTTCTTGTGCCTGTCACCAGCTTATGCCCATGCTCAAAAAGCATTTCAGACTATGGTGCACACAACCAACGCTCACACATAACTGTTTCTGTCCGAATCAAAGATTTTGTTTGGGTAGAAGAATTAATCGAAATGGTTGAGCAACAATCGTCTTGCGAGCTTTATGCATTACTAAAACGTCCAGATGAGAAGTTTGTTACCGAGCGAGCTTACGACAACCCTAAATTTGTTGAAGACTTGGTGCGTGATATCGCGACGCAACTTAACAACGATGATCGTATTGATGCCTACACAGTAGAATCAGAGAACTTTGAGTCCATTCATAATCATTCTGCATACGCTTACATTGAAAAAGACAAACGCACTTAACGTGCGTTTTATTTAGCCTGTAGTACGAAATACTTGGTAGGCGCTAAGTATTTGATTCAAGATCAAACGCGCATCATGTTCTGACACTACTTGCCCTTCAACATCATCTGCAAAATGCACGGTAATTAATGTTTGTGCATTTTGTGGCAACAGATGTACCTGATAACGCGAACTCTTTAGTGCCGCCATACCCTCAGGCAAATCTAAGTTACTTGCGTCAATATAGTAAACCCCTTTGGTTCTATTTTGTTCAAATATAGACAAACCCGTTCGATCTAGAGCAATCCCAGTACGACGCCATACTCGACTATATTGATCACCCACAAACAACACTGGAATACCATCGATATCCTGCAAATCAATGTGCAATCGAGGGCCTTGTGTATTCGCCACTTCAAATATTGCGTCTTGGCGAGACTTGCCCAGGTGTTCCATTAAGTTAACCATCACTTCAGCTTCTGTTTCCGGATCACTTTTAGCCGTCGTCCAAACTCCACCTTGCTCGGTAATCGTGCTCAATTCTGTTTTACGTTGACTGACAAAAATATTTGTTACCGCATTCGGCTCACGCTCAACGCGAATTCGAAATTTGCTTCGTGTTCCAGCAACTTCACGAGTATTGCTTATGCCGCTATTGCTTGAATCGATCTGTTCAACCCAATCTGTTTCCATAATCCCAGCAGAAGGCTTATCTTTATCTAGTGCGATTCCTTGATCTGCCCAAAATGAACGTAATAAAGGCCATACGTTAACAGGGTCTACTTCTGCTTCTAACCAACGCAGATCACCTTCGCGGCGTAACGACACGTCTACAAACTCTGGGGCAACACTGGCATCTAGCGCTTTACCATAGGTTTCTACTGCACTCACTCTGTCATTTGCCGTTTGCGGAATAGTTAAGCTTTCATCCCATTCAGGCGTGACAAGTTCTGGAGGCGCTTCTAAACCACCGATGCTACCCGCTTCACCATACTTAGTACCTGCAAACTTACTAACGAATGCACATGAATGTATGATCGAGAGTGCCGTAATTAATACACTTAACTTAACTATTTTTTTATACATATATTTATATTCAATTTCAAAGGCAACCAGCTTTTTTCAATGCACTGCGCATCACATTATGATACTGCTTATCTAAAGGGGTGAGTGGTAAGCGCAATCCTGATGGAATTAATCCCATTTCATGTAAAGACCATTTAGTTGGGATAGGGTTCGATTCAACAAATAAATCGCGATGTAGATCTTCAATTTTAGCATTAAGTTCTTGTGCTTTTTCACGATCACCTGCAAGTGCTGCTTGACACATGTCATGCATCAATCGTGGCGCCACATTGGCGGTCACAGAAATTACTCCCTGACCACCGGCAAGGATCGATTCCATCGCCTGAAAATCTTCACCGCTGACAATCATAAAATCAGGACCGCATAGTTGTCTAATTTTAATGCCACGATCTAATTCACCCGAGGCTTCTTTAACACCGATAATGTTTTTAATTTTTGACAGACGTTCCACTGTTTCTGGCAGCATGTCGCAAGCGGTACGACTAGGAACATTATATAAGATCTGAGGAATATCGACTTCTTCAGCCACTTTTTTGTAGTGTTGATATAAGCCTTCTTGAGTGGGTTTATTATAGTAAGGCGTAACTAACAAACAGGCATCCACACCCGCTTCTGCTGCGCAGCGCGTTAGCGAGATAGCTTCCCAGGTAGAATTTGCTCCGGTTCCACCAATTACTGGGACACGGCCATTGACACGTTCCACTACCCGCTTAATCACTTCACAATGCTCATCGTGATCTAACGTGGCAGATTCACCCGTCGTGCCCGCGGGAATAATAACGTCAGTTTTGTTATCTAGATGAAAGTCGACCAATTTATCTAACGATCCAAAATCCACTGAACCATCATCTTGCATTGGCGTGGCAATTGCGACCATGCTGCCTTTAAACATTCATCTCTCCATGCACTTTGAAATAATTGGGCATAGTAATCGGCCATTTGCGCCTTTACAAGCGTATCTTGTTGTCACAGCGACTTTAAACAGGCTGATTTTATTGATTCAATCATCCAGATAACTATTTTTATTCCGGCGCATGCTCGAATGCATCCACTTTTGGCCAAACATTAATGACGGCATTAACCAATGTGGCTAACGGAATGGCAAAAAACACTCCCCAGATACCCCAGATCCCTCCAAAGAATAATACCGCCGCAATAATTGCCACAGGATGCAAATTGACTACTTCAGAAAACAATAACGGCACTAAGATATTTCCATCTAAGAATTGAATAACGCTGTAGGCAATCAAAACATAGGCAAATTCACTAGAGAGTCCCCATTGAGCATAGGCAATGAACATTACTGGCAATGTAATCACCGCGGCTCCCGCATAAGGAATAATCACTGATAGCCCAACCAAGACTGCTAACAACATGGCGTAATTCAAATCTAAAAATGTAAAAGTGACATAGGATACTGACATGACAATAAAGACTTCGAGAAATTTACCTCGCACATAGCTGGCAATTTTCTGATTCACTTCGAACCAAACCTCATTAGTTAAATGACGATCCCCTGGCAGAAAATCTTCTAGCCATTGCAAAATAATTGCCTTATCTTTAAGTAGAAAAAATACTAGTAATGGCATTAAAATTAAATATACAAGAATAGTGATCAACCCCACTACAGAAGCAAGCGGCTTAGAAATGAGCGCTTGTCCAAAAGTGACTAATTCTCCACGAATAAACACAATCATATCGTGCACTTGGCCTTCATTAATCAAACTAGGAAATCTTTCTGGTAGCTGCATAAGCAATTGTTGCCCCTGACTGACCATCATTGGCAGATCTTTGAAAAATGCAGTGAGTTGTTTTGATAAAACAGGAATAAATACAAACAACAACAGTAACAGTACTGCCATAAAAATTGAGAAAACAATAAATAACGCAATGATTCTTGGGCTTTTACTTTTCTGCAATAGCGAGACAGCGCCTTCTAATAAATATGCGATGACAATACTGGCAAGCAGTGGTGCTAATATTTTCCCAGCAAATATTATGACCGCTAGCCCACCCAGCAAAAACAATAATAAAATAACCACCTGTGGATCTGAGAAATGACGGATATACCAGGAGCGCAGATAATCAAACATAAAACTAATAACCTAACTTGGATAAATGTAATTTAATAAAGAAGCGCTTTGAGGCGCAACACGAAGCTAGTCTTCAGGTTTTGTTCCGGCCAAGTTATTAGAGACATCGCTACAATATGCACGTGCATAATCAAGTAGTTTTTCCATCGCGCGCAGTCTGAATTTTTGTCGTTGTCGTACAAACGAAAATTCT